>Ga0105103_10000367_pt1 | contig 25423 bp, 21 predicted proteins | sample PPLLaktember2015_2_FD_79107 | JGI IMG/M metagenome (GOLD analysis project Ga0105103, IMG submission 79107) | Freshwater sediment microbial communities from Prairie Pothole Lake near Jamestown, North Dakota, USA - PPLs Lake P7 Core (6) Depth... | ecosystem: Environmental > Aquatic > Freshwater >...
GGAAAGGATATCCCATCGGGCGCTCAAGTCAAAGCGTCGAGATCTTGAGTCCTTCACCTTTGACCTGGCTTGGTTACCGTAGCCCAAGTGCAGTACTGAAGGTTTGGATTCTGGCTTATTAATCATTTGCCGCAGGTTAAGCTGTTTATGCTGATGGTTTTTGATGTCTCCTAATGTACAATACCGATAATGCTACAATAACAATTACTAGCGTTATACTTACTAACAATAAGGTTGTCGGGGATATTGAGTCTGAAGTTGGAGTGGTTGGTGTTGGCGTTGGGTCGGGTGTAGATGAAGAAACCGGACCATCAGGCATAGTTATTGTTTGTATGTTGCTCCAATCGCTCACCTCACCTGTAAACACATAAGGATACATATCTAGTTGTGATGTGTGATTGGGGTTGTAGACGCGGTTGATGTTTCCTATCATTGCTTGAACTTGAAAATCTACCTTGTCACCTGCAAACAGGTTTTCTATTCTATCACCTAAGTAACACTGGTATTCAACAACGGGTCCGTCTGAAGGATAAGAAAAAATTGTGTATTCCCCACTTGACTGACTGCGTACATTATCGATAGTGTAGAGCAAACTCCAATTGCCACCGTTAATTCTGGCACGAACCATGTAAAAGAACCCATAGTCTGAAAGGGACGGTTGATTCTTAATCGATAACTGTATTGTTCTATTAACCGATTGGCTTTCTTCCGGCGGGGAAATCAACTTTGCAGTGAACTCCGGAACTGATGGTTCGGGTATTGTCTGAGCAGTTGCAGGTTTAGCTGTTAACAGGGTCAGGCTTGACAGTGTCATCAAGAGGATAAGTGTTAACGTCAAGGCATTGCTTGCACTGACCATAGTTAATCGATGAGAAGTATAGACCATAAAAGGGTATTCGTAAAGTTTTCTTGACTAACCTTAGTCAAGTTTTCTGATGAACAAACTAATGACGCAATAATCACCACAAAAGTAAAAGCCTCAAACACTGATTAGTAAGCCAATATGCCTACCCATCATCGAGTAGTAATAGGTAACAGCCAAATAATGCCTGAAATCGAGAGCGGTAGCGTTCAGTTGATGGTGACTTCACCGCCTTACCCCATGATCGCCATGTGGGACGAGCAATTCAAATCCGACCTAAAAATCTCCGAGTTATGGCAGAAGCTGGACGTGCGCGGAGACGAGACGATGGTACGGCAAATCTACGACGCTATGCACGAAAACCTCGTCAAAGTCTGGGTGGAAACCTACCGCGCGCTTTGCGACGGTGGAATCGCCTGCATAAACATTGGTGACGCAACCCGAAGCATCGCAGGAAAATTCCAGCTCTTCCCCAACCACGCCCGCATAACAGAGGTCTGCGAAAAAATGGGCTTCACTACACTGCCCTACATTCTGTGGAAGAAACCCACCAACAAGCCAAGTTACAAGGGCAAAGGCGCCTTTTTAGGGTCAGGTTTCCTTCCCCCAAACGCTTACGTCACCTTGGACTGCGAGTTTATCCTGCTTTTCAGGAAGGGCAGCCTCCGCCGGTTCGAACCCAAAGACAAGCAACGCTACGAAAGCGCGTTCACTAAGGCTCAGAGGGACGAGTGGTTCAGCCAAATCTGGACGCTAAAAGGCACCCGGCAAACCGCAGGCGAATTGGAACGCAGAACCGCAGCTTACCCCGAAGAAATCGCTGAACGACTCATCAAAATGTTTAGCGTGAAAGGCGAAACGGTGTTAGATCCATTTTTAGGGTCGGGGACAACAAGCAAAGCTGCTTTGGCAAATGACCGAAACAGCATTGGCTACGAAATAGATGCTAAACTACTAAAAACAATCAGAAAGAAAATTGGCGCCACAAAGAGTCACGCCTTAGAAATAGTCGATCGTAGGGAACCTCTGGTTTGAATAGCCAGAAATTTGGGATTCTCTGTTAGCTGCTTATTTCCTGAGGTGCTTCCATCATTTTTCTACGCGGCCAACTCTAACCCCAACTACCACTCCAGCAACGTCGGAGTGACCATACGTCGCATAAATGCCGAAACGGAACCCACCATAACGAGCAAAGTCGTCGGTTTGCACGAGAAGCGACAAGGGCTCGGAACCTTTCAGAACAAAAACAATTTTTTCTAAATCTCCTTTTCCTTTTTTTAGAATGGACGGTCCCGCGATTTTCGTTAGTTCTCCCTTCTCGTCGGATATGTAAAATCCTGACAGCTCAGAGCCTTTTCCGTCGAGATATAACCATCTGCCTTTCAACTGTTCCTTTAATTCTGGATTCTGGTCCAACTTTACAAACGCCTCTTGATAGGTTAGTGCCCTGAAACCGTTCTGTTGGAGTAGATTCATCGAAATTTCCTGATTAGCTTGTGTGTGAGCTATGAAGACCCCAGTAGTGCCTATCTCCCCAAAATCTGCTTGTACTGTTTCTTTTGCCCTTATTTGGAGCGCCATAAAAACCACAATAAAATTGCGTTTTACCTCAAATAAATAGGTTGTCTTCGTCCTTGCTAACGCATGCACATTCTCATTAGATAAATCGACAGTTTTTAATATCCCCCAAACCAAATACCCACCAAAGGTTCACAGTTGAGCAAAAAAGTTTCAGGCAATAAACCATACGGATTTGGCAACACCAACCGCAGGTTTCCGCAAACTGGCAGGCGCACGCAGGGGAAACTTGCCAAAGACCGTTTTGCTTTTGATCAGGCGATGCAAGGTAACGATGTTATTCCTTTGCGTCGGGGCGGGGATTTTGTGGTTCAGAAGCGTGACTTTTTCGGCGACAAAGAAGGCGAACCCACAGTTGTTGATATCAAGAGCAGCAACGCCAAGGTGACTGAGGCGCAGACGCAAAGGCAGAAGCGACTGGGCAGAAACCGCCACAAAATCATCCGTTACTAGGCGACGGAGCGAATCTTGCGTCGGTGAAAAGCGTTTTTTCTAAGAGGGTAGGGCCAGTATTACATTGAAACTGCCCAAAATATGTTGGGCTTTTTGTTTAAGAAGGTAAGGGGGGACTGAGCGCTTATACGCAGCGTGGTTTGCGTTTAACCGAACAATGGGGTGTAGTCAGCCACGTAGCCCAAGACACCAGCCACGTACGAGAGCACCCACAGAATCACCGTCCAATTCGCTATGCGCCTACTCTTAGCTGGAAACGTAGTTGAGTTGGGGCGCCAAAGAGCAACCAGCCACAACCCAAACGCGATGGCTGGCACCGAAAGCACACTGTGCGTAACCACTTCTGCAACTTTTAGAGGCGAAGTGAAGTAGGCATCCACGGAACCGCCGCTGGGAGGCGACATAAAGATAACCATGGAGAAACCCGCCACCGTTGCGACAACTACAATCGTTATCAGTACACCATGTACAAAGTGGTTGCCTACTTTTCGGAAACCCATGCTAGCCACGATCAGCGAGGTCCAGAGACTTTGCATAATCAGGTTAACCTGAGCGTCGCTCAAACCAATTTCAACCCAGAAAAACGAGGTTACGGCGGCGGCCCCCACAAGCACCAGCAGGACAGTTAGCGCCCCCATGAACGCCTTTTTTCCAAGTAGGGGAACCCGCAAGCTGAGGCGTTTTAGCCTCTGTCGCTGGGAAACAGCAACCGCCAAAAATAACATTACGAACCCAAACACTGCTCCTCCCGCGGTCAACGCGAAAACTGACTGCTCCATGCCCAGAATTTGGCGGCTTTGGGGGCTCCACAGGTTGGTGGCGACTGCCCGCGTGGTAACCGTCAAGTTCTCGATGTACCAGCCGTCCTTGTTCGTGACGTTTTGAACAACTTCTGAGGAGCCGATGAATACGCCGGTGGCTTTGTCCCACTCCTTGAAGTGCCGCAGTGAGTCATTTCCATAGGTCACGGTTCGGATGGCGCCAAGCACGGTTCTCTGTTCCTGCCCTTGAACGGTTACGTTGACGGGTTTGTGGTTGTGCTCTGAGGCGTCGTAGAAGGTGTCTCCTGGGCTAAGGTTAGCTGGAATAATTGTCCAGCCCCCAAGGTTGCCTTCTGTGAAGTTGTACTCCCAAATGGCGCTGCCAAAGGTACCGTTGGCGTATCTGACGGTCAGGTTCACGGAGAGAGCCGCCCCGTCAACGAACAAAACCTGGGACCTCATCCATCGCACGTCATGAGTCGGTGGCGGCGTACCAGTTCCCGTTATGCTGATGTCGTATTCGATCCAGTGGCCTTCCTTGACGCCAACCTCTGGCTGATTGGCGGCAAACGCCGGTGAGGCAAAGATTGAAAACGCAGAAACTAGCATAACCGCTAAGACTAAACCTGTGAGGGTTTTCATTTCTTATCAGATAAGCCATGGGCGCTACAGGCTTAAAGCGCTTTTCATCAAAGAACCTTGACTAAAAAAGGCGAACCCGCTTATGCGTTTAGTCAAATTTTCTTGACTAAACCAACAACAATGCCACAACGCTAGATAATGAAAAAACTTTTTGCAGCGCTAAATATAGAACTAAAGAAAAAACCAGTTATCTCTAAAACCCAAAGAAACGGGGGCCGCCCTTTTCCACTGTAGTCACGCAAATCGATTGGTTATTTTCCGTTTCTTCGGTTGTTTTTGCCTCTTTACCCGTTTGCCGCATGCAACGCGGTCCCACAAAGGTTTTTCTACTAGAACGCTCTATGAAACTTTAACAGCCCTTAGCTTCTCGCGCAATATGCATAAAAAAGTTTATATGTTCGGTGCGTAGCATTGGTTTGTGCTCTTAGAAAAGTTAGTGGAATCCTTTTTCGATGTGGCGTACACCCGCATCGGAGAAAATCTGCGAGTGGAGAACTTGAGTAAAACTCACAATCACAAATTTAACTTGAATTTATGGGAGATCTAAAAACTTGACAACCACACAAAAAATCCAAAAAGACGACATTCACAACCTTCTAAAAACTTTCTTCGCCGAAAAAGGCCTTGTCCGCCAGCACCTTGACAGCTACAACGAATTCATCGACCACGGACTTCAAGAAGTCGTGGATGAAGTCGCCGAAATCCCCATAGAAGTTCCAGAGAGCCCCTATAAAGTTAAACTGGGCCAAATCTGGGTCATCGACCCTCAGAGCCGCATCACGGGTCCATACGCGACCGAAGTAGACGGCACAAAACACGAAATTTACCCCATGGAAGCACGTCTTAGAAACTTGGCGTATGCAGCGCCGATTGCGCTGGAAATGACTCCTATAATTGATGGTCGAGAACAAGACACAGAACTCGTCTACATCGGTAACATTCCAGTTATGCTGAAAAGCAAACTTTGCTTCCTCAGCCAACTCAGCCGCGAAGAACTCATCTCTGCTGGAGAAGACCCAGACGACGCAGGCGGATATTTTGTTGTTAATGGGTCAGAACGTGTAATAGTTGCTATGGAAGACCTCGCACCCAACCGCGTAATAGTCGACATAGACGATAAAGGGACCTCACCTGTTTATCAAGCAAAAATTTTCTCCACAACTGTCGGCTTCCGAGCTCGCATTGAACTCAAGCTAAAATCCGATGACGCGATCTACGTTACTATGCCGGGAGTGCCCACAGAAATTCCCTTCGTTGTTATCATGCGTGCTCTCTCTATGGAAAAAGACAAAGACATCGCCGAAGCAGTATCACTGGACAGCGACACCCAAACCCAACTTGGCGCGTCATTCGAGAAAGCCATCGGCGTTGACACCCCCCAAGACGCCATCTTATTCATCGGCAATCGCGTTGCGCATGGGCAAGTCGAAGAATACCGACTTCAAAAAGCCGAAACCGCACTGGACAAAAACTTCCTGCCACACTTGGGGAGAAGTGACAAAAACCGTAGAGACAAAGCCATATTCCTAGGCGAAATGGCATATCGCGTAATCCAGCTAAAAACGGGAAGACGCCAACCAGACGATAAAGACCACTTCAAAAACAAACGTCTACGACTCGGCGGGCCACTACTCGCAGACCTCTTCCGCGTTTCATTCCGTAACTTAACACGTGACATTAAATATCAGCTTGAACGCATCGGTGTCAAAGGTCCAATTATTACCGTTTCAGCCGCAGTACGACCTGGCATCATCACTGAACGTTTCCAGCATGCGTTGGCAACAGGCAACTGGGGCAGGGGAAGAGTTGGCATCACCCAGCTGCTGGACCGCACAAACTACATTTCAACCCTAAGTCACCTCAGAAGGCTCCAATCACCGCTAAGCCGTAGTCAACCCAACTTCGAAGCCAGAGACTTACACCCAACCCACTGGGGACGCTTATGTCCCAACGAAACCCCTGAAGGCTCAAACTGCGGTCTCGTAAAAAACCTCGCGTTATCCGCTTCTATCGCAGTCGGCGTCAACCCCGACCGAATCCGCCAGTTGCTCTTCGAAATGGGGACTGTCCCAGCATACGAAGCAACCCATGAATTGCGCATCAACGGCGCCAAAGTTTTCGTGGACGGTAACATAATCGGCTACTGCAACAACTCCAAAGAAATGGTTGAAAGCTTCCGCCAGAAACGCAGAGCCAGCGAAATCTCCACCGAAGTAAACGTAACCTACTTCTCCAAGAAGCAAACCGAAACCGAAGAATTCCACGCTAACTGCGACGAAGGCAGAGTCCGCCGCCCCCTTATCATCGTAGAAAACGGCGTACCCAAACTACAGGGCAAACACTTCGAGAAAATCGGCCTCGGTGAATGGACTTGGGAAGACCTCGTCAAAAACGGCCTTGTCGAATACCTTGATGCCGAAGAAGAAGAAAACGCATACATCGCGCTCTCCTACGATGCCGTCGTACCCGAAAACACCCACGTCGAAATCGCCACCTATACCATCCTTGGCATCTGTGCCTCTACAATTCCCTACCCAGAACATAATCAGTCACCCCGCAACTCCTATCAAGCGGCCATGGCTAAACAGGCACTGGGTGTTTACGGCACAAACTTCCATAATCGAACCGATTCTCGCTCACATATCCTCCATTACCCTCAAGTTCCACTTGTCCAAACCGAAAACATGGATGTCATGGGCTACAAACAGCGCCCCACAGGGCAAAACTGCGTTGTTGCGGTGCTCAGTTTCGAGGGCTACAACATGGAAGACGCCATCATATTCAACAAAGCCAGCATCGAGCGAGGACTCGCGCGTTCAACTTTCTACCGTATCTACGAAGCCGAATGCCGCCAATACCTCGGTGGCTTAAAAGACCAGTTCAGAGTTCCTGAGCCTGGTACACGAGGCTACAGAGGCGAACAATACTACCGTTTGCTAGAACCCGACGGCATAATCAGCTTGGAGAGCCAAGTAGTCGGCGGAGACGTTTTAATCGGCAGAATCAGCCCACCCAGATTCCTTGAAGAATACAAGGAATTCGAAGTTAAAGGACCCAGTATGCGCGATACCTCCGTGGACATGCGTCCCAGCGAAACAGGCATCGTCGACGGCATCTTTATCACAGAAAGCGGCGAAGGCAGTCAACTAGTTAAAGTCCGCGTCAGGGACCAACGTGTCCCCGAACTTGGAGACAAATTCGCCAGCCGCCACGGGCAGAAAGGCGTCATCGGCTTAATCGTTCCCCAAGAAGACCTTCCCTTCTCGGAAGAAGGCACCGTCCCAGACCTAATCATAAACCCGCACGCTATCCCCAGCCGTATGACCATTGGTCAGTTCATCGAATCTCTCTCAGGGAAAGCCGCAGCAGCAAGAGGAAAGCCAGGTGACGGCACACCTTTCAGTAACGAAGGACCCGACGAAGTACGCAAAAACCTCATAAAACTCGGATTCAGCCACACAGGCAGCGAAGTCTTCTACAGCGGTACCACAGGCGAAAAATTTGTAGCAGACGTTTTCGTCGGAGTAGTGTACTACCAGAAACTGCACCACATGGTCGCTGACAAAATCCACGCACGAGCTCGCGGGCAAGTCCAGATGCTTACACGACAGCCAACTGAAGGTCGCGCAAGGGGTGGTGGTCTACGTTTCGGAGAAATGGAGCGAGACTGCCTCATAGGTCACGGAGCTGCTATGCTTCTACGTGACAGATTGCTGGAGGAGTCAGACAAATACACCCTCTACATATGCGAGACTTGCGGTCAAATCGCCTTTTTCGATATGAAGCAAAGGCGCTACGTCTGCAAGATTTGCGACGAAAAAGCCAAAGTCGCTCCAGTAATCGTGTCTTACGCTTTCAAGCTTCTCTTGCAGGAGCTTCAAAGCTTATGCATCACACCCAAACTCAGACTAAAGGAGAAGGCTTAACATGTCACAGGAAGAATTAATCCACAAAATAGTAGACGAAATCTCATTCGGGCTCATCTCACCAAAAGACCTGCGAAAACAAAGCGTCGTCGAAATCCAAACCCCAGACACCTACGACGAAGACGGCGCCCCGATCACAGCCGGCTTAATGGACGGACGCCTCGGCACTCTTGAACCACGTCAACGCTGCAAAACCTGCGGCAACACCGCCATCCGGTGCCCCGGACACTTCGGCCACATCGAACTTGCAGTTCCAATTGTCCACATTGAATTTACCAAAATTATTTTTGACCTCTTAAAATCAACCTGCCGCACATGCGGACGAATCTTGCTCTCTGAAGACGCAGCTAAGAAGGCAGTGCAAAAAATCGAGCGCTTCAACGAAATGCTCGGCACTATCCCCGACGAGGTTTACAAAGAAATCATGGCTGACATCAAAGCTAAACAATGCCCCTACTGCGCTGCTGCACAATACAAAATCACATTCGAGAAACCAACCAAATTCATTGAGCAGACCGAAGCAGGCTCCGAACCGCTCACACCAAGCATGATCCGCGAACGTCTTGAACGCATATCCGACGAAGACCTAGAAATCGTGGGGTTCAACCCCAAAGTCGCACGCCCCGAATGGATGGTCCTTCAAGTTCTCCCTGTTCCACCAGTCTATGTACGTCCATCAATAACTCTTGAATCAGGCATCCGCTCAGAAGACGACTTAACCCACAAACTAGTAGACATCATCCGCATCAACCAGCGGTTGAAGGAAAACATGGAGGCAGGCGCCCCAACCCTAATCATCCAAGACCTCAGCGAACTTCTCCAATACCACGTTACCACATACTTCAATAACGAAGCCTCAGGCATTCCACCCGCACGCCACCGCAGCGGCAGAGCACTCAAAACACTCAGCCAACGCCTCAAGGGAAAAGAAGGTCGATTCCGCAGTAACCTCTCTGGTAAACGTGTCGACTTCTCCGCCCGCACCGTAATCTCACCAGACCCCAACTTAGACATAAACGAAGTCGGAGTACCACAAGACGTCGCCATGCGACTTTCAGTTCCAGAAAAAGTAACCGCCTGGAACCATGAAGAAATGAAAAAACTAGTCATTAACGGCCCCGAAAACTATCCCGGGGCACTCTACATCATCCGCCCCGACGGTAAACGTATCCGATTGGAATTCGTTGTTGACCGCACAAAAATCGCGGAAGCAGTTGAATTAGGCTTCGTAGTTGAACGTCACCTCAAAAACGGTGACATCGCCATCTTCAACCGCCAGCCTTCACTCCACCGCATGTCCATCATGGCACATTACGTTCGCGTACTACCCTACAAGACCTTCCGTATGCACCTCTGCGTTTGCCCACCCTACAACGCTGACTTCGATGGCGACGAAATGAACCTTCACGTTCCCCAAAGCGAAGAAGCCCGCACAGAATCGCTCCTGCTCATGCAGGTTCAGGACCAAATCCTATCCCCAAGATTTGGCGGACCCATCATCGGAGCCATCAGAGACTTCATTACGAGCGCTTACTATTTCACCCGGAAGGGCAGCTACATCCCCAGAGGCACACTTGACAAACTTCTGACTACCGCAAACTATACAGGCGATTTGCCAGAACCTGAAATCAAAGAACCACAACCCATGTGGTCAGGGAAACAAATCTTCAGCTTATTCTTGCCAAAAACCCTCAATTACGTTTTGAAAGCTAACATTTGCCAAGGCTGCACCAAATGTGAAGAGGAAGAATGCAAACACGACGCTTACGTTGTCGTCAAAAACGGGCAACTCGTGTCTGGCATCATCGATCGTCGCTCAATTGGTTCCGAGCAGTCAGAGAGTTTGCTTCACAGAATAATCAAAGACTACGGTACACAGGCAGGAAGAGAATTCCTAAACAAAATCACCCACGTGCTTAAAGCCTACATATCCATGAGAGGTTTCAGCTACACTTATGACCAGCTAGTTCTTTCGCCACGTGCACGAAATCGCATGGCAAAAACCATGGAACGCATACAGAAGAAAATTGACGAGCACATCGAAAACTACCGCAACGGCACCCTGCCACGTCTTCCAGGACAAACCCTTGAAGAGTCATTCGAAATATATGTCATGCATGAACTCGCCGTAGCCAGAGATGAATCAGGCAAAATAGCAGACGAAGACTTCACACTAGAAAACGCCGGCATCGTTATGACCCGCACGGGCGCAAGAGGCTCTAGTCTCAACATCGGTCAAATGGCCGCTTGCGTTGGTCAACAGTCAGTTCGAGGCAAACGTGTCTTGCGAGGCTATGCAGACCGCGCCCTGCCCCACTTCACACCCAACGACCCTCGCCCAAGAGCACGAGGCTTTGTCTACAACTCTTACCAAACTGGCTTGGACGCTATCGAGTTTTTCTTCCACGCTATGGGTGGCAGAGAAGGTCTAGTCGACACAGCAGTTCGCACACAGCAAAGCGGTTACATGCAGAGAAGACTCATCAACGCCTTAGAACACATCCGTCTCGAATATGACGGTACAGTCCGTGACTCCGCAGGCGATATCATTCAGTTCCGTTACGGCGAAGATGGAGTGGACCCCGCAAAAAGCGACCACGGCAAAGCCGTAAACGTTAGTCGACTTATTGATCAAATTAAAATCGGCGAAGTTAAAGGCGAAACAGCCTCAACAGAGCACATAAAGAAACAGCTAAAGAATGTCGAAGACCAAATCACACCTATACTTCTGACTCAGCTTAAGCAGAACTTTGCTAAAAACAAACTTACCGCAAAAAGCATCGAGAAAGCAGCAACCGTAACAGCCGAACAATATAAGCGCGCTTTAATGGAGCCCGGCGAAGCTGTCGGCATCGTCGCAGCGCAATCAATCGGCGAACCAGGAACACAGATGACTCTTAGAACTTTCCACTATGCAGGAGTCAAAGAACAAAACGTCACCCTAGGGTTACCTCGACTAATCGAAATCGTGGACGCACGCAGAATACCCTCAACGCCAATTATGACTATCTACCTGCAAGACGAACATGCTAAGAGCAAAGAAGGAGCAGTTGAAGTCGCACGCAACATCATTTATACATCTGTTGAGAATTTAGCCTCAGCAATCTACGAAGATCCAGTAAAAGAAGTAATCATCGTTGAACTCAACAAGCAGATGATGGATGACCGCAACATCAGCATGGATGAACTTAAGGAACGCATGGAACTCCAAAACGCGACAGTAACAATAACTGATACAACCGTTGAAATTAAACCTAAGAAGGCTGAACAAATCAAACGTATGCTTAACAAAATCCCCGGCTTCCAAGTTAAAGGTGTCCCAGATATCAAACGTGTCCTCGTAACTGAGGAAAGCGGTGAATGGGTCATCCGTACCGACGGTTCAAACCTAAGCAAAGTCCTCGAAGTCGAAGGCGTCGACACTTCACGTACATCGACTAACAACATCCACGAAATCGCAAAAACCCTTGGCGTTGAAGCATCCAGAAACGCATTGGTACACGAAGCCAAAGGCGTGCTGGAAGATCAAGGCTTAGACGTGGATGTTCGCCACGTTATGCTCGTAGCAGACATGATGACCACCACAGGCGATGTCCAGCAAATCGGTCGACACGGAATCAGCGGCAAAAAAGCCAGTGTGCTTGCTCGCGCCGCATTCGAAATCACCGTACCCAACATCGTTGAAGCCGCCGTTAAAGGTGAAAGTGATCCTTTAGCTGGAGTGACAGAAAACGTTATAGTTGGGCAGTCTATTCCAATCGGCACAGGCTTAGTTGAATTGTACATGTCAACTTTCGAACACCAAACTAAAGATGGAGGAAAAACAGAAGCATGATAAACATAGATAAAGCGTTAGCGTCAGCAGTGAAAACAGGTAAGGTATCTTTCGGATCCAATCTTGCATTGCAGAACGCAAAAACTGGCAAAGCAAAAATGATCGTCTTAGCAACAAACTGCCCAAAAGACATAAAAGAACAAATCGAATACTATGGGCAACTCTCAAAGGTTCCCGTCGTAACCTACAAAGGGAGCTCAATGGACCTCGCTGAAGTCTGCAACAAACTCTTCATAATCTCTGCTTTAAGCATCCGCGAAACAGGGGACTCCGACATTCTAAAACTAACCGAGGAACAACCTCAATAACAAAAATAATGGAGGAAAAAAACTGACAACCGGCATAAAAATTACCTGCGACGAAATGCGATACATAGCTCTCTTTGAAAGCATCAGCGGCGCAAGCGTAAAAGACTGCATAGTTGACGAAGTGGAGCAACGCGCAATCTTCATCGTCAACCAAGGGCAAGTAGGCGTAGCAATCGGTAAAGGCGGACGCAATATCCATACTCTTGAACGCATGACTGGCAAAAAACACGAAATCATAGAGTTCAGCGAAGACCCCGTTACATTCATGAAAAACGCGCTTAAACCCGCAACCGTACGTGAAATCCGAGTCACCGAACGCACCGACGGCAAAAAAATGGCAGTCATTACGGTCAACCCCAAGGACAAGGGAGTCGCAATAGGTAAAAACGGCAAAAACGCCGAACGTTTGCGCTTTTTAGCAAAACGCTACTTCGACATTCAGAATGTAAGCATCACCTAAGATCAGACCGATAATCGGCTGACTAGGCGATGAACCGTCGCTGAAAAGGTGTTTGTGTTAACAACACATCCAATAAATTGGCAACTGAACATTTTCAGGCTACAACTCAAGAGCTAATTTTGGGACATGGGATCACTTCTCTAAAAGAGTCATGGCATGCTTGTTTCTGGCTAAAAGATCTGTCATTTATCCTCCTCGTTCCTATTTGAGTATGCTCTCCAGACTAATAATAGGGATTTGGGCCGTGTTTCCGTTTTATGTTATGACAAATTTGATTGGCAAATGTACAATCAAATGCACAAATCTAACCGACACAACCTAATTTTGGCAGAAAAGTTGCCTAATTAGTTAAATAAGAGAGCATTCCCATCATATCCTTCCGAATTCAAAAGGCAAAGTAGCAATTTATGCTTATACAAGAATTAATCGTTGAAAACTTCATGAGTTACGAATACGCTAGAGTCCCGTTTAAGCCCGGCGTGAACGTGATCGGCGGGCCAAACGGCGCAGGCAAGAGTTCGCTGCTGCTTGCAATCTCCGTTGGTTTAGGCCAAACCTACACTGAACGCAGTCGAAAACTTAGTGACTTAATCCGTTGGGGGCAAGACCACGCACGCGTTACATTGATTTTGGATAACCGCAAAATCGGCGGCAGACGTCCAGTTGCCAAATACCCCAAAGACCAACTCTTTTTAACACGAGTTTTGAGGCGTGACGGCAAATACTGGTTTGAACTAGAAAATCGCGCTGTCGGCAAACAAGACGTCGAGCGATTGTTAGGCAAATTCGGCGTAGACCCAAACAACATGCTAATTATCATGCACCAAAACATGGTGGAGCAATTCAGCGTTTTAAGCAACGTAGAGAAACTGCGCATGGTGGAAGCTGCAGTTGGCTTGGAGCCTTTCCGCGAAAACGTGGTGCAAGCCAAAAACAAACTTACCCGCATCTTAAGCCAAGAAGAATCCGTCGGTAAACTGCTTGAGCAGGCAGCGCAAACGCTGAATTACTGGCGGGAACAGTACGAGAAGTTCCAGCAGAAAAAGCAACTTCAGCTAAAGAGGCGATTCTTGGATCGCGAACTGGTTTGGGCGGAAGTCGAAAAACGCGAAACCACAGTGAAGGGCTTGCTGACTAATTTTAACAAGACCCAGCAGGTACTTGGCAAAATCGAAGACGAACGCCAAGCAATAATCAGCGAACTCGACAGCCAAGCCGCCCAGCGGCAAACGCTTAAGGGTGAAATCAAAACCGTCTACGACGAGCGCATAAGTCTCGAACGTGAAATCGCCCAGAACCAATCCACACTCGAATTACTTACGCAGCTGCTCAGCGAAATACAACTGCTTGAGGGGATTGCAAACAAGAGCCAGTTTAAGCTGCTGCGAAGCGAAAACCTCAAAGAAATGCAAAAAACCTCAAATCAGCAAATCCAAAAAGCGAAAGGGCAAGTCAAAGAAAACCAAAGTCGACTCGTCAACCTTGAAGAGTCAACCGACAAAATCTCCTCAGGTACACTCGACAAACGCGTCACTTTGGCACTTCTAGATTTCAAACGGGCCAAAGCCCAAGATGAAGCGAAAAGTATAGAGCGCTCCATGAATGAAGCTCAAGAAGTTCTCAACGTAGCAGTTGCCAAAGCGCAGGGAATCGGAGAACGCGTTGCTGTGATTAAAAGTCCGCCGGAAATCCAGAATGAAATTGGTCAAACTGAAGGCCACTTGGCGGCGCTCGCAGGTGTCTCCGAGGAAATCGAGCGGCAATACGAATCCTACTCAAAACTGTTCCTCGAACTTAGAGAAAAAGCACAAATAGTCGCAGATAACCGGGAAAAGACGCTGGAAGAAGTCAAAACACGGTTGCAATCATGGCGCATGGTAATTGAAAACCTGATGAGCCGAGTTAACGGTGAATACCAACGCATAATGAGTCAAACACTGGCAACAGGCGAGGTACAGCTGTCAAATCCCCAGGACATCGAAACCGCTGGCCTAGACATCTACGTCGGTTTTAAGGGAAGCAAGCCTGTGGCCCTGGATGCTTATACGCAGAGCGGTGGAGAACGTACTACGGCCACTATGGCGTTCCTGCTTGCCTTGCAGCAGCATGTGCGTTCACCCTTCCGTGCAGTTGACGAATACGACATCCACATGGATCCCCGAAACCGCGAAATGATCGCCAAAGTGCTGCTAACCATTATTAAAGACGCAAGCAACCAGTATGTCGTTATCACCCCCAGCCAAATCACTTTTGCTCAGCAAGACGCCAACGTTATAACCGTGCAGAGTCTTGAGGGGAAATCAGTTGTGCGTGAGGTCGCCTAATGCCACGGCACAAAGAAGACAAGAAACTCGGCAGAGAACGTCTTGAACGCATAGTTGAAATGTGCGTTGCAATAGAAAGCCACCAAGTGGAGCCCTTCACGCTAAACGTAGACGAAATCATCGGCGTGATCAAAGAATATTTCCCCCATTGGGAACACCCCGACGAGTTAAAACTCGACGCTGAAGTCCTGCATCACTTAGCCACTGTTATCAAGATACAGAGCGAATGGGTAAAACACCGCTCAACCGCGCTATACACGGATCCCTTTTTGCTAGAGGAGAAAATCCGCGGCACCAGCAAAGAAGGTATGGTAAACGTTTTTCTCGGTGCATGGAGCCCCATAGTAGAGTTCGAGCAGCTTAGCTTGCATAACTTGGCGCAGGGGTTGCTGTATTGGGATGCTTTGGCGCCGATTGGCGACCGCTGGAAAGATATCGATGTATGCGCCGTTGCAACAGGCTCAATTAGCCGCGAGGAATTAGTGAAGCAACGGGTGCTAAGCAACAAAGAATTCAGCGAGGAACTCGAAGGCTACTGGCAAGAGCTAGAAGCAAAAGTCCAAGAAAAAGGCAAAAACGGAAAAATCGCCTACTGGGACTTCATCACCGCAGACACCTATGAGGATACTGTGCAACGCGCTTTCCTGACGAGTTTTCTGGTAACTTACGGTTACGCTACTTTAGAGATTGATCGACTTGAAGAAACAGTCTTCATCCTGGCACACGCGAATCAACACACTGAGGCTCTCACAGTTCAATCCACTTCTGTGCCGATCGCAGTGTCATTCGAAGATTGGCAGAAATTGAGGAACGGAAAACCATGAGCACAAAGAAAAAAGGTGTTTACTCAGGCAAAGTCAAGAAAGCCACACAGATGCTGTTTTACAAGCGGCACCAGAAACCCGGCGTAAAAGGCTGGGAACTCCACAAAGCCATAGGCACCGACTACCCCAAAGTACTCGACATAGTTGCTGACTACTTGGAGCCTCTGGATTTGCAGGTGAAAACTGTTTTCGAAGAGGAAAAAGCCCCCGAGAAGCCAACAATCGAGGAACTTGATAAGGCGCGGTTTTTTGTGGCGCTACGCAGCGGCTCAGTAACCAAGGATAAGCTGATGGGGTGGCGCATCGACGACCTCGCAGGCTTAGCTGTAACCATAAGCTACATAATCAGCAACAGGGGGCAGGCGCCGCGCAAAGACGTCGAGAAAATGTTGGGCGAAAAGATGCCGGGGTGGAAAGTCGGTTTAAACGTGGACCGCTACATTCGATACGGCTACCTGCTGGCGGACGAGAAAGGTATGCTCTACATTGATTGGCGGACGCGGGCGGAAGTGGACCAGAAAGCGCTTATCGATATGCTGCTGAACGTTGAAAAACAAAAAACGGAAGCACTCGCTGAACCTCAAACCGAAGAAGAAACCCCCGAAGAATAACCCTATTTTGCTTCTTTTATGGTATATTTGCAACCTAATGTCCAAGGTAGGCAAAAAACTTGTAGAGGAGGTAGAAAGGTTGTTTGCTTACTTTCAAGAAACCCTCTATGTTTTTAAGTACAGCCTCAAGTGGTCAAAATACATCATCAATCTCTGTGTGCTGCTTTGACGAGCCCTCAGGATAATACAGACTTTAAAAACCATGTTTTATATATAAATTCATTCTTTAAGCCTTAATATGTGTCAAAATATCCGTGCGCTATTTTTACTATTTTTAAACGATGGACGCGCGCGAAGCATTCTTTTTTTAACTTGTTCTCTGATTATTGTTGGCTCCTTTGCAGCTTTTGCTTATTCACAGTATGCGTCAAATTTTTATGCCGATATTGATGGCTTTTGTTATCTCAATACAGTCGGAAGTGTCTGGAGTAGTACATTCAGCGGAATAAAATACTGGATTGATCCACTGCGATCCCCTCTTTTAATTCTCTTCATCCCACCTGAAATAAACATTGCTAGGTTTGCTATGATTGGATATCTTCTCGTTTCCACATTTTTCATGTATCTTCTTGTTCGTCAAATTACAAAGAGAGATGATTTCGCCTTTATCGCTTCAGTTTCCTTTGGTACTATCCCATATCTTTTAGAATTCACAAGACAGGTCATGAGTGACCTCCCTGCTATTGCACTGTTCTTGGCGGGACTATACTTTTTCTTGCGTGGTTATGACAATCAGCGGACACGCGTTAGAGATTATTTTATTTCGTCAGCGATAATGGGTTTTTGCTTCTTAATTCGGTTCGATATGGCGATTTTGGTTTTCCCGATCTTTGTTTTGCTCTTGCTGAAAGATCGAAAAAATTTCTTCGTTTATCTTGCTCCATTCCTTTTCATTGCTATTTTCTTGGTGCTTCTTTCAACTTATCTTTATGTTGGACAATTAGAATATCTGCCTTGGAAATTTGTTTACACTAATTTTTTTACAGATCAGTGGGCGGTCTCTCATGTTAGTAATACGAATTTCTTCTATTATCTACCCTTGGCTTTTACCTTTCAGCCAGTTCTTTTCATCTGTGCTTTTCTTTCTTTATGCCTTGTTTTTAAGTTTAGAGACTCCAAGTCACTTCTGATTGCAGCTATGCTTATTTTCTTTACCCTGGCTTTTTTTGTGGCTCCGAAAACAACTCCGAGAGTTTTTGTAATTAATTACTTTGCTATTGCTATTTTGCTCTCAGTCATTTCGCTGACTGCTTTTTCTAGACATAGAATATTTCAGAAGAAATCTATCTTAAAATGGATTCCGATAGCTATTATGATAGGGGTACTATTAATTCCTAATATTGCATTACAGACTCAGTTTCCTTATTCAAGTTGGAACCCCCAAGAGCCTATTCAAAAGCTTGTTGATGATGGCAAATTTGCGGATAAAAGTATTCTCTCAAATTGTTTCCAGGGTTTGATTTTCTTTATTTCAATTACAAACAGTAGTTCTAAGCCTCTTCCTCCTATCAGTAAGATTAACCAAATTGATTGTATTTTAATGCCCGAACATGATGTTACCGTACTCGCCGAAGAACTTGAGAAAAAGCAATATGATCTATTATTGTACTTTGAGTATCCAGAGCTAAGTAACTTCAAGCCCGAGGAACTGGCGTATTTAATGCAGAATTATCCTTTCGAAATTTTGCCATGTGGTGAATACCGGCTTTTCTTATTTTACCTTAAAATGTAATGGATGGATTCTATTGGCTTAACCAATACGGCTCTTATTAGCGAAAACAATTTTTTCACCCTGTAAGCTAGTAAGGACAAATACTCAAGTCTTGGGTTTTATTAATGGATCTTTTTTAAAACCTTAAGAAGGATGGTTAAGATGGGCGTAACCAGACGTTAATGTAGAGTTCTGTCCAGATAGTATGTGTTAGTGGCGAGAGAGGGTTGTCCTTTAGGGATTTTTGTTTGCTGTTTTCTGTTTCTCTTTGAAATGAGGGCAAGCTGTTTCTTTTGGGTTTATATTGGTGAAGTGGGCGGCTTTGCATTTTCCGTTATCATAATTGCTGCATTCTCCATGCTTGTGCTTGTAGAAATCCAGTTTGGGAGCGCTGCTTTGGAGTCGCTGCAGGGCTTTTCTTAACGAACTTATCCGGAGCATCCTCCATAATGATTGACTTTTATTTTGTGGGAGATATAATAATTAGGTTTCTATGCCAAACAGGGATGCTTCCTTGTGAATTAGTGATTTAATCATTTTTAGTCAAAAATTGCTTTCCATTTGCGTTCATTCCTTTTCAATGGGTTCTTGTGGAGGAAAACCAGTCGATATATGTTTCCCCGTGCACCCGAGCCGCTTCAACATAGATCTATGTATATGCCGTGTGTAACCAAACCCATATGCCACACCGAAACAAAAGGAGAAAAATAACGGAAACAAAAAAAGCGGCCGTTGCATACTGTCGCATGTGGCTGCCGCAAAACCGCCACATCCACATAAAAAACGCAGACGATTTGCCCTTTAAATAGGGGGGGTAGCGGCAAAGCAAAGCGTAAATCCCTAGAGGGGGTAGTGCGTATTGGCTGAAAATCGCTCTAAAAGTATGTTGAAAGCACTGGCTATTTTTTTCGGGGCAGAAGTGTGGTGTTTTGGCTAAAGAGTTAAAACGGGCAATTCACCGTCTAATTTAGCAGCAATGCAACCTTCCAGCGATGGTTCAGTTTTCGAGTTACTCGCCAAACCCGTCCAAAAAGCCCTCGCAGAAATGGGTTTCACAGAGCCCACCCTGCCCCAAACCAAAGCGTTCAAGCCGATTCTGGACGGAGAAAACGTGCTTCTGATTGCGCCGACTGGCACTGGAAAAACCGAAGCCGTGCTACTCCCAATTTTTTCAAAAATTGTTGAGCAGAATAACGCCGACCCAAAGGGCATCCAAGTCATCTACATCACACCGCTACGCGCACTAAACCGCGACATGCTCAAACGCCTGCAGTGGTGGAGCCAAAAACTCGACATCTCCGTAGACGTTCGCCATGGCGACACCGAAATGAAAATCCGCCGCCAACAAGCAAAAAAGCCACCTCAGATGCTGGTTACGACGCCGGAGACTTTGCAGGCGATTTTGCCGGGGTCACAAATGCGACTTCACCTAAAGAGCGTGGAGTTTGTAGTTGTGGATGAAGTGCATGATTTGGCGGGCAGTAAACGGGGGGCGCAGTTGTCTTTGGCGTTGGAACGCCTGCGGCTGGTTACCTGCAAAGATTTTCAGCGGATTGGCTTATCCGCAACCATAGGTAATCCCGGGGAAATCGCCAAATACCTCGCGGGAACCCGCAGAAAAATCGCAATAATCCACGCCTCAGCCGAGAAGAACTACCGCTACAACGTCGAGCATCCCTCGCCAGTTGAGAAGGACTACGAGTTAGTTGGCAAACTGGAGACTTCGCCTGAGGCGGCGTCGCGGATTAGGCGCATTTTGGAGCTTGTGGATTCGCATATGTCCACGCTTATCTTTGTTAACAGCCGAACCGTCGCCGAGGTTTTAGGCTACAAGCTGGCGCAGTTGGGCAGAGAAGACATTGCAGTGCACCATGGCTCGATCTCTAAAGAGGAACGCATAGCCATCGAGGATGCTTTCAAGGCGGGGCAGCTTAAAGCCATCATTTGCACAAGCACGCTGGAGTTAGGCATAGACGTCGGGCAGGTGGATTTGGTGGTGCAGTACATGTCGCCTCGGCAAGTCAGCAGCCTCATTCAGCGTGTGGGCAGAAGCGGACACCGACTGGGCGGACAATCAGAAGGCACCATAATCACCGTTTACCCCGACGACGCGTTGGAAGCGTTAGCGTCGATTAAGAACGCTAAAGAGGGGCGTATTGAGCCTGTGCTTATGCATATTGGCGCGTTGGATGTGTTGGCGCATCAAATCGCAGGGTTGCTCATGGATGATCAGGCCATAACCATAGCAGAATTAACCCAACTAATCCACAAATCGTACCTTTACCGCAACACAGGAAAAACCGAGTTGCTCGACCTGATACGCTTTTTAGACAGCCTCAACCAAATAAGACTAAACGAAGACGAAACAGTTTTGACCAAAACCCGAAAAACCCGTGAATACTACTACCAAAACCTATCCATGATACCCGACGAACGCCGATACCCCGTCATAAACGTACTGTCAGACCGCAAAATCGGCATTTTAGGCGACGAATTTATGGCGCTCCACGCAAGAGTCGGCTTAAACTTCATAATGAAAGGCAAAGTCTGGCGAATCGTGCAGATTGAGGAGGAAGCGGGAACTGTGCATGTGGTGCCCTCCGAGGACCCATTTGCGTCTGTGCCGGGTTGGGACGGCGAAATCTTGCCCGTGCCCTTCGAACTTGCACAGCAAACGGGGCTTAATAGACGCCGAATCGCCGAGGTGCTCAAAGAAACAGGCGACGCCAAAGTTGCCGCGGAGGTTTTAGCTAAAGAGTTAGGCTCAGACAAAAACAGCATGCTAAACGCCATAGCAGAAGTGGACGAGCACATAAAGCAGGGTGCGCCTCTGCCGACGCAAGACCATATTGTGCTGGAAGTCTACGACCGCTACATCGTGGTGCACGCATGCTTCGGCGAACTGGTTAACAAGACGTTGGGCGGCGTTTTCGACAGCGTCCTCTCGGAACGTGAAGTCATAAGCGGCTGGTGGACAGATGGCTACCGCATCCTAATCGAGGCGCCGCGGAAGCTTAACAAACTGGAACTTGCTGAGTTGCCGCAGACCCTGTTTGGGTTAGATGACGCGGCAGTGGATTTTGCTTTCCAGAAGTATTTGGACGCCAAGTTCCCGTTTGGTTACAAAATGAAATTCGTGGCGGAACGCTTCGGCGTGTTGCCGCGGGGTAAAACGATGAGTTACCAGCGCCAAGCTGAACTTAAGGCGCGTTTTGATAATACGCCAGTTTACCGCGAGACCATCCGGGAAGCGATGATGGAGAAAGTGGATTTAGAGAAAGCCAAACAAATCATGCGCGACGTTAAAACCGGCAAAATAAAAGTCACCACTTACCTCAACTATGAGAAACCCACACCGCTGGCATATCACATCTTAGCCCAATTCGCAGACGTATCCGAACTTATGGCGCCTGAAAAGGTCATCGTCAACAACATAGACAAACTCAAAATGGTAATCGACGCCCGACCTGCAAGGTTGCTTTGTATGAAATGTGGAGAAGTCAGTATTCTGGAGAAAATCAAAGACCTCCCAGACGAACCCAAATGCGCCAAATGCGGCTCTGGGTTGCTTGCGCCACTTTACCGCTCCCAAGACCTTAACCAGTTGAGGGATACGATGGTGCGTCGCCGTGAAGGCAAAGAGTTGACGCCTGAGGAACTCAAGGAACTTAGCCAAGCCCGCCGCAAAGCCGATTTGATTTTAAGCTACGGCAAACAGGCGGTTCGTGCGTTGCAGGTAAAAGGCGTTGGCGCTGAGACGGCGTCGCGGATACTGGGTAAAATGCACCCCGAAGAAGACAAGTTCTACATGGATCTGCTTAAAGCAAAGATTCAGTATCTAAAAACTCGGGAATATTGGGATAAGTAAATCGGAGGCTGCGATAAGAATTTTAAGCATTAACGAAATTACCTTTCAGGAAAGTAGAGATGCCCATCAAAGCTGTCTTATTCGATATGTTCGATACGTTGATGCTTATCGAGAAGAATCATGAGTTCTATAGCCCATCGCTTATGCGGATGTACCGTTACCTCTCCAGCAAAGGTGTAGAGGTTCCGTTCGAAAAATTTAACAGCACCTACATTGAAATCCGAGATGGCTTATACCGAAAAGCTGACCTTAACTGGGAAGAACCCCACTTTAACGTCCGCGTCGCCGAGACTCTGCAAAAACTTGGCTACAACTACGACGTCACAAATCCGACGGTGGCGGAGGCAACAAGTGAATTCTGCGATGAATTCATGAAGTACGTGCGCATAGATTCAGACACTGAACCCGTGCTAAAAAAGTTGTATGGTCAATATCGTTTGGGCATAATATCCAACTTTGCGATTCCTGAATGCGTACATAAACTGCTACAAACAGCAGGCATCGAACAATTCTTCGATGTCATTGTGGTTTCTGCTGCTGTGAACAAGCGAAAGCCAGCCTCAGAAATCTTTGAGAGCACTCTTAAAGTCATGGGTTTTTCCGCTTCTGAAGTAGTCTTTGTCGGTGACACAATTGACGCTGACGTCGAAGGCTCAAAAGCTGTAGGTATGAAGGCTGTCTACATTGAACGCCGACCCCAGAAGCAATCAGACAAGTTTCTGCCCGACTGCATAATTAGAAATCTTAGTGAACTGCCCTCGGCGCTCGGAAAGTACTGAAGGGATTAACATTTCGGTTGTGTTTCGCTGGTTTACCTTGCAGTGTTTTTGTAAGCTCGCGGTATCCGCCCAAAAAACCTTCGCCTTCAACTGTGACTACGTAAGTGTCTTTACCCTTTGAGATAGTTCGAGCCATCAACCCCCGCGCAAGCAGCAGGGAGAGGTACTCGTTTAACTGTTTGTAACTCAAGTTAGCGCGATACATAATCTGAGTTTTTAATAAACCCCCACGCGAAATCTCAAGAATATTAGCAATGATGCTTAATTGGTCGCGTCTTTTCTGCTTAGCTTCAAGCAAATGTTAAACACATCAACAGGATTATATTGTGTCTTTTATCTCTTTATAAGTTTATTCAGAGACAGAACACCCAAACCCGCCGCATAACTGAGAGAAAACCTTTTTTGTTTTAAAATGTAAGAAGCCTCTGTGAAAATGGCATGTTGATTGGTGTAATGTCTGATTCTCATGACAATCTTCCTTTAATCGAAAAGGCAGTGGTGCTTTTAAACCAGCAAAAGGTGGGTTTGGTGCTGCATGCAGGCGATTTCGTTGCGCCTTTTGTGGCTCAGAAATTCAAGAAGCTCAATTGCGAATTGATTGGCGTGTTAGGTAACAACGATGGCGATCATGAGCTCCTAAAGACACGTTTCGGTGAAACCACAAACTGCACCCTTCATGACCGCTTCACTGTTGTTACGGTTGACCGCTACAAGGTTGCCTTGCTGCATGGACATGAAACTGAGCTCTTAGGCACACTTTTAGATAGCGGCTACTTTGACGCAGTTGTGCATGGGCATTCCCATGGCTGCAGCATCGAACGTCGAGGAAAAACTTTAGCAGTAAATCCCGGGGAACTCTGCGGGTACCTCACTGGTAAATCAACCGTTGCGCTTCTTGATACAATTAAGCATGAAGCAAGAATTATCGAGTTGTAAGGCTTTGTTTCTGATTCGTCACAAGCTGATTGTAACGCAAACGGGGCTCAACTACGCATGACTTATCTGCCTCTTTTTTTAGGAGGAAAACTGGGTTTGTTTTCTTTACTGTGCTCCTCCCTTTTTCATGGGCACAAGTAGGAGCGCCGCCGAGGAGGCTATTTATAATAAAACTGGTGTTCTCCAAAGCTTTTGGGGGTCAAACCCAACCGTTAAGGTCTTGTCTTTTCCATTTATCTCCAAAACCGTCCCTCCTGTTTTAGGCATTTTTGCCGCATTACTGGCGATTACCTATAAATCCGAAAACCAGCCTGTTAGACTCAATGCCATGCGCTTAGAGTGAACCATTGATGATTGAACGCGAAATAAAAGGCCCCACTCTTGTAAACGCAGTTGCTGCCCAAAAACTCAAAACTGCCGTCGAACAGGAGACCGCTGGCAAATATGAAAGCGCCATGGCATCCCTAGACGAAGCCCTCTCAATTCAGGAAAAATACCCTGACGCTTGGTTGATCAAAGGGGTAATATTAACCAAACTGGGCAAATGCAACGACGGACTCAAATGTTATGACAGAGCGCTGGAAATCAATGCTGGCTTCACTGACGCACTGCGGCTTAAAAGCGCCACTTACACCTCCCTTGGTTCCCATAATAAAGCCCTTGAATGCCTCTCAGCAGCAGTGGATTTGGAACCCGAAAATTTGGATTTACGGCTAAACCTAGCAGGCGCATACCAGCGACTAAAACAATTCGACGACGCTTTCCGATGCTACCAAGAAGCAAAGCGCCAAAAGCCAAGCGACCCCAAAATCGACTACTTCATTGGCGTCATGTGGGGGAACCGCGCGGATTATGAGAAGGCGCTGGTTTCTTTTGAGATAGCCCTTCGTAGCAAACCGGATTTTGTGGACGCCCTGTTAGGGAAGGGGTTAATGCTGGCGAGGCTGGGCAGAAAGGAAGAAGCCAAGGCAGTCGCCAACAAACTGCTGGAAGTTAAAGATGCTGCATGCACGCAACATGAAAATTCGCAGCAGAAAGAGGTCGCTATGTCCCGCTCAGAAAACGAGGACATACGCAACCAATACATGGCAGCGCAGAAACGGTTCACATCACAATATGCCCCAAACAAAAGCTGACGCTTACTACTCTTGCTATCGCACTCAGGTTGAACTAGTACTACTCGATTAGTTTCTGCTTTGTTATGGTTTGGAGGTAATGAGGATTTTTACTCCTTCTTCTTCGGTCCAGGCTTCAAGCGTTTTTGTCCGCACGCGGTCCATGTGCCTATGCATGCAGTACCGGCGCCATTCCTTCATCGTTTGGGATCTGTACAACCCTATCGAAATCATATTCTCCCAGCATCTAGTAGAGCTTCATTTTCCCCTGCTTCCTTAACCATCAAGTAGGTTATCTTAATCCTGTTTGGGCTTCTGAGATGATTCTAATACCTTGCTCTGTCCAATTATCTAAAACCATAAAATTCAACAAAAATCACCAAAAGCCAGAAGACCACTCAAGGATACATACTTTTTACAGAAGATATTA
>Ga0105103_10000368_pt1 | contig 25389 bp, 11 predicted proteins | sample PPLLaktember2015_2_FD_79107 | JGI IMG/M metagenome (GOLD analysis project Ga0105103, IMG submission 79107) | Freshwater sediment microbial communities from Prairie Pothole Lake near Jamestown, North Dakota, USA - PPLs Lake P7 Core (6) Depth... | ecosystem: Environmental > Aquatic > Freshwater >...
CAATAAAAAACCCCACATATTTGATATTGTTTTTTATTATCTTATCACATTTTTCAAAGAACCTGATGGGTACCGAAATGGTCATATTAAATGGATATGTCTATACAGTTGATCCCGATTCGCCCATCGTCGAGGCAGTTGCAATTTCAGGAAATCGAATTATTGCCATAGGCAGCAATAAAGAAATCAGCAAGTTTATAACTCCCTCAACGACAGTCATTTCCGCCGATCATAAATTGGTACTGCCTGGCTTTAATGATGCTCATCTTCATTTCCTCGGCGGAGGACAGAGTCTCAAACAGCTTGACTTTAGTGGAGACACATCCCTACAAATCATCCTGGAAAAACTTCAAAAGGCGGCTGGGGAATTGCTCCCCGGTCAATGGATCACCGGCCGCGGTTGGGACCATACTCAGTTCAATCGCGGTGAGTGGCCGAATAAAAAAATGCTTGACAGTCTATTTTTCAGTCATCCCGTCTTTCTTACTCGTGTTGACGGGCACATTGCATGGGTTAATTCTGCCGCTCTTCAGTTGGCGAATATCACTCAAGCAACAAAAGATCCCCATGGGGGAGAGATTGTAAGAGATGACGCCGGCCAGGCAACTGGAATTCTCAAAGAGTCAGCGGTCGATCTGGTCTCATCATTTATTCCGCCAGAGAGTCGAGAAGAAAAACTCTTCGCCCTAAAACTTGCCCTTGAACAAGCCCGTCAATTCGGCATCACCTCGATTCAAGACAATTCCGGCTTTGATACGCTGGAACTATATCATCATTTAGCAGATGAGGATGAACTTACTGTTCGTGTTTCAGAATGGATGGATTTCAATGATATCGTTCACCTTGAGCAATTGCAGTCGAAAATGGCTCAACAGCAAAAATATACGATTGATCATCACATCACAATAGGTCTGCTCAAAGGATTTGTTGATGGGACATTGGGATCGCGTACGGCCAAGCTCTTTGCACCCTATTCGGATGACGCATCCACCTCCGGAATGATCCAATACGGAAACGAATTGAATGTCATGGTTGCAAAAGCAGACTCCCTCGGACTGCAGATCGGCCTGCACTGCATCGGCGACGAGGCGGTTTTTGCAGCCCTAAATGCCTATCGCGCAGCATATTACGGAAATTCAACAAAAATGCGTCATCGAATTGAACATGCCCAGGTAATTCGTCCGGAAGATTTGACCCTATTTGCGGAATATGGTGTAATTGCATCCATGCAGCCAACTCATTGTACCAGTGATTTAAGATGGGCTCAGGAGCGGTTGGGCTATGAACGCAGTCTTTTTGCTTACCCCTGGAGATCGCTGTCGAGCGCCGGTGCTCGAATCGCTTTCGGCACCGATTGGCCTGTCGAGCCGCTTGATCCTATGCGCGGGATATATTCCGCGGTAAGCCGTAAAAACATCGACATCGGCCTTCCCGAGAATGGGTGGTTTCCCGAGCAATGCCTGACTGTCGCCGAAGCGGTCCACAATTATACACTCGGCTCGGCGTTTGCCGAGTATTCGGAAAATGTCAAGGGAAGCATTACTCCAGGGAAATTTGCTGATATAATCATTCTCAGCAAGAATATCTTTAATATTGAACCTGCTGAAATCTTGAGCACTCGAATCGATCTCACTATTTTCGATGGCGAAATTGTATTTTCGCGACAGTAATCCGAGTGCGCAATCGATTATTCTCGTATTTCAATCACTACGAAGCAGGAGGGCGACAGTCTCTACATGCGCGGTATGAGGAAACATATCCACAGGCTGAACACTTTTAAGCACATAACCACCGGCGCAGAACTCTGCCAATTCTCTCGCCAACGTTGATGGATTGCAAGAGACGTGAATGATCTTCTCCGGTCTTAGGGTTAATACGGCCTTCACTGTCTTGGGATGCATACCCCCTCTCGGCGGATCCAATATGATGATTTGAGGTTTTGGAAAAGTCTCAATCACTTGATTTAAATTTGTCAGCATGTCTTTGAGATCGGCAAGCACAAATGCACAATTTTCGATCCCATTGAGATGACAGTTGTCGTTGGCATTTCTGATTGCCGAGGCTACTGCTTCAAATCCGACAACCTGCCGCACCAACCGACTGATGTAGATGGCGATGGTTCCAGCCCCGCAGTAAAGATCATATACTGTCTCGTCACCATCGAACTCCGCCAATTTGACGACATGATCATATAATTGCCTGACCTGTCGACTATTGGTCTGGAAAAAAGAATTCGGTGAAATTTCAAATCGAAAATCTCCAATTCTTTCTGAGATAGTCGTATTGCCCGACAACAGATGCTCTTCTTCACAAAAGGCAACGCTGGATTTGCTCTTTGTTATTCCATTGAACAAACTGGTAATTTGCGGAAAAGCGCTTATTAATTCATGCTTTAACTTTTCCGCAATTTCTTCTCTGAACTCTGAGGTGATAACATTCACCATCAGATCTGGCGTGAAGACACAGGAACGAATAATGACAAAACGCCAAAATCCCTGATGGTCAAAAGTACTGTAGACCGGCAGTGCGCTTGATTCCGCGATTTTTCGAATCGACGATAATATTTCAATTGCCGGAGGCGGGATTAAATGGCATTCCCGGATATCGACAACCTTATCAAAAAATCCCCGGGCATGCAGACCCAGAAAAACCGGATTATCACTGACTTCAATTGGGCCACTCTTCATATCCGCCTCGGTCAGCCAGCGTTTCCGAGCAAATGAAAATTCCATTTTGTTGCGATAATAATAAATGTCCGCTGAAGGAAGGGTAGGATAAAACTCAAAATGCTGTAATCCGCCAATGCGTTCAAGCAGATCTTTGACCTGTTGTGACTTGCTGTTCAATTGTTGCTGGTAATCCAAATTCTGAAATCGACATCCACCGCAATCATAAAAATGACCGCAAAGTGGAGTAATCGCCCAGGGGGATTGTTCAATAACCTCTGTGATCTTTGCTTCAGCATAGGAGCTACGTTTTTTGGTCACTAGAGCGTTGATTTTTTGTCCCGGCAAGGCATCACGAACAAAAACAACAAAATCATCCACGCGGGCAACTCCCTGACCGCCATATGCCAGGCTTTGAATGGTGGTGGTAATTTCCTGTCCCTTTTTTAACATAAGCTATCCCTTTATCTCTTTTTATAAGGTACTCATTTCACACCTCGTTTAAAAGCATGAAATAGAGATTTCTTTACATCCCTTTCATCAAATATGCTCAGTCTTATCGCTTCCCACAAAACGGCATTTTCCGCGCAGCGCTGGTGATGAATACAAACGATTCAGGGTACAATTTTTCTATAACTGTCTGTTGAATTTGAATAATTGATTTTGTTTAATCATCATTTTTTTGTATATTATAAATTGTTATTTTTTGCTGCTTTACAGAACAAGATAAATATCTATAATTAAAGAGGAAGCTAATCAAGTCATGGCTGATATTTTTAACAGACGTAATATCGGAATCAGCGCACATATAGATTCCGGGAAAACGACGCTTACAGAGAGAATCCTTTTCTATACCAAAAAAATACATGCGATTCATGAAGTGCGCGGCAAAGATGGTGTGGGCGCTACCATGGATTCGATGGATCTCGAACGCGAGCGCGGCATCACCATACAATCTGCGTCCACAAACGTAGAATGGAAAAAATATTCTATTGACATCATTGACACTCCGGGACATGTCGATTTCACGGTAGAGGTGGAGCGTTCTTTGCGTGTATTGGACGGCGCCATTCTGGTCCTCTGCGCCGTCGGCGGAGTGCAATCTCAGTCAATCACGGTCGATCGCCAAATGACGCGATACAAAGTACCCCGCATCGCTTTTGTGAATAAATGCGATCGAATGGGCGCAAATCCTGAAAAAGTAACCGAGCAGTTGCGCGATAAACTTAACCACAATGCTGTGCTGGTGCAATTGCCGATCGGTCTCGAGGCAAATTTTGAAGGCATCATTGACTTGATTAAAATGAAAGCCTTGTACTTTGATGGAGGGAATGGCGAAATCATTCGAGAAGACGAAATTCCGCCGGAGCATAAAGACAATGCCAGGGTGAAACGCGATCTTTTACTCGATGCAGTGACCATGTTCAGCGATGAGCTGACCGAGGCATATCTCGAAGACCGTGTCACTGAAAAAATGATTTACGAGGCGATCAGAAAAGGGACGCTGGCTCTGGAACTCACTCCAGTCTTTGTTGGATCCGCATTTAAAAATAAAGGTGTTCAACTACTGTTGGATGGCGTCATCGATTATCTCCCCAATCCTAATGATGTCGCCAATACCGCACTCGACTTGGATCATGAAGAAACGCACATTCAGCTCCTGCCGGATGCGAAAGCGCCTTTGGTGATGCTGGCGTTCAAATTGGATGATACCCGTTTTGGACAACTCACCTATGTGCGCATTTACCAAGGTTCAGTGAAAAAGGGCGACGAAATAAAAAATGCCCGCACCGGCAAAAAAGTTCGTGTCGGTCGACTGATCCGCATGCATGCCGATGAGATGGAAGATATTTCTGAAGCCGGACCCGGCGAAATCGTCGCCCTCTTTGGAATTGATTGTGCATCGGGTGATAGTTTTACCGCGCCGGACCTGAATGTTGCACTCACTTCGATGTTTGTTCCGACTCCGGTTATTGCTTTGTCGATCAAGCCCAAAGACAATAAATCCGCCGAGAATATGGCCAAAGCTCTCAACCGTTTTGCGAAAGAAGATCCTTCTTTTCAAACATTTGTAGACCCGGAAACCGCTGATACCATTATCAGAGGTATGGGCGAACTGCATCTCGATGTATACATTGAGAGAATGCGCCGGGAATATAAAACTGATTTGGAAGTGGGAGCACCGCAGGTCGCCTATCGTGAAAGCATTTCCCAGTCGTCGACCTTTGATTATACCCACAAAAAGCAAACCGGAGGCGCCGGACAATATGGCCGAGTCGTCGGCATCATGGAACCCAATCATGAGAGTAACTTTGAATTTGTTGATGAAATAAAAGGCGGAGTCATCCCCACTGAATATATTCCCTCCTGTCATAAAGGTTTCAAGCAGGCGGTAGAAAAAGGTCCCCTCACCGGATTTCCAATCGTTGGTGTTAAAGTAACTTTGAATGATGGAAATTATCATCCGGTAGACTCGTCGGACATGGCATTTCACACCGCCGCATTTTCTGCATTTCGAGAAACATATTCCAAATGTAGGCCGATCATACTCGAACCGATCATGCGGGTTGCTGTTGAAGGACCTACTGAATTTCAAGGATCGATATTGGGCACGTTGAATCAGCGGCGCGGTATCATACAGAGTGCTTCTGAAGACAATAACTTTTCCGTTGTCGAGGCTGAGGTCCCGTTAAGCGAAATGTTCGGCTATTCGACAGTTCTGCGTTCAGTTACCCAAGGCAAAGCTGAATTTACCATGGAATTCAGTCGCTACGCCAAGGTTCCTGATGCAATTTCTGAAGAATTGAAAAAACAGTTTGCAGAAAAAAATAAAAATAAATAACATTCGTTGACAGTATTCGGTCGTTATCCTTGATCTTAAAGTATATAAAGGACATACATGATTAAAGAAGATTTGATTAAGCGCAGTCCAATTCGAACACTCGAAAAAACGCTTGGCGGCGGACTCCAGGCGGGACAATTAGGCGTCATCACAGCCTGGAAAGGTGTCGGTAAAACAGCGAGCCTTGTACATATTGCCACCGACATTCTCCTTCGCGGTCAAAATGTACTTCACGTATCCTTTGCGGATGATTCGAGACATATTATCGGTTGGTATGAGCAGGTTTTCAGAGAAGTGGCACGCGCCAATAAATTGGACAATGCCCAAGATGTGCATGATGAGATTATTCGTCATCGTCTCATCCTTCATTTTAAGAATTTTGAGACGCCGTTTGCTGAAATCAAAAAACACATCAGCCAGGTAGAAAGCAGTTGGTCGGACTCGCCAAGACTAATTATTGTCGATGGCTTCCAATTTGATAAAATAACCAAGTCTTTTCTTTTAGAGTGGAAAGAATATGCGGCCGAGCATCAAGTGGGTATTTGGTTTTCTGCAACGGTTCATCGCGATAACTCTGATGTCGATGAATTTGACATCCCCGCGCCGATCAATGCTTATCGGGATCAATTTCAGGTGATCATTCTGCTCGAACCTCTCAAGGAAGTCATCAGCTTCAAGCTCCTGAAATGCAATCAGTTGACCAATGCCCCCAAATTGCAGCTTAGATTAGATCCCAAGACCCTGTTGATTTCGAATCATCGGGTCTAATTTTAATGCAAAAAAAAAGCTCATTTAATAATGAGCTTTTTTTTTGTACGCCCGGAGGGAATCGAACCCCCAACCTTCTGATCCGAAGTCAGAAGCTCTATCCAATTGAGCTACGGGCGCACAACATTAATATAATAGAAAGTTTGCTTGAATGCAACGTCATTTTACAGATGCTGATTTGTTTATAAAACGGCATTGTTTGACGGCTGCATTTTCGCCCAGGAATCCCGCAATTCCACCGTTCGATTAAAGACAGGATATCCACACCGGACCGAATCGCGATCGACACAAAAATATCCTTTACGTTCAAATTGGCAAAAATAACCCGCCGGCGCATCTTTTAGGCTCGGTTCCAGTTTACAATGATTTAGAATCTGCAATGAATCAGGATCAATGTAATCAATAAATTCACGCTCTTCTTTTTCAGCATCTGGATCAGCGACGATCAGAAGTGAACTGTAGAGTCTAATCTCAGCATCGACGGCGTGGGGGACCGAAACCCAATGAATCGTGCCCTTTACCTTGCGGCCATCCGCAGTATAACCTCCGCGAGATTCCGGATCGAATGTGCATAACAACTCACAAATTTCCCCCGTGTTCTTATCCTTGACAACCTGATTGCAGGTAATATAATATGCATAGCGCAGGCGCACTTCGCTGCCGAGGGATAAGCGATGATAGCCCTTGGGGGGAATTTCCATGAAATCATCCTGCTCGATATAAATTTCGCGGCTAAATGGAACCTTCCTTACACCGGCCGATTCATCTTCCGGATTGTTAACCGCCTCCAGCCATTCAACCTGATCTTCCGGATAGTTGGTGATGGTTATTTTTAGAGGCTTTAAAACACCCATCACCCTTGGCGCACGCTTGTTCAAATCTTCGCGTAAACAGTGTTCAAGCAATCCAATGTCAACCATACTTTCTCGTTTGGCGACGCCAATTCGTTCGGCAAAATCGCGAATCGCTTCCGGAGTGTAGCCTCTTCTTCGAAGACCGGAAATCGTTGGCATCCGCGGATCATCCCAACCATCAACAATACGGTTCTGCACCAGTTGCAGCAGCTTTCGCTTGGACATGACCGTATAGTTTAAATTCAGACGCGCAAACTCGATTTGCTGTGGGTGATAAATTCCCAATTGATCCAAAAACCAATCATAGAGAGGTCGATGATCTTCAAACTCCAAGGTGCAAATGGAATGGGTAATACCCTCAATGGAATCTTCCAGACCATGGGCCCAATCATACATCGGATATATGCACCAATCTTCACCCGTACGAGGATGAGCGGCTTTCAAGATTCGATACATTACTGGATCGCGCATATTCATATTGGGATGCGCCATGTCGATTTTTGCGCGCAGCACATAAGCACCATCCTCGAATTCTCCGGCACGCATGCGTCGAAACAGATCGAGATTTTCCCCGAAAGGCCGATTCCGGTCCGGGCTTTCTTTTCCAGGCTGAGTCAGTGTTCCACGCCATTCACGAATTTGATCGGCATTGGCTGAATCAACGAAAGCCAGACCTTTTTGTATGAGTATTTCAGCCCATTTGTACATTTTTTCAAAATAATCAGAGGCGTAATACAAATGTTCACCCCAATCAAATCCAAGCCATCTGACATCCTCAATAATGCCGTCGATATATTTTTGCTCTTCTTTGACCGGATTGGTATCATCGAACCTTAGATGGCATCGGCCGCCATATTCCTGCGCCAACCCAAAATTAAGGCAGATCGATTTTGCATGCCCAATGTGCAAAAAGCCATTCGGCTCCGGCGGGAAGCGGGTGATTACGCGTCCCTCATTTTTATTATCGGCAATATCTTGATTAATAATCTGGCGAATAAAATGGATCACTTTATCCGTTTTGGGTACTTTATTTTCCTCGATTTTCATATATTCCCTTTGCATCAACAAGAGGCGTTTAATATGATAACAAAAAACGGTCACTGTTAAATTACAGCGACCGTTAAATGGCTGGGGTGCAGGGATTCGAACCCCAATAACTTGATCCAGAGTCAAGTGTCCTGCCGTTGGACCACACCCCAATCAGGGTTTCTGCAAAAGCGGAATGACTTGTGCCGCCTTTTTGAGTCTGTTAATAACTCTCTCTTTGCCCAACAGTTCCAAAAGTTCATACAAACCAGGACCCGCACCGACTCCTGTAGCGGCCAGCCTGACAGGATGAATAACCTGTCCGGCATTGACTGTATTGCGTGAGGCGACCACCTGCAGAGCGGTTTCGAGAGAGTTTTTATCAAACAACTCCAATTTAGCAATTTCCTCGACAAATTCAAGTAAATATTTTGCCGAATTTTCCGTCCACCTTTTTTTCACAACATCAGCATCATACGTCTCCGGGTCCAGAAAAAAATAATGACTTGCCTCGAAAAACTGATTTCTGAGATAAAGTCTCGGCTGCATCAATTTGACTACTTGCTCCAAATATTCCTGCGTTTGCGCCGTGATTCCCCGCGCACTGAGTTCAGTAAGTACTTCCCGGGCCAGTACAGACGCCGACTTTCTACTCAAATGCTGCTGATTGATGTGATTCAACTTTGGGATATCAAAAATTGCAGCCGCTTTGTTGACCCGTTCTAATGAAAAATGATCCACCAGCTCCTGCAGAGAGAATAATTCACGGTCATCTCCCGGATTCCACCCCAGCAGAGCGATGTGATTCACAATCGCGTCTTTTTCATATCCGGCGTTGATATAAGATTGCACATCGGGATCAACCTTGCCGGTTGGTAATGCCGACAGCGACTGAATATCCCGCTTGCTCATTTTCGTTCCATCGGGATTAAAAATCAAGGGTAAATGAGCCATTTCAGGTGGATTCCACCCCAAGCATTCATACAAATAAAGATGCTTGGGCACGCTGCTCAGCCATTCTTCACCACGAATGACATGAGAAATCTCCATTAGATGATCGTCGACAACATTGGCCAGGTGATAGGTTGGAAAGCCATCGGACTTGATCAAAACCTGATCATCAACCTGACTGCTGTGAAAAGTGACTTGCCCTCGGATCAGATCATGCACGGTAAAGGTGCGATTTTCCGGGATCAACAGGCGAATGACATGAGGGATGCCGGTTTCAAGATTATGACGCACCTGATCATCAGATAGAGATAAACTGTTGCGCATTGACATTCTGGTGGATGAATCATATTTGGGCTGAAGATTCCGCTCCGAGGCCGTTTGACGCAATTTGTCAATTTCCTCGGGAGTGTCAAACGCATAATAGGCATATCCGGCTCGAAGCAATTGTTCGGCAAATTGCCGATATAGCTGCGTTCTTTGTGATTGAAAATAGGGGCCAAAGCCTCCTCCTTGCTCAGGCCCCTCATCGGGAATCAAACCGGCCCAGTTTAATACTTTGATTATATTGTTCGTCGCTCCCTCAATGAAACGGCTGCGATCTGTATCCTCAATGCGCAATATAAAACGCCCATTATTTCTCTTGGCAAATAAATAATTATACAAAGCTGTTCTCAGTCCGCCAACATGTACAAAACCAGTGGGACTGGGGGCAAAGCGTACACGTATCATATTTTTAATTATCCTACAGGTATTGATCCTTGATCGGATTTGGGTTCCAGTTCAACGGTTAATCCCCCAATCCAACCGGCAAGCAGATTATAAAGTGCAGTAAAAACAGCGGCTGCGAGGACATTGATGAGAGTGACAAACACAAGACAAAAAATGACAATAAAAGTGATGCCGATACTGCCGAGTGAGGTCAGTTCCGATGCGCCGAATTCCTCCAGCGGAGAGGAAAATTGACTGATTAACATCAATAAAAATGCGTAGAATAGACCAATAAAAAAACCGAGCAATAAAGAAAAGATCATCACCACTTTAATGACCGGCCAGATCTCAATACGTTTAATTTCGTATCTCATCTTTTCTCTACTTCTCGGTTTATGAGCGGAGAGACAGGGATTCGAACCCTGGGTAGGCAAAATTACCTACAACGGCTTAGCAGGCCGCCCCATTCGACCACTCTGGCACCTCTCCATTTTCTTTCCCCTCCCTGCGCGGAGGGCGGGGGACTCGAACCCCCAAGGGCTTGCGCCCGGCGGTTTTCAAGACCGCTGCCTTACCAATTAGGTCTAGCCCTCCGTATCGAGGATAGCAAATTACAAATATTTATAAATTTAGTCAATTGATTTTTTCTTCGACACAGCCGAGTTATTGGCGTATAAACTGCTTTCCTGCGGTCTGAAAAACAAGATTCTTCAATTCCAAATTCAACAAGACCGACAATGTTTCAGCCACTGAAAGCCCTGTTTCCAAAGTTATTCGATCAATATGCTGCGGTTCAAATGATAAATGATTATAAACCAGCGTCTCCTTTTCCGAAAGTCCATCGGGGAAATTTGATTTCTTCTGCTCCTGGGATAAGCGGCACAATTGTGGAAATTCCTCTAAAATATCCTCAACCTTCATAACCAATTTGGCGCCCTGTTGGATTAATGTATTGCAGCCGCAGCTTTTGGGATTATTGACATTCCCGGGAACAGCAAAAACTTCGCGTCCCTGCTCCAAAGCAAAATCAGAGGTGATGAGAGCGCCACTTTTCTTGCCGGCCTCAACCACCAGCACACCCAAGGTCATACCTGAAATAATACGATTTCTGCGGGGAAAATGGGCTGCATCGGGTTTACTTCCCATTGGGAATTCACTCACCAGAGCGCCGCTTTCAGTGATTTTCTCGGCCAACCGATTATTTTCCTCTGGATAAATATGATCAACTCCAGAACCCAGAACAGCAATTGTTCTCCAACCACCATTGACAGCTGTTTGATGAGTAATGGTGTCAATACCTCTGGCTAATCCACTGGTTATCACCAAATGAAATGCCGCTAATTCGCGCGTCAGATGTTCGGTCATCCATTTGCCATAGGAGGTCGGAGCGCGGGTTCCGACAACAGCGATGCCTGGATCCATTAAAAGATCGCTGCGGCCGCGTAAATACAGAACAATGGGCGGATCGCATATTTTTTTTAAAAGGAAGGGATAGGCAGCATCCCAGAATGTAATGATCTGGGCACTGCCCCTTTTCAACAGCTGTTCCTGTTCTTTGACAAAATGAAGGTCGCCGCCTCTTTTAATGCCGCCTGCAAGTGTTTTATCAATACCTTCGACCTCAACCAATTCACGCACGGAAGCTCTGAAAACGGCTTCCGGAGAATGGAAGCGACGCAGCAAATTCCGGATTCGTTGTGAACCAATCCCGGATATGCTGCAGAGACGTATCAATTCAAATGGATTGATTGGTTGGCTCTGCACTGTTCCCCCGCGAATGATCAGATATTCTGCAGCAATTTCCAGATTTTTGTTAACAATATATCGAGATTTTCTCCCGTTACCGCGGAAATCTCGACAGCATCATGTTTCCCGATGACTTTTGATGTCGGCAATTCACTCTGGCGCGGCAAGTCTTTTTTGGTATAGACCACGATCCGCCGCTTCTTTGCCATCTCAGGGCTGTAAGATTCCAGTTCTGCAGATAGAATTTTATAGTCCTGTTCGATATTTTCGGAACTGCTGTCGAGAAGAAGCGCCAGGATTTTGGTTCTTTCGATATGACGCAAAAATTGATGCCCCAGTCCTTTGCCCAAATGCGCTCCCTCAATCACTCCGGGAATATCGGCTACAACAAAACTTTGCGAATCATTAAAACGAACAATTCCTAAAACCGGCGACAGGGTGGTGAACGGATAATCAGCTATTTTAGGTTTTGCCGCCGAAATGCAGGAGAGCAAAGTTGATTTCCCGGCATTCGGCAAACCAACCAAGCCTACATCGGCGATCAATTTAAGCTCTAAAATGACATCCCTTTCTTCGCCGGGAAATCCCTGCTCCCAATTTCGCGGCGCCTGATTAGTAGCGGAAACAAATCTGGCATTGCCGCGCCCGCCGCGACCACCGGAAGCAACAACCACACGTTGACCATGTCGGGTCAGATCCACCAGCAATTCTGAAGACAGCTCATCTTTGATCACTGTACCGATGGGCATCCGGATGAGAACATCTTGGCCATTTTTGCCGGTCTTATTCGATCCTTGTCCGTGTTCTCCGCGTTGTGCGCGAAAAATTCGCTGATACTGAAAATCCAACAGCGTGTGCATATGTTGATCGGCTTCAACAATCACATCTCCGCCTTTACCTCCATCACCTCCGGAGGGTCCGCCTTTGGGCACAAATTTTTCCCGGCGAAATGCCATGCATCCGGCGCCGCCGTCACCGGCTTTAATGTGGATTTTTGCATAATCAATAAACACTATAATTCCCGACGAGAAGAGATATTAGGAAATATGCGGCCGGTGAATATTTTCTCCGGCGCTTGATAAAAGCATTTTTGTTTTGCCCGATCAGGCAGAGCGTGAGTGCCCGATTCTTTTCTGTTTGGAATCCAACCCCATTCGTTTTAATGTTTTTCTCAGTCCAAACCAGCCGATTTTTTCGTTGCCATATTCTGGTGTATTCAATTGTCGTGCAATTTGAATTGTTCCCGCATAAGGCATCTCTTTGATTATATTTTTGATCTTTTCTTCCAGCGTCCTTTCCTTAGCCGTCGAAGTTGTTTCGGCTATAGGATTTGTGAAAGCGGTCTCTTTTGTATGAAACACCGGCTCGACATTGCCGGTTTCGGTGACTTTGGCGGCCGGCACCATCCCTGAGCGCTCAAAATCAGCAACGGCATCCTGCAGGTTTTCAAAAGCCTTTAAAATATAATGAAATTCCAACAACTCGAATACTTCATAGACTTCCGGTATCATCCCGACAAGTTTCAAATCCCCGCCGTGTTCTCTAATACCTTTAATTTCAGCAATGAAAATACCCCAACCGGCACTACTCACGTAATCGACATTGCTTAAATCAATTATGATATTATAAGATCCACGCCGAATCATGTCATTGAGATGGTGTTCCAACTCCGAGGAAGTCGTCGTATCAATATAACCACCAACCTTGATGATTGAAATATTATAGTTGTTTTCAATTCTTATTTGGATTCCTTCCATATCCCTCTCTCCAATTTCGTTCCTCCTCTTAATTGAGGGTTTGATCACATCCTTACAAGTTAGCAGTATCCAGATAAAATGTCAATACTAAAGATAGTCGAAAAAAACTAAATTTTTTCCAAGAAAACCTTGGCTTTTTGAATTCTGTTCATTACATCATTTCGAGTCGGAGCAATTTTCAGCAGACGTTCCCATTGCAGGATGGCCTTTCGCAGATCTCCCTGATTTGCATATACTGTCGCCAGGTTTTCGCAAGCCTTTTCGTTGAGGGGATCTAAATCGATCACTCGCTCATACGCACGAGCGGCGCCTTCGAAATTACCAACTCGGAAATAGGCCAAACCCAACTGCGAATAGAGCCGCTGATCCTTGGGATAGCGGGTAGACAATTTCTGCATCTTCCAAATGGCATCGGAATAGCGATGTTCCTGATAAAGCGTGATCGCTTCTAAATAATCATGGTCAAATTGAATATCATCCATTCGCTTCATTTCGTCCTCCGAATGAGTTTGATTCTTAAAGATTTCGCGAACCTTGTCATCATTTGACACGGCGTCAAGTAAAAGATTGTCAAACTCTTCATCCTCTTGTGCAAACAAGGGTTCCTGATTATCAGAAATCGAGACCAGTTCGTCCAGAGAAATAGAGTCGTCCTCTCGTTCGCGACGGTTTACTTCATCATCACTTCGGGGGACCTCACTAATTTGCAGGGTTTCTCCTTCGCCATCATCTGCCTCCTCACTTTCTGCATATTTAATTGGATTTTCAAATATTTGATCGTCGAATTCCAGTTCTCCCTGTTGATCGAGCAGACCTTGCTCCTCATCGATCTGAAGAAATTCTTCAAAGGGATCGAGCAGCTCGGGAGAGTCATCAAAAGCCGGAGCATGATCCGCGTTATCGAATTTTAAGACCTCTGTGTCGCCTTGATCAGTCGCCCACAAATCAAACACTCCTTTTTCACCAGGCAATAGATCTTTAAATATAGCGTCATCCAGGCCATTCTCCTTTTCAAGCGCCGCCAATTCTATATATGGTTCATCCGATTTATCTTGAGATTCAAATTCATCAACGGCCGCATTTTCAAACTCCAGGTCATTCTCGCTCAATGAGTCAGATGTTTCATTAATCAGTGAATCCCATGATTCAGTTTCATCATCTTCTTCTGCAGCCGACGTTGCAGGAGAGGTTAAAGGATATTTTTCGTCGGCAATTTTTTCCGTCGGGTCATCAATCGCATCAACGGAATTGGCCGCAAGGGGCAACTCCTCGGTTTCCCCATCGTCGAGAGCAGCAGTTGGTTCATCTTTTTCAGCCGTATTCGTCTCAATCGTGTCATCTTGTTCATCGACTGCAAAGGCAAAAAAACTATCCTCCTGGTCCGTAAACTCAAAATTTGCTAAGAATTCCAGGTCAGTATCGCCGCTAAAAAACAAAGATTCTTTTGTTTCATTCTCTTCCAGTTCGAGTTTTTCAAACTCCTCTGATTGCCGTATCTGTTCTTCAGTCACGACATTTGCTGAATCGATGTTCTCCTGCTCATTCAGCGGATTGGTGCGCTCGGATGGTTCACCAAACTCTTCCGCATGTTCTGACGCTTCGACCAATTGCCAGAAACTATCCGTTTCCTCTTCAGCAGAGAATGCATTTTGATCGGCGTTTACAACGGGCACTTCCTCATTTTGTTTTCGTTTGTCGAGTAAATCTTCAAGTGGATCCGTAAGCAGCTTGCTTCTATCAATTTGAAAGACATTTCGTTCGGACAGATCATCTGTCGATTCATTCGTAAGTTCCTGCGGACTTGAACTCACAGGAACAACCGGTGCCTTTGCTTCCTCTTTTTTGGCTGCTTCGAGCTGCTCTTCTTCCTCTTCAGCCTCCTCAAACTGAGCGCGGTTAATGATCACGCGCCCATCTACAGTCAAAAGCGGGGTACCGGGCGGCTTTATCCTCTTTTTCCTCCCACCGCGCATGATAAAAGATTCGCGCAGCTGCTTGGTATTGAGCCGCATGTGCACCAGCTCTTCATAGATTTTCGAAACAGGAATTATACAGAAATCATATCGCTCTGTGTTTAGTTCTTCGCTGATGCGTTTTGCGCCGAATTCCGGATTGCGTCGGATAACATCATAAATCTTATTTTTTTCTTCAATACTGAGATGCTTCTCTTCAACCTGATCGACGCCGATTTCGATGACAAAACTTTCGACACCATCTTTATTGAATTTATCTTTATATTTTTGATAATAGGAATACGTTGAGATACCCGAATCCCGACAAGCTTCCTTTATGCCGACACCGCTTTGTATGAGGGTATAAGCACGAACTGCCCGGTCGTAATCAATTTTTTCCGCAGAGGTCTTTTCTTTAATGGCCACCAAGGTAATGTCATCATTCTGTTCATTGCCCTCAGTGAAACTGCCCATCTCTTTGGTCAGCAATTCGACAAACTCTGATGCTGATTTTTTGCCGCAGTCTCGAATAAGGCGTAAAAACCTTTCCTCCCCAAACATTTTTCGTTTGGGATTCATGGCTTCGGTTACCCCATCGGTATAAACCAGGAGTATATCATCTTCAGCCAATGCAATGGTATCCGATTCAATCGAACGGCGGAACAGTTCTTTGTCCGGCAGTGATATTCCTATCGGGAATCCCCGCGGATTTAAATAATAAGTTTTATTTTTGCTGGGACGATGGAGAATCATGGGATTATGACCTGCGCTGGCAAAATTGAGTCGTCTCCTCTTTGAATCAATAATCACATAAAACAGGGTGACGAACATCCCTTTTTTCATGTCATTGACGACAAAGTCATTCACTTTTGCCAAAACTTCAGCCGCGTCTTTGACGCCTCGCGCTTCTGAACGCAAAGCCGTCCGAATCATCGTCATCACAAAAGCGCCGGGCACTCCTTTGCCCGAAACATCCGCTACAGCGACGCCCAGAGTATCCTTATCCACTTCAACAAAATCAAAAAAATCACCGCCGACTTCTTTCGCAGCGCCATAATACGAAGCGATATCATAACCCTCGAGCTCGGGAAACTCGCTGGGGAGCAGGGTCTGCTGAATCTGTTTGGCAATGTGCATTTCCTGCTGCAACCGTTCCTGCTCGACAAGGTCGACTTGAGACTTACGCAGCTGAACCGTCATGTCACTGAATGCCTGAGCAATCGCACCAATCTCGCTGGTGGCGTCGATATCCATATCATCCACCACGCCGGGTTCGTTGAGATGTTTGACCCAATCCTGGAGACGCTTAAAAGGATTCAAAACCACATAAATAAGCATAAAGAGGCCGGCTGAAACGATCAGCCAGATTAGAAAAGTATTATAAACAAGCGACAGGCTGTTTCTATTGGTCTCTTTTTGAATCCTGCGATAGTCAATCTGCAGCTGTATGTCGGCAAGTCTCTCCCCATCTTCCCCTTTGATCGGCCAGATAATATTCAGTATTGGTGATTTTTCTTTTTCATTCAATAAATAGACCGTGCTCTGGCTGTCCTGTTCAAGCTGCTTCGCATCGTTCGGAATCTGGAATTTCTCCTCCCAAATCGTTCGCGTTGAATCAGAGGATGCCAGAATTACAGATCGCTTATCAGTGAGGATGACCTCTTTGATAATGTTACGATGTTCCGAATTCACCAAGGTTTTGATGCCGTCATCCGCACCGGTTCTGATTTCAATATCATAGCTGCCATTGGTTTTTAAATAGTTTATAACTTCGGAATCAATTGTTTCCCACCGGTTACCGACTTCGCCTTCCAGATATGAGCAGGCGGTTTTCCCCTGTAATATATAGTCCTCAAGAATGCTGTCTCGTTGATGAAAAAAGTTATATAATAAAATGACCAGAAGGAGCGCCGTGACAATGGTCAGCGAGTAGAGCCAGTAGCGCATTTTCAACGTCAGCGGAATTGCGGTGAAGGTAATGCGGGTTCTTCTGATTTCATCACGATTTTTGACCATCCACAGCTCATTCCCCTCTTCGGATTTGTGGTAGTCAATGCTGTCCAAAAGACGTCGCATGATAAAAATGCCGAGGCCGCCCCGTTTTCCGATCTCGACATAACGCTGCAGATCCGGATCGTTGACCTGACGCGGATCAAAATACTTCCCCTGATCAATCAGAACCATCGTCAGGCTGCTTTTCTTAGCCACTGCCCGCAATGTAATGTCACCGCTCCAATCACGATACGCGTGCTTGATGATATTGGTAGCGGCTTCATCTATGGACAATTTGAAAGCGTTGATAACGCGCTCGGAAAAGCCGTATTTTTTCCCCACCCGCGTTACAAAATCGCGCAGTTCACCGAGGTACTCGACTTTACCAGGTACTCTAAGCTCTTCCTTGGCAACGTTCCTGAACAATGATGACTATTCCTTTTAATTCACCGCAGCCGTAGTTGCATTCGTTCCTGAGCGACGTTTCTGATTTCGAGCATGATCTAATGCACGAAGAATCGTTTTATTCAACGGCTGTATCTCTAATGCCTGCTCGTAATACTTGATCGCTTCATCATAATTCTTGTCGCGCAGCGCTCGATAACCTTGGGTATATAGCGCTTTAACTTCGGGAGTCATCTCCATTTGCTTTGCATTGGCTCGCGCATTAGCTTCCCGATAACGACGCTGAAGTTCCTGGTTATTCGGCTGGGATTTCATGGCCTGGGTGTAGACATCCGCAGCCTCTTTCCATTGGCCATTATTTTCATAATCAACGGCTCGGCGCAATAGATTTTCGTATTCCAATCGCTGATCTAATTGCCGTATCTTTCCAGTGATGAAGGTTTCAACTTCCTGGTTGCCTCTAGCCAAAGGCAGGGCCTGATTATAAAACTGCAACGCATCAAATGCTCTTCCGCCGCGTTCGAGTCGGTTGGCTGATTCAATCAAATCATAAATTCGACGCCGAAGGTCTTCATCGGCCATGGTCCGCAGCTGTTTGACCATCTCATTATTGGGATCATATTCCAAAGCGCGGTCGCATTCTTCAATCGCTTCTCTTAACTGCTCCGATTCAAAAAACGCCATGGCCTTGTCATAATGTTCCTGAATCAAACGCTGTTGCTGACGGGCTTCCAGCTCTTCTCTGCTTTTATTGATCTGAGCCTCAACATCTTTCCGACGTTGAGCTTCCAATGCCGTGTTGATCTCTTCCGAAAGTGTGCGCACCTCATCAAAATCGGGGTCTTCTCCGCTGTCATCGAGGGACAACACTTTATTGATCGAGCTATAGGCGCGAACATAATCTCCGCCCTGAAAATACTCTCGTGCTTCGGCCATTCCGCTGTAAAGAATCTTGCGTCGATCCTCTTCATATTTGCGCTGAGCCTCTTCCTGAATTCGCCGCAGCTCTTCCGCCTGAACATCCTGCAGTTTTTGCGATCGTGTTCTTCCGATCTGCGCGGTGATGGAAATTCGATGGCTGCTGCCGAAAAAGGCGTCCACACCATTCCAATAGGAATAATCAAGCTTGAATCCAAATTGCGAAAGGCCGAAACCATACGTCATGCCGTAGCCATCAGAGGCCTCGCCGCGCTTATTCCATCCTAACCGCAGCATCAATATATTCCGGATTCCCAATTCCGCTCCAAGATGCATGTAATGAGGAACCGTATTTTTCTCATGAACATCCAATTCATAGGCCACCAACAAGTGGTTACGATCTTGGGAGAACCAAAATGGCCGCGAAAAACCAAATCTGAGGGTGCGCGGTGAATTCTCCTTGATGTCAACAAGTTGCATGGTTCGCTGAATGGCATTTTGATAATTCAGACCGAAATTCCAGTTCCTCAATATAGCATTTTTCATTGGAGATAAAAATAAAAATCCGAAATCAGCACCGACAGCCGATTCGCTGTTGGTTCCGCCGGTACCGGATGCAGTATCCATATACCCCGGGATGTTGATGGTCTCAATTTTCATCGAAGCGCCGATAGAAAGCCAGCTGCTCACCTTTTTGCCATAGCCGAACATGTACAACGTACGATGATAATCCTCTGTTCCGAGCAAAGATGCGTCGCTATCAGTTATCTTTATGTCTGACGTACCGATCCGCAGCAATCCGGCGGAAAAGGTGCCATAATAAAGCGTAGGATAAGCCAATGCCAAATAGTCATATTGGGTTCCAAAAGGTAAATTGGTGTGATAAACACCAATGCTGAACGCCGGCACCTGTTCCAAAGATGATGGATTCCAATAGAGTGCGAACGGATCATCAGCGACGCTTACATAGGCGCCGCCCATCGCCATTCCCCTGGCGCCGACCTGAAAATCAAAGATATCAGTGACGCCTCCCCATTGGCCGGAAGATCCTGTTCCTCCCGATTGCGCCCGTATTGATGCAGAAAGAGAAAAGCTGAGTAAAATGGCTAATGTAAGAATCATTTTACCGGCGACGGATGTTATAGGTTTCGTTTTCATATTATCGAACAACCGCGATTTTAATGACTGCCTGTTCTCCGTAACCTGTACGGATATACGCCAAATAAACTCCATTTAATACGGGCTGCCCTTGGCCGTTGGCGCCGTCCCAAGTAAGCTCGCCTTGATGCAACCCGGCTGAGGTTAGATCAGGATGTTCTACCTGCTTGATATCCCAGGAGCGAACAAGGTCACCCGTTAAAGTATAAATATTAATCTGAACATCACTGCTCTCCTTGAGATAATAGAGAAAGGATGTGTAAGGCGTTGAAATTCGCCCGAAAGGATTGGGATAATTATAAAATGAATTTGTCAGGGCCTCCTGAACCAAAACAGCCATCGGCGATGAAAACCCCAGGTAGGACAAGGCTGTTCCAGTCGTATCGACGAGCGATAAGGGAAGAGCGTACTGATCCACGATCTGGATGGCAGAAGTGGAATCCAATGTCATCCGAAAATCGCCACCCTCAGTCCCGCTCTTGATATCTACCATGATCTTTATGGAATCCGTTTCATTTCCAATCAACGTATCCAGAATAGATTTGTTGAAATTCAGAAAAACCGTTCCCGAATCGCTTAAAGCCATGCTTTCCACAAATACCTGCGCATCATTGTGATCATTCAATGCAGAAATTCTATTCACCATCGCTTTCGGCGATATAAGCTTGCCCAGTTTATCTCTGAAAGAGAGATGCAATCCGGTCAAATAAGACTTGGCCGTGGAGGATATTTCTTTATTCTGCAATGCAATACCCAACATGGGGACATTTTGACTTCCGCGAACCACTCCGGTTTGTTTTCGGACGGGATAAGACTTGACAATCACTTTCCCGGTCTCAACCCAAATGAAGGCTGACGCACTCGAATCGGGATTTGAAAGCGTAACCGGCGTTCTGGCAAATTCATCCTGGGGCAATTGCAGCAAACGAACCATAAAGGTGTCGGGCAGGGTGGTCACGGTTCGCGGAGCGCGGATGGCCCAGAATGCAGAATCATTTTCGACTGTCTGCAGCGTCGTATCCATTCCGACCAACTCAAAAGTGGGAGGCATCTCCAAGTCGACTTGATAAGATCCAAGAATCTGCGCCTCGCCATCATTTTGCAGCCAAGACGTCAGCTTGAATATGTTGCCCGGCCTGACGCTGGTTGAATCATTCCCCAGTTCATCATTAACAAAGACGAGGAGGTTGATTCTCGATTTTTCGACAACCCGGACGGGGAAGATGACTTCGTCTTTATCAGTTTTCGACGGCAGCATTGAATTGATATCGCGAGGCAGAGCTTCGATAAAAATCGAAAATCTGGCCATGTTTTCATTGCCTTTTGCCGGCGCTTTCAGCTGCCAGGTCGGATATTGAGCGGCCGAGATGAAATCGCCCGCATAAATTGATAGAGTCGTTTTCTGACCCTCGGCAAATTGAAATCCCACGGGTTCAGATACCCGCAATCGAAAACTGTCAGTTTCAACAAAACCGGCCCCTGAATGATTGATCTTAGCCGTCAGAGAGAACGTTTGGTCTGTCGAGAGCTTTTCAGTACCCTGCAGTCCCGCTGGAAATGAAATATAGGGCTCAATGGTAAATAAGGTACGCTCGACCAATGGAATCTGAACCTGTCCGGACTCGCCGGTCACCGCGTTTTCCGATTGTGAATCAATCGCTTCCACTTTAACATGCAATTTTGCCGTGCTTTCCAAGAGCGATGAAGGCGCGATGACGTTCCATGTTTGCAGCTGGTTTTCGCTGTTGGACGGCAGGAACCTCACCGGATCGAGTATTTTAAATTCCGATGAAGTGATGAAGAGGGTGGTGCGTATATTTTCATCTTTCACGCCAAAGGTGCTGATGATCGCGGATACGCTGAACTGCTGCTCGGTGGAAACAACCGAAATATCCTGACCAAATATTGTCCGCAGTTTGGGCGCCTCAACATCGATGCTGCCGCCTCGGGTTACATGGGTGTAGATCGATCGTTCGATGGTCGAGACTCTGGCCAAAACATTTGAATTTTCATCTTGCGGCACTGCGGAAATTCGCACCCGCAAGACGCGACGATTTTGATCGATCGTCGCCGGGGCTTTGATATCCCAAGTGATGAGTTGGTCATTGGTAAATGTCTTGGTCGGCACATCACCATTATTCAGAGTAATTCCGCCGCTTTGGCCGAGATCCAGAGTAATCTGTCCTTCACCTGAATAACCGGCATCTCCAAAATTTCTGATGCGGGTGCTGACCTGCGCTTCCTGACCAAAAGTAAAATAGGCTTCTCCATCCTTAACGACGCCTTCCGGCAGCATTTCAATTGGCTCAAGGCCAAGGGTCGCTCGGCGCTGAACTCTCACAATCTCTAAAGAGAGTTCATCGGTGAATTCGACCTGCGAATTCACTCCACCCGTGACTGAGAGGGTAAATGTATGAGCATCAGGAACGGCATAAAGCGGCGCCTGCAGGCTCCAAACGAGCTCTTGATTTTCAGAGGTGATATTCAAGACCTGCGGTGTTTTGAATTCATATCCCGGATCCACCGGTACAACCGGCAGTATAAGCGTCGCTTTACGGTTGGGAATGCTCTGACGGGACTTGACGACCGCTTTCAGCTCGAATATCTGTTCGGTGGAAATCACTCCATCTGCAGCCCCTTGGGGGGCGGAAATGACAAAAGAATCTATGGACAACGATGGGGCATTGTCCGCTGTCAAAGAGAGAACCGGAGAGATATCTCCGAGCTGAACCGCTTCGCCGCTGTTCTTGTCAATGGGAACGACGGTTAAAACAGCTCTGATTTCATCAGGTCCTGAAGGAAAGTCGGGCGCTTTGAAGGTGAAACGAATGTCCATCGAGTCTTTTCCAACATCAAACGAAAAAGATTTCTCCACCGCGCTATCAATGAAATTGTTCGGTTCACGTTCAATAAAATATCCATTAGGTGGTATCGCCTGCAATTTGCCAACACCGATCGCCGCACTGCCGCGATTATACAATTTCGCAGTCACGATAAATTCCTTACCGACCTCAACAGTAGAACCACCATAATCTCCCAGCTGCAGGCGATAGCTCAACTGCGCAGGCACCTGAATGCGTATTTTAGCCTGATCGGCACCTCTGGCAGGTTCTCGCGGAGTTATCCGCGTCGTATCCCCTTTAGCGAAAGCCTGAATGATTGTCGCAGTAAAGATTTCACTTTTTTCGCGCTCCTGGACATCCCAACTGTCGTCAGCCGTCAACTCAAACGCTGAGACAGCCAAATTATCGCTTTCGATCGTTTGAATGGTGTCGTAGAGAGCCGTGGTCAAAGAATTACCATTGGATTCGAGTTTAACGATGACGGAATCGACTCCCCCGAATTGGCCGGTCTGGATTTTGACTTGAACTTCAAATGGCTGCCCGCGGTTTACGAGAGCAAAACTGTTTTCGTCCAATTCATTGGCGGTTGCTATGGTCTCTCGAATCTGAACCACTGCATTATTGGCCACAAAGATGTCGCCTCTCCCGACCGCTGAAAGTTTGAGTTCGCCGGAGCTGTTTTTATCAAACGCCTGCAGATAAACAGTAAATTGGGCTTCTCCGGCCAATTCACCATTGCGTCGAACGGTGTAGACCAGAGTATCTGTTTTACCGGATTGAAGAATGAAATTATCACTGTTTTCCAGACCGTCAGGCGGTAAAACTTTATAATCCTTATCAAGGATGCCGCCAACAGAAAAGGTGATATTGGTGTCGGCGATACTGACAAATTGCAAATCGGCTCCGCCGCTGTTTTTCACGGCAACCAAAATGTTCCATGGCGTCAGCCTGTCACCGGCGTTGATGGTCTCGACGGAAGCATCGATGCTGACAATTTCCAGGTCAGCACCAGGCCGCTGGTACGCGCCGGCTTTATTCTTATCGCCGGGATCGAGGATTTCCAAAGCAGCTTTGGAATTTTTACCTGTTGCGGATGTCACTGCAGAAGTCAATATCACATCAGCAGGAGTGGAGCCGGCTTGAACATTAAATTGAACCTCAGCCACGGCGCCGCCCGCGATTTCCTGAGTAATCGGCAGGGACGGCTGCTCGATGACCACCAGATTAGGCGCCGAAGGGGTCAATGAGATACGGCCGTTGACGGCTGATTCAGAGCCCTCATTCTTGACCTTGACGGCAATTTTAAAATCCTGTCCGAAACTGACTTGGCCCTGCGGATGCGGCGCCAGATTTACTGTTTCTATAATGCGCAATTTGGCTGGTTGATATATTTTAATAGGAGCCGTTGCATCTTCGGCTTCTTTGATGACCGCCTGCGATCCGTCAAATCCCTTCGCTTCCAGGATCGTTGCCGTAAGTACCTCCCCGACAAGGTTTTCTACAGTACTTGCTTTGATGCGGAAAGTTGCCTCGCCCGTACCGGCAATTGCCAGACGGTTGATTTGTATTTCAGGGGTCAAGACTTGGCTGGCAGGAGCATTGAGCGCAACGCGAATGGTTTCCAAATATCGGCCGCCTTCGTTACGCACCTGAACTTTTACATTAAATTCCTGGCCGACATTAACATGTCCAACTCCATCCTCGCCGACGTTATTGATTGCCGCGTCCATGGTCGTCGTCATCAGGCGAACGATCGAACTGCTGGTCACAAAAATAGGTGCTGTTCCGCTGACCACTAATGGCCCGCCGGCAGTATTGTTCAAGTCTTTTCCATAAATGTCGGCGCGAACCGTTTTATTGCCGGCGCCTTTTCCCGTCTCGCGAACAATGAAAGTGAGTTTTGCCGTCTCACCGTTGCTGAGCTGTTTTTGTTCAGCCGTCAGAGGTTGCGCTTCGATGAGATAATCGGTTTCTTCGTTGCCGCCTTCATCTAAAATCTTGATATTTGAGGCAACAGGTTCCAATAACTCGATAATCCCTTCTCCATTATTGGCGACTGTCGCAAAAATGGTCCAGGGGAGGGTGGAGGAAGAAGTAATATCCTCTTGATCGACAGCGACAGACACCATGCGGTATTGGGGCGGATTTTGCGTGCGCACAGAGACCAATGCATTTTCCGGTACTGTCGGTGCGACTATTTTGGCAGCCGCATTGGTATTTCGAGCAATCGCTTGAATGATCTCGCCGTTGAACAAGCCCTGCTCACCGGCTTCACTGGGTGCATGGATGCGTATTCCCGGAAGCGTCCATTTCGATTCATTCGGCGCCAAATCCTGTACACTCATGGTATCCCCGGCGACGAATGAATATTTCGAGTTGGTGGTGGAAATTCGCACACGGGCTTTTTTAACGCGATCCGCGTTACTGCCGCCGACATTGGTCAAAAGCGCGCGAAGGTAGAATTCTTGTCCGGCATTGACCGTACCCGGCGATTCGATGACCGCAATCAATTTATCGATACGCACTTTTGCCGAGTCCTGAACCAGGACTCGCAGGACTTGAGGACTGATATCGGTGAGGATGCGTCCGGTATTGACTTCCTGCATCCCGATATTCGCGTTAATGGTGGTTTCACCCACCATAGAAGGTGCAGCGGCGACTTGAATAACACGAAAATAAAGACTATCATCTTTATTCCCTGCAAGTTGAACTGTACTGCTGCCTACGAACGCCGTTGGAGGCTGTACCGTGAAATTCGCGTCTCCTTTGCTGAAAGATAAAAATGTCAGCGCCGGCTCTGTAA
>Ga0105103_10000369_pt1 | contig 25279 bp, 22 predicted proteins | sample PPLLaktember2015_2_FD_79107 | JGI IMG/M metagenome (GOLD analysis project Ga0105103, IMG submission 79107) | Freshwater sediment microbial communities from Prairie Pothole Lake near Jamestown, North Dakota, USA - PPLs Lake P7 Core (6) Depth... | ecosystem: Environmental > Aquatic > Freshwater >...
CGCTCAGGTCCTCCTTCTGCGCGATGCGGCTCATCGTCAGGTGCTCGCGCACCAGGAATTCGATCAGCGCGGTGTCCTCGCGCGACACGTCGTGGTCGCGACAGAAGTGACGCGCCTCGGTGGCGCCAAGCTGCGAATGGTCGCCGCCGCGACCCTTGGCCACGTCGTGGAACAGCGCCGCCACGTACAGCAGCCAGGGCTCGTCCCATTGGCTGGCCAGCTGCGAGCAGAACGGGTACTCGTGCGCATGCTCGGGGATGAAGAAGCGGCGCACGTTGCGCACTACCATGATGATATGCTGGTCAACCGTATAGACGTGGAACAGGTCGTGCTGCATGCGCCCGACGATACGGCGGAAGACCCACAGGTAGCGGCCCAGCACCGAGGTCTCGTTCAGCAGGCGCAGCGCATGGGTGATGCCGCTGGGTTCGCTCAGGATCTGCATGAACACGGAGCGATTGGCCGGGTCGCGGCGGAAGCCGGCGTCCATCAGGTTGCGCGCGTTGTACAGCGCGCGCAGCGTGCGCGCCGACAGGCCCTTGATGCCGGGGGTGCGCTGGTACAACAGAAAGGTGCGCATGATGGCGTGCGGCTGCTCGGCATAGAGGCGGTCGTGCGCTACCTCGAGCATACCGCCGCGATCGAGGAAGTGTTCATCGATCGGCCGCATCGGCGCTTCTTCGGAGCCGTTGATGCGTTCCTCGATGTTCAGCATCAGGATCTGGTTGAGCTGCGTCACCGCCTTGGCCGCCCAGTAGTAGCGGTGCATCAGCACCTCGGACGAGCGCTGGCCCTTGGTGGCCTTGTAGCCGAAGCTCTCGGCCACCGCGGTCTGCAGGTCGAAGACCAACCGGTCCTCGCGCCGGCCGGCGATCAGGTGCAACCGGGCGCGGACCAGCTTCAGCGTGCCTTCGTGCTTGTGCAACTGGCCCACTTCGAAGGGCGTGATCAGGCCCTTGGCCGCCAGCTCGGTCCAGTTGCGGCCCAGGCCGGCGGCGCGGGCCACCCAGATCACCAACTGCAGGTCACGCAGCCCGCCCGGGCTTTCCTTGCAGTTGGGCTCCAGCGAATAAGGAGTGTCCTCGTACTTGACATGGCGCTGGCGCATTTCCAGCACCTTGGCGCGCAGGAATGCCTTCGGGTCCATCACCGCGTCGGTGGCCTGGCGGAAGGCGGTGTAGACACGCCGCGAACCACACAGGAAGCGCGATTCGAGCATCGCCGTCTGCGCCGTCACGTCGCGCCGTGCCTGCTCGACACATTCGTCGACCGTACGCACCGACGAGCCGATTTCCAGGCCGATGTCCCAGCAGGCGTGCATGAAGCGTTCGACCGCGCCGCGCAACGGATTGGTCGACGCGCCGTCGGCGTCATCGCCACGCGCCGCGTCCAGGGCATGTCCGGCCGGCAGCAGCACGAGCACATCCACGTCGGAGTATGGAAACAGCTCGGCCCGCCCGTAGCCGCCGACGGCTACCAGCGCCGCACCGGCCGGCATGGCGGCGTGTTCCCACAGTTCGGGCAAGACGCTGTCGACATGCCGCGTCAAGGCCTTGGTCAGCCGGGTCGAGGCCAGTGCGGTGGCGCGCGACTCGCGGAAATGCTCCAGCAGCGCGGCCTTTCCGTCGCGGAAGCGCACGCGCATCGAGGCCACGCTGCGCTGCCCGTGCGGCTCGCGCGGCAACTGAATCTGCGGCAACGCGGACATGCGATCAGCCGTTCACGAAGGCCGGCGGCGGCGGGCTCGCCGCCGACCGCGTGAGCACCTCGTAGCCGCTGTCGGTGACCAACACGGTGTGCTCCCATTGCGCCGACAGCGAGCGGTCCTTGGTGACGATGGTCCAGCCGTCACCCAGCTCGCGGATCTCGCGCCGCCCGGCGTTGATCATCGGCTCGATGGTGAAGACCATGCCTGGCAGCAACTCGTCCAGCGTGCCCGGCCGGCCATAGTGCAGCACCTGCGGCTCTTCGTGGAACTTGCGGCCGATGCCGTGGCCGCAGAACTCGCGCACTACCGAGAAGCCCTGGTTCTCGCTGAAGGTCTGGATCGAATGGCCGATGTCGCCGAGCCGTGCGCCGGGGCGCACGCGCACGATGCCGCGCCACATGGCCTCGTAGGTCAGCTGGCACAGCCGCCGCGCCTGGATCGAACCCTCGCCGACGATGAACATGCGGCTGGTGTCGCCATGCCAGCCATCCTTGATGACGGTGACGTCGATGTTGACGATGTCGCCGTCCTTCAAGGGCCGCTCGTTCGGTATGCCGTGGCAGACTTGGTGGTTGACCGAGGTGCAGATCGACTTGGGGTACGGCACGTAGCCCGGCGGCGCGTAGTTCAGCGGCGCCGGCACCGCGCCCTGCACGTTCACGATGTAGTCGTGGGCCAGGCGGTCGAGTTCCTCGGTAGACACGCCGACCTTGACATGCGGTGTCAGCATGTCCAGCACCTCCGAGGCCAGCCGTCCTGCCACGCGCATGCCCTCGATGTCGCTGCCGGTCTTCAATGTGATCGTCATGCGGCGGGATTATCCCATCCAGCCAATAAAATCCGGGGCTTGCGCGTCGTTGGCCCCAGTCCGGCGCCCCCCAGCCTCAGCCCTGCCCATTGTCCAGCGACCGCATGCCTGCCCATCCCCAGCACCTGATGCATTTCGAAGGCGGCAACGCCTTGTCCGCCTTCCGCGCCCGCACCCTGCTGCAAGCCCTGCAGGCGGTGAACGAACGCATCGCGGCGGTATCGGCCCGGCATGTGCACTGGGTGCGATGCAGCCAGCCGCTGGACGCACCCGGCGTCGACCGACTGGCCGCGTTGCTGCGCTACGGTGATCCGGCCATGGAGCAGGCGGCCGGCGCGCTGGTGGTTGTGATGCCGCGCCTGGGCACGGTGTCGCCCTGGGCTAGCAAGGCTACCGATATCGCCCACAACTGCGCCATGGCGGTGCAGCGAATCGAGCGCGTCACCGAATACACCTTGGGCCTGAAGCGTGGCCTGCTCGGTGTTGGCAAGCCGCTGTCTGCCGACGAGCTGGCGGCGTGCGCCGCGCTGCTGCACGACCGCATGACCGAAAGTGTGGCCTTCGAGCGCGAGGCCGCGCGCCACCTATTCGACGAGCAGCCCGCGCCGCCTCTGGAGCTTGTCGACGTGCTGGGGCAGGGCACCGCGGCGCTGCGCGAGGCGAATGTGCGTTTCGGCCTGGCGCTCAGTGGCGACGAGATCGACTACCTGCAACGCGCCTTCAGCGAGCTGCGGCGCAACCCGAGCGATGTCGAGCTGATGATGTTCGCGCAAGCCAACAGCGAACACTGCCGGCACAAGATCTTCAACGCCGCCTTCCGCATCGACGGCCAGGAGCAGCCGCTGTCGATGTTCGGCATGATCCGCCACACCGAAGCCACGTCGCCACAGCACACCGTGGTGGCCTACCACGACAACGCCGCGGTCATGGAAGGCGGCCCCGTGAAGCGCTGGCTGCCGCAGGGCTACACCAACGCGCCGCAGTACGGCATGCGCGAGGAAGTGGCGCATGTGCTGATGAAGGTGGAGACCCACAACCACCCGACGGCCATCTCGCCCTTTCCCGGTGCATCGACTGGTGCCGGCGGCGAGATCCGCGACGAAGGCGCCACCGGCCGTGGCGCACGGCCCAAGGCCGGACTGACCGGCTTCTCGGTGTCGAACCTGCACCTGCCGGGCACTGACGAACCTTGGGAGCGCGCCACGGTGGGCAAGCCCGGGCACATCGCCAGTGCGCTGCAGATCATGGTCGACGGTCCGCTCGGCGGCGCGGCCTTCAACAACGAGTTCGGCCGGCCCAACCTGGGCGGCTACTTCCGTGTCTTCGAGATGGACGTGGCCGGGCTGCGCCGCGGCTACCACAAGCCGATCATGATTGCCGGCGGCCTGGGCGCGATCAGTGCCGCGCAGACGCACAAGCTGCCCTTCGGTGCCGGCACGCTACTCATCCAGCTGGGCGGTCCGGGCATGCGCATCGGCATGGGCGGCGGCGCCGCCAGCTCGATGGCTGCGGGCAGCAACACCGCCGCGCTGGATTTCGATAGTGTGCAGCGCGGCAACCCGGAGATGCAGCGCCGCGCGCAGGAGGTCATCAACCATTGCTGGGCACTGGGCGATGTAAACCCGATCATGGCGATCCACGACGTCGGTGCCGGCGGCATCAGCAATGCCTTCCCCGAACTGGTGGACGGTGCCGGCAAGGGCGCCACCTTCGACCTGAAGCGCGTGCCGCTGGAAGAAAGTGGTCTGGCGCCGAAGGAAGTGTGGTGCAACGAAAGCCAGGAGCGCTACGTGCTGGCGGTGGCGCCGGAGAGCTTGCCGCTGTTCCAGGCCATGGCCGAGCGCGAGCGCTGCCCTTTTGCTGTCGTCGGTGTGGTGCGGGACGAGCGCCAGCTGGTGTTGGAAGACGGGCCCGGCGGCGACCGCTTCATCGACATGCCGATGGAGGTGCTGCTCGGCAAGGTGCCGAAGATGCAGCGCGACGCGCAGCGAGTCGCACGCCGCGAGCCGCCGCTGGACCTGGGCGGCGTGCCGCTGGAGCAGGTGGCCTTCGACGTGCTGCGCCACCCCACTGTGGCTTCCAAGCGCTTCCTCGTCACCATTGGCGACCGCACGGTCGGCGGGTTTAACCACCGCGACCCGATGGTCGGCCCGTGGCAGGTGCCGGTGGCCGACTGCGCGGTGACGCTGGCCGACTTTGCCGGCTTCCGCGGCGAGGCCATGGCGATGGGCGAGCGCACGCCGCTGGCCAGCCTGGATGCGCCGGCCTCGGGCCGTATGGCCGTGGGCGAGGCGATCACCAATCTGCTGGCCGCGCCCATCGAGCTGGAGCGCATCAAGCTCAGCTGCAACTGGATGGCGGCCTGCGGCGAGCCCGGTGAGGACGCTGCGTTGTACGACACCGTCACGGCGGTGGCGCTGGAGCTGTGTCCGGCGTTGGGTATCGGCGTGCCGGTGGGCAAGGATTCGCTGTCGATGCGCACGCGCTGGGACGACAAACAAGTCACCGCGCCGGTGTCGTTGATCGTCACCGCCTTCGCCACGCTGGACGAGGTGCGCGGCACGCTGACGCCGCAACTGCAGCCGGTGGACAGCACGCTGATCCTGGTCGACCTGGGCCAAGGCCGCATGCGCATGGGGGGGTCGATGCTGGCGCAGGTGCTGGGCCGCTTCGGCAACACGGTGCCCGACCTGGACGATGCGCAACTGCTCAAGTCGCTGGTGGCGGCGGTCAACGAACTGCGCGCCGCCGGCCGGCTGCTGGCCTACCACGACCGCAGCGACGGGGGCCTGTGGGCCTGCGTCTGTGAAATGGCTTTCGCCGGGCAGCTGGGCGTGAGCCTGAACATCGACCTCTTGATCACCGAAAGCGACGGCATCGCCGACAGCCGCGCCGAGTACGGCGATTCCAAGAACTGGGCCATCCAGGTGGGCGAACGCCGGGCCGAGCTGACGCTGAAGGCGCTGTTCAACGAGGAGCTCGGCGTGGTGCTACAGGTGCCGCGCGCCGACCGCGATGCGGTCATCGCCGCGCTGCGCCGACACGGCCTGGGCCGCCACAGTCATGTCATCGGCAAGACCAACCCGAAGCGCGTGGTCGAAGTCTGGCGCGATGCCAAGGCGGTATTCAGCGCGCCGCTGCGTGACTTGCAGCAGTCCTGGGATGAGGTGTCCTGGCGCATCGCCCGGCTGCGCGACCACCCCGAATGCGCCGATGCCGAGCATGCCGCGGCCGGTGCCGACGGCGATACCGGGCTGACCGTGCAGCTGAGCTTCGACCCCTCGGCGGCTCCGGTGCTGCTGCAGACTCGGCCCAAGGTGGCGATCCTGCGCGAGCAGGGCGTCAACAGCCATGTCGAGATGAGCTATGCCATGGCGCAGGCTGGCTTCGACAGCTTCGACGTGCACATGAGCGACCTGCAGGCTGGCCGTGCGCGGCTCGACATGTTCCAGGCCTTCGTCGCCTGCGGCGGCTTCAGCTACGGCGACACGCTCGGCGCCGGCGAGGGCTGGGCGCGTTCGATCCTGTTCAACCCGGCGCTGGCCGAACAGTTCGCCGCCTTCTTCAACCGCGCCAACACGCTGGCGCTGGGTGTGTGCAACGGCTGCCAGATGATGGCCGCCTTGAGCCCGATCATCCCCGGCGCTTTGGCCTGGCCGAAGTTCACGCGCAACAAGAGCGAGCAGTTCGAGGCGCGGCTGTCGCAGGTGGAGGTGCTGGCCAGCCCGAGCCTGTTCTTCACCGGCATGGCCGGCAGCCGATTGCCGATCGCCGTGGCGCATGGTGAGGGCTTTGCCGACTTCTCACAGCGCGGCGATGCGGCCGCGGTAAAGCGCGCGATGCGCTTCGTTGATTCCGCCGGCCGGCCGACCGAGGTCTACCCGGCCAACCCGAACGGCAGCCGCGACGGTCTGACCGCGGTGACCACCGCTGACGGCCGCTTCACCGTGCTGATGCCGCATCCGGAGCGCGTGTTCCGCAATGTGCAGATGAGCTGGACGAGCGGCGATGTCTCGGCGCCCAGCCCCTGGATGCGCATGTTCCACAATGCGCGGCGCGCGTTCGCCTGAAGGCTGCGCGTCACCGCGCGGCTTGCCGTTCAGGCCGAGGCGGCGGAGGCATCGACCGCCGCCTTCAGCTCCGCATAGCTGTTCGTGACAGGGAACTGCGGGAACTGCGCGGCGATGGCCGGCGGCGCGTGGATGAAGAAGCCGGCGTCGGCGGCCAGCAGCATGCCGGTGTCGTTGTAAGAATCGCCCGCGGCCATGACGCGGTAGTTCAGGCTCTTCAGCGCCTCGACCGCGCGGCGCTTCTGGTCGCTCTGGCGCAGTTTGTAGTCGCGCACGCGGCCGGCGTCGTCCACCAGCAGGCGGTGGCAGAACAGCGTGGGCCGTCCCAGCTGGCGCATCAGCGGGTCGGCGAATTCGTAGAAGGTGTCCGACAGGATGACCACCTGGTAGCGGGTGCGCATCTCGTCCAGGAACTCGCGCGCGCCGGGCAGCGGGCCCATGCCATCGATGACCTGCTGGATGTCGGGCAGCTTCAGGCCATGTTTGTCGAGCAGCGCCAGCCGGTCGCGCATCAGCTTGTCGTAGTCGGGTTCGTCGCGTGTGGTGCGCGAGAACTCGGCAATGCCGGTACGCTTGGAGAACTCGATCCAGATCTCCGGGACTAGCACCCCTTCCATGTCCAGGCACAGCACCTGCATTGATCGCTCCACAAGAAATTGCGGCCGAGGACGGCCGCATGGGGCATGAATGCTAACGCAGGGTCCGTGCCAGCTCGCGCAGCGCGCGTGCGGTGGCCTCGTCGGCCGGAAAGAAGGTTTCCAGCGCCAGCTCCGCCAGCGTGATGTCATTGGGCGTGCCGAACACGGTGATTGTGCTGATGAAGCTCAGCACGCCGGCCGGCGACTGCAGCTGCAGCGGCACGTACACCGCGGCATCTGGCGGCGGCGCGTGGCTGTCGTCGGCAGGTGGGGCCGGGTACTGGCGCAACTCGTCGATCAAGGCCACCAGCACCGGGTCAGCCAGGCGCTGTGCCTGCTGCTTCAATCGGTGTAGTAGGTGGGCGCGCCAGTGCGCCAGGTTGAGGATGCGCGGCGCCAGGCCCTGCGGGTGCAGGCTCAGCCGCAGCACATTCAATGGCGCCGCCAGCAGCGCGTCGGGCAGGCCGTCCAGCAGCAGCGGCACGATGCGGTTGTGCGCCACCATGTGCCAGTGCCGGTCGACCGCCAGCGCGGGGCAGGGCTCGTGGGCCTGCAACACCCGTTCCAGTGCCTGTCGCGGCACCTGCAGGGCAGGATCCTCGAGGCCGCGCTCGGCATACATCGGTGCGTAGCCGGCTGCGGTGAGCAGGCGGTTGCGATCGCGCAGCGGCACCTCCAGTCGGTCGGCCAGGCGCAGCAGCATCTCGCGGCTGGGCAGCGAGCGGCCGGTCTCCATGAAACTCAGATGTCGGGTGGACACCTCGGCATGGCCAGCCAGATCGAGCTGGCTCATGCGCCGCCGCTGGCGCCATTCACGCAACTGGGTGCCTACCGGTGGAGTGCTCAGCATGGCGCCACGATAGCAGCGGCGGCGTCGTCAGTAGTGGATGCTGCGCGGTGCGCCGCCACCGGCGGCGATGGCATCGCCATTGATGGCGCGCGAGCGCGGCGAGCACAGGAAGGCGACGACGAAGGCCACCTCCTCGGCATCGACGAGGTGCTGGATCGAGTTGCCGGCGGCCATCTGCGCCTCGACGGCCGATTCGGCCACACCCTGTTCGCGAGCCCGGGCGGCCACCAGCGGCGCGGTGCGCTCGGTGCGGGTCAGCCCGGGGTGCACGACGGTCACCTGGATGCCGGCCGGCCCCAGCTCGTCGGCCATGTTCTTGGTCAGTGCCGCCACCGCGATGTTGCGCATGCTACCCACTGCGTTGCCGGTTTGGCGCGCAGCCAGGCCGCTGATGTTGACGATGCGACCCCAGCCTTGGGCCCGCATGCCGTCCACCACCTCGCGTGCGCAGCGGATGTAGCCCATCACCTTGGTGTCCATCTCGGCATGGAAGTAGTCGCTGGTGATCTGCTGCAGCTTGGGCGGCCCGGCAAAGCCGGCCGGCTCGGCCGCGGCATTGACGAGGATGTCGATCGGCCCGCCCATTTGCTGCACCGCCTGCGCTACCGCCTGGTGGACCTGCTCGTCGCTGGTGGTGTCGCCGGCGACGCCGAGCACGCGCCGCCCGGTCGCTGCGGCAAGCTCGGCCGCGGCTTGCGCCAAGGACTGCGGCTGGCGTGCCAGCAGCGCCACATTGCAGCCTTCCTGCGCCAGCACGCGGGCAATGGCCTTGCCGATGCCGCGGCTGCCGCCGGTAACGAGCGCGCGCTTGCCGCTAAGTTGCAGATCCATGGGCTTCTCCTGGAGGGGCGGCCCGCTACGGGCCTGCGCTGGCCGGGAGCATAAGGGCACACGCTACCTCCCCCATCCCCCGGGTCGCGCGCATGTCCCCGCTCGGCGCGTGTTCAGGCCGCTCTACGCCCCAGAGCCCGCAGTTTCTCGAACCAGCGCTCGCGTTCCTTGGCCTGCATGCGATCGACCATGCCGATCAGCGTCTCGTGCACCGGTGCGATGCCGACGAAGCCCAGCACGTTGCGCTCCAGCGATTTGAGGCTGTGGGCGCGGAAGAAATAGCGGTACACCAGCGCCGGCATGCCCATGGTGACGACCACACGCGCCGAGCGGCCGGATAGGCCCTTCTTGCCGAAGCCGCCGTTGCCGTCGTCGTGGAAGGCGAAGCCCGGCCGTGCCACCTGCTCCAGGAAGGCCTTCAGCAACGCCGGCATGTCGCCCAACCACAGCGGGAAGAACACCACGATGTGTTGCGCCCAGGCGATATCGTCCTGGCCTTGCTTCAGCGTTGCCGGCAGGCTGCCGTGTTCCCACTCGTCGGCACTGCGCAGCACCGGAAAATCCAACTGCGCCACGTCCACGCGGCGCAAGTCATGACCGCCCTGCACAGCGCCTTCGGCATAGGCCTGGGCCAGCGCCTGACCAAGGTGACCACCTTTCGTGTCGGGGTGACCTTGGATCAGTAGGATTCGTTTGCTGGACATGACAACAACTTCTTTAAGTCATCATCGCCCGGGTGCCTCGCCGTCGACTTGCGCAGGCTCAATAAAGAAAACACGAAGGACGCGGCCGCGGTGGCGATCAGCGTGCCCTGGTCGTTGAGCATGCGCATCTGCGTCGAGCCGATGCGCCCGCCCAGGCGCGTGACCTCGGCATGGCCGATGAAATGGCTGCCGATGCCCTGGCGCAGAAAGTCCACGCGCAGGTCGATCGTGCCCATGCGGCCGAAGCGGTGCATCACCTGCTCCGCGCTCTCGTCGCTGTGCTTTTCGCCCAGCGCCACCATCAGCGCCATGCCGGCCAGCGCGTCGAGCGAGGCGCTGATCACGCCGCCGTGCAGGCGACCGTAGGCGTAGTGGCCCACCAGCTCGGGCCGCATGTCGAGCCGGATGCGCACGTCGGCCGGATCCAGCGACTGCACCTTCAGGCCCAGCAGCTGGTTGAAACTGATGCGGTGCTCCCACAGCTCGCGCATCGCATCGTGGAACTTCTTCTGTTCGGCGGCACTGCGCCGCACCAGGGGGTGGCTGATCGTCATGGCCGGGGATGTTAGGCTAGGGCGTGCCAAGGCCTGAACGCTACGGCCGGCTGGACGCGCTGCGCGGCGTGGCCATCGTCTGGATGGCGCTCTTCCATCTGGCTTTCGACCTGAACTACTTCGGCTGGATCAGTCCGAAGCAGAACTTCTACACCGACCCGCTGTGGACCGTGCAGCGCAGCTGCATTGTCAGCCTGTTCCTGTTCGTCGCCGGGCTGTCGCTGGCCGTGGCGCTGCACGCCGGCCAGGGCTGGCCGCGCTTCTGGCGGCGCTGGGCGCAGGTGGCCGGTTGCGCGCTGCTGGTCAGCGTCGGCTCGGCGTTCATGTTCCCCAAGAGCTGGATCAGCTTCGGCGTGCTGCACGGCATTGCGGTGATGCTGGTGTTGGGCCGAATGGCGGCACCGCTGCGCGGCTGGCTTTGGCCGCTGGGTGCCCTGTGCATCGCCTTGCCGGCGTTGGTGCAGCACCCGTTTTTCGATTCGCGCTGGACCAACTGGGTCGGCCTGGTCACGCACAAGCCGGTGACCGAGGACTTCGTGCCCGTTCTGCCCTGGCTGGGCCTGCTGCTGTTCGGCCTGGCGGCGGGCCAGTGGCTGCTGCGCAGCAAGCCTGGCTGGCTGGCCGGGCCGCTGCACGAGCCGATGCGGCCGCTGGCGCTGTTGGGGCGCTGGTCGTTGAGCTTCTACATGCTGCACCAGCCGGTGTTGATCGGCCTGCTGATGGCGCTGCAGACTGTGCGCCACTGACACCGCCGTGACGCCGTCGAGCCTCGCCGTGCAGGCGCCGTTCCCGGCGGCGCTGTGGCTGATCCCAGGCGTGTACTTCCTGTTCGTGGCGGCCGAATTCGTGGTGCTGACGCGCCTGGCGCTCACGCTCACCGCACAGGGCGCCAGCGCCTTTGCGGTCGGTGCGCTGGCCTCGGCCTTCTGGATGGGCATCTTCGTCGCCAGTACCGCCGCCCATGCGCTGCTGCAGCGGCTGGGGCATGGGCGCTGCTTCCTGGCGGCCATGGCTACGTCGGCACTTTCCGTGGCCAGCCTGCTGCCACACGACGCCTATGCCGGCTGGCTGGTTGCCGCCGCGGTGATGGGCCTGGGCGGCGGGTTGGTCTGGGTCAGCGGCGAGGCCTGGCTGGCCGAGGCCGCGCCGCGCGAACGCCGCGGCTTGTTGATCGGCCTGTTCGAAACCTCGGTCGGGCTGGGCATGTTGGCCGGCCCGGCGCTGTTGCCGCTTTCGATGTGGGCGGACGTGTCGCCGCTGGGCGTGGCACTGGTCTTCATGGCTGCCGGCTTTGCCTGCGCCTGGCCCTTGCTGTACGTTGCCGAACCTTCGGTAGACGCGGCCGCTGCGCCAGGGAGTTCCTCCGATACGCGCCACGTCTGGCGCAGCCATGCCCTGCCGCTGGCCGTGGTGGTGGCCGCCAGCGGGTTGATGGAAAGTGGCGTGTCGTCGCTGCTGCCGTCGATCGCCATGCGGCTCGGCTTTGCGCTGGACACGGCCGCCTGGCTGGGCGCCTTCATCGGCGCGGGCAGTGCGCTGATGCAGGCGCCCTTTGGTGCTCTGGCCGACCGCATCGGTCTGCGGCGCGCCATGGCGCTGGCCTGGGCACTGGTGCTCGGTGCGACGCTGGCGCTGTGGTGGTGGTCGGGCGCGCCGCGTCAGGTGCTGTGGCCGGTGGGCTTCGTGCTCGGCGGCGTGGGCGGCGCGGTCTACACGCTGGTGGTCATCGAACTGGGCCACCGCCTGAGCGGAAGCGCGCTGGTCAAGTCGATGGGGCTGCTGGTCACCGCCTATACCGCCGGCACCGCCGGTGGCCCGGCACTGGGCGGCTGGTTGTTCGACCAGGCCGGCCTGCCTGGTTTGGCCGCGGTGTTGATGGGGTGCGGGTTGGTCGGCGCTGGATTGGCCTGGCGGGCGTTGCGCGGGTCGGGGACGCTTCCTGTCGTGCGCTGAACGGAACCTTCGTCCCATTCCTATCTTCAGGTCACTTTCGCGCTGGTACTCTTGGGCGAGCGCACCGCAGAAGACCCGAGACCCTGGCTTTCCGGTCGCTGCGTCCGCGGCTGCGACACATCGGTCGGTGTCCATCGACTCACCCGGGCATGGAGGCCGGCCGCCGATAATGCCGCGCAGGCGAACGGCCGCCTGCGCAACGCTTCGGGTACCCGATGACAGACGATGCAAGAGTGGAAGTGCGCCGCAGCGGGCGCCGATTCGAAGCCGAGGCGGTGCTCGACCTCGCGGCCGATGCGCAGACGGTGTGGGACACGATCACCGACTACGGCTCGCTGTCGCAGTTCATGCCCGGCATCCGCGCCTGTCGCGTGATCGAACGCCAGGCGCGCACGGTCGACACTGAGCACCTGGTGGTCGAACAGGAGGGTGAGTTCCGTTTCCTGATGTTCGCGCAGACGATGAAGGTGCTGCTCAATATCGAGCACAGGTGGCTCCAGGTGGCCGAAGCCAAGGCCGTGCACTTCGACCTCGGCATCTTCAAACGCCGCGCCATCGATGTCTTCGAGGGGCGCTATGAACTGAAGCCGCTGGCGGTGCGCCGGGGCACCGCGCGGACGCAGTTGCGCTACACCGCGCTGATCGGACTGCGGCTGCCGCCGCCGCCTGCCGTCGGCAGCGTGGCGGTGCGGCAGAATCTGGCCGCGCAGCTCGACGCGGTGGCGCACGAGGTGGCCCGGCGCAGCGGCCGCGCCGTGCCCACTCCGGGCGCCCGTCGATGAAGGGCGTACGGGTGCTGGTGTTCGGTGCCACCGGCTACATCGGCAGCAACCTGGTTCCACGCCTGCTGCGCGAGGGCTGCGCGGTGCGCGCCAGCGGGCGCGACCGCAAAGTGCTCGAGGCGCGCGACTGGGCCGGCGTGGAACTGGTCGAGGCCGACGCGCTGCAGCCCGATTCGCTGCCGGTCGTGCTGGCGGGCGTCGATACTGCGTACTACCTGGTGCACTCGATGGCGGCCGGCCGCAACTTCGGCAACCTCGACCTGCAGGCGGCCGAGAACTTCGCTGCTGCGGCGGCGAGTTCCGGTGTGCGCCGCATCGTCTACCTGGGTGGTCTGATCCCCGCCGACGCCGATTCCGAACACCTGGTGTCGCGCCGTGACACCGGCGAACGCCTTCGCGCGGGCCGAGTGCCGGTGACCGAGATCCGAGCCGGCATCATCGTCGGCCCCGGCTCGGCCGCCTACGAAGTGATTCGCGACCTCGTCAACCACCTGCCGCTGATGCTGACACCGCGCTGGGTGCAATCAAGATCGGCGCCGATCGCACTCGACAATCTGCTTGACTACCTGGTGCGTGTAGCCTGGATCGAAGAGGCTGCCGGCAAGGTGCTGGATGCCGCCGGGCCCGACTACCTGAGCTACGAGCAGGTGATGCGCCAGTACGGCGAGGCGGTGGGCAGGCGACCGCGCATCGTGCGGGTGCCGGTGCTGACGCCCACGCTATCGGCCTACTGGCTGGGCCTGGTGACGACGGTGCCGGCCAGCATTGCACGTGCACTGATCGGTGGCCTCAAGCACGACCTGCCGGCCGACACTGCCGAACTGCGTCGCCTGGTACCGCTGAAGCTGCTGAGCTTTCGGCAAGCGGTGGCTGCAGCGCTGCAGGCGGAACAGGCGCACGCGGTGGCAGCGCGCTGGACCGAGGGCCTGCTGATGTTCCGCGGCTTCCGGCTCGACAACGCGTACTACGCCAAGCGCGCCGGCGGCCACGCTGTTGGCCCCGTAGCGCCGGCGGCGGTGTGGCACACCGTGAAAACGATTGGCGGCGAGAACGGCTACTACACGATGAACTTCCTGTGGTGGATCCGCGGCGCGATGGACTGGCTGGTCGGCGGCCCCGGCCTGACCCGCGGCCGACGGCATCCGACGGAGCTGCGCATCGGCGACCGCATCGACTACTGGACCGTGCTGGCGATGGAACCGGGGCGCCGGCTGACACTTCACTTCGGCATGCGTGCGCCGGGTTCGGGCGTGCTGGAGTTCGAGGTCGATCCCGAACCGGCACCCACGCCGCCGGGCCAGACCCGCCTGACGATCACCGCGTATTGGCATCCTCAGGGTCTGTGGGGCCTGCTCTACTGGTACGCGCTGGTTCCGGCGCACCTGTTCATATTCCGCCTGATGACCCGGGCCATGCTGCGCCGCGCGACGCTCGAGCGTGCCGTTCAGCCATAGGCCTGGCCCTGTCGGATCGCTGAAGCCGGCGCAAGGACCTGCCCGAGCCATTCTGCCGTGAGGTTGGGCGGCTGCCACCTGCCATGGGTCAGCCATGTGCCGTGACCGAGAGTTCGCAGCCCCGCGCGACACCAGCCCTTCGGCGTGATCGCCAGCTTGCCCGTCGGCAGCTGTCGGCGAGCCTCGCCAATGCGTGGCGTCGGCCACGAGTGCTAGGTCTTGACCGCTGCGCCTGGGCATGGGCGAGTGCCACGCGGTCGTCACGCAGTTCCAGCGCCATTGCCCAACCCGGCGCGCCTTGGTGCAAGGAACTGGGCGCCTGCCTCACAAACGGTTGCGCCTGTTCACGCAAACGAACCGAGCTTTTGCCTAGCATGCGTCGAACGCATTTGCGCGAGTCCCTCCCATGTCGTTCGTCATGATCGCCTCAGGATCGGCCAGTGGCTCAGGTATGCGCACCGTGTCGATGCGCTGTGTGGTCAGTGTCGCCGCGGTGGCCGTCGCGCTGTTGCTGGCCACAGGCGCCGGATTCGGCTATTGGCTGTTTGCGCCCGTGCACGTTGCAGCCACGACGGTGCCCTCGACAACTTCGACCGTTTCGCCATTCGCCGTGGAGCAGCTTGGCATGCTGTCGGGCCGGCTGTTCAGGCTCGAAAGCCAGGCCGGCCAGCTGAGCGAAACCCTTCGCCACATGGTGGGCCGCGTGCCGAAGGCCGTCGCGTCACCCGCCAGCGCAGCGGGCCGTGGCGGCCCGATGCTGCCGCCGCGACTGCATGGCGGCGTGACGGCCGTGGATCTGGCCGAGATGAACACGCGCCTGCAAGACATCGAACAGCAGATTGCTCGTGTCGCTGACGCGGCGACCCTGCAACACTTGGAACTGCAGCATCTGCCGACGCGCCTTCCTCTGGATGGTGCCGAACTGAGCTCGACCTTCGGCAACCGTGAAGACCCCATCACAGGCCGTCGCGCCTTCCACGCCGGCATGGACTTCGCTGCGGCACAGGGTACGCCGATACGCGCCGCCGCAGCCGGCACGGTGACCTTTGCCGACTTCAACGCCGCCTACGGCTGGAGCGTGGAGATCACGCATGGCAACGGCCTGGTGACACGCTACGCCCATGCATCGCGCCTGCTGGTTGCACGCGGCGCAGCGGTGCGGCAGGGCGACACGATCGCGCTCGTCGGCTCGAGCGGCCGGGCGACAGGGCCGCATCTGCACTTCGAGGTGCTGAAAGACGGTGACGCCACCGACCCGCGGCGCTACCTGGCCAGCCTGTGATGCCCATGGCTTTGTCGCTTCGACATCTTGGCGGCACCACTCAGCGGTTGACGCGTAGATCGCTCGTGCTGTTGCCACGGCGAGTGCGGGCCGGCTGGGCGGCAGGTATCGTCTTGCTGATCGCAGTGCAGTTGGCGGCAGCGGCATCCGTCTGGTGGTATTGGCAACAGCGTCTGGCGTTCGTGCAGGCGCAGGAACAAGCGCAGGAACGCTCGGAGTCGGCAGCACATCGCGAGTTGGAGCAGTCGCGCCTGCTGCAACGCCTGTCGGCCTCGCGCAGCCAGGAACTCGAGCGCCAGATCGACGCGCTCAACCGCCAGTTGCGCGAAAGCCAGGAAGAGCTCGGCTTCCTGCGCCAAGCGCGTGTCGTCAAACGTTGAGCACCTGAACCAAGGAAACGCCATGCAGTTCTTCAAGCCACGCAGCAATCGCCCGCGCATCGAGATCACCAAGCTGTCCAGCCTGGTTGCCGAAGACGTGGTGATCACCGGCGACGTCTGCTTTTCGAGCGGACTGCGCATCGACGGTGTCGTCAAGGGCAGCGTCATCGCACGGTCCGACGAAGGACAGGGTCACGCGCTGTTGGTCCTGTCTGAAAAGGGTCAGGTGCACGGCAGCGTGCGCTGTGGTGACGCAGTCATCAACGGCACCGTGGTCGGCGACATCGAGGTCGAACACTTCCTGGAGTTGCAATCTGAATCGCGCGTGAACGGAACCATTCGCTACCACCACCTGCAGATGGACGTCGGCGCTGCGGTGCGTGGAGAATTGCTCGTTGCGCAGGCGTCTGCGCAGGCAGTACAGGTTGCCGACAACGTGGTGGCGCTGGCCGGCGAGAAGCTGAGCAGCGCAGACCGGCGCTGAAGGCGCGCGGCAAGCTCGTCCGGGCGTTCCGGCTGAAGTGCTGCCGATGAACGAGGCGGGGCACGGAGACCACCGCCCCGGAGGCACGACGAGTGAGCATGCGAACAAGAGGTTCCGACAAGACGATGCCTCGTCCGATGGCCCTTCATTACGGGCCTACATCGACAACGACCCCTCGCGGAACTCCGTCTTGTCGAGCCAAACGTTGACCAGCACCGCCTTGCCCTGACGCGCCAGTTCGCGCGCGCGCTTCAGCGCGGGCCGCACCTCCTGGGCGTGCTTGACTAGCAGCCCTTCGGCGCCGAAGCCGGCCGCGACTTCGTGGTACGCGGTGCGTGCCAGCACCGTGGCCACGTCGTCGTGCAGCATCTTCACCTGCTCGCGCGCAATCTGCGTCCAGCCGGCATCGTTGCCGACCACCGCGATGACAGGGATGCCCTGGCGCACAAGGGAGTCGAACTCGGCCAGGCCCCAGCCGCTGGCGCCATCGCCCCAGACGATCCATACCTCGGGTGCCTCCTCGCGGGGCCGGGCCAGCGCCGCGCCGATGGCAAAGCCCGCGCCGACGCCCAGCGTGCCGAAGGCGCCCGGGTCCAGCCAGCTGAGCGGCCGGCGCGGATGCAGCAAGTAGCTTGCGGTGGCCACGAAATCGCCGCCGTCGGCTACGAAGATGGCATTGTCGCCGGCTTCGGCTTCCAGTGCGCGGAAGAAGGCCAGCGGGTTGACGTGCTCGCCGCTCAGCGCAGCCTGGGTGTCGATCTCGGCCTCGCGTTCGGAGTCGCGCCGACGCAGGTTGTCGCACCAGCCGGCCCAACGGCCGCCGGCATCGGGCAAGGCCTGCGCCAGTGACTGGATGAACAGCCCGGCGTCGCCCAGCGCGGCCACGTCGGGTCGGCGGTTGAGGCGTGCGTCCTTGGCGCTGCGGTTGGCGGCGATCAGCGTGGCGCTGCGCCGCACGTGCTTGCCGTAGTCGAGGCGGAAGTCGCAGGGTACGCCGGCCAGCAGCACGCAATCGGCTTCGCGCAGCGCGTTGCGGCGCTGGTGGCGCATCTGCAGCGGGTGGTCGCGGCCCAGCAGGCCGCGCGCCATGCCCGACAGGTACACCGGCATACCCAGCGCCTGCACTGCCGCGGCCAGCGCATCGGCCTGCGCGGCGCGCACCACGGCCTGGCTGCCGATCACCATCAGCGGCCGTTCGCTCTTCTGCAGTGCGGCGCAGGCCGCCTGCAAGGCGCCGTCAGCGGCACGTGGCGTGTCCACCGTCTGCGGCACGACCACCGTGCGGTCCTGGCTGCCTTCGAACATGCGCTGCGCGTGCCGGTTCAGGTACCAGCGCAGCGCGCGGTCGCCCAGGCTGATGCCCTTGCCGGCGGCATCGGCATACCATTGGCGGATCGAGGCTTCGTCGTACAGCAGGTCCACCGGGCATTCGACGAACACCGGGCCGGGCACACCCGACTGGGCCAGCGCCAGGGCCTCGGCCACGGCCGGGCCCAGGTCGCGCACGCGCTTGAGCTTGAAGAAGCGCTTGACATGCGGTTCCACCAGCGGGCGCTGGTCGATGTCCTGCAGCGCGCCGCGGCCCTGCAGCGCGGTGGGCGCGGCGCCGCCGATCAGCAGCACGGGGGACTGCGCCAGCTGCGCGTTCTTCAGCGCGGTGATGGTGTTGGTGATGCCGGGGCCGGCGGTGACTGCGGCCACGCCGGGCCGCCCCGAAAGCCGCGCAGTGGCGTCGGCGGCGAAGACGGCGGTGACCTCGTCGCGCACGTCGACCACGCGGATGCCGCGCGCCTTGGCCGCGCTGAGGATCGGCGAGATGTGCCCACCGCACAGCGTGAAAAGTGTGGGCACGCCGTGGGCTTGCAGCACTTGCGCGACCCGGTCGCCGCCATGGCGCAGCGCCGGCCTGAAGTCGGGCCCGCTCATCCCCACACCACCGGGCGGTGGCCGGCGTACCAGGCCTCGATCTGCGGCGCCGCAACGTCCTCGATGCGGCTGCGCTTGATCTTCATGGTTGGCGTCAGGCAGCCGTTCTCGATGGTCCACGGTTCGCGAGCGACGACGATCATTTGCAGCCGCTCGTAGTCGGCCACGCGGGCGTTGACCTGCTTCAGCAGCGCGCCCAGTTCCTGCTCGACGCGAGCGCGCACCGCCGCGTCGCCGGTGCGTGGCCGCAGGTCCTCGGCCAGCACCACCAATGCATAGGCGGCTTGCTGGCCGACGCCGGAGACCATCGCCAGCTCGATCAGCGGGTTCGACAGCAGCAGGCTTTCGATCGGCGCCGGCGCCACGTACTTGCCCTTGGCCGTCTTGAACAGCTCCTTGGTGCGGCCGGTGATCTTCAGCAGGCCGCCGGCGCGCAGCTCGCCGCGGTCGCCGGTGCGGAAGAAACCATCCTCGGTGAAGGATTCAGCGGTCAGCTCGGGCTGCTTGTAGTAGCCGCTGAACTGCCCCGGCGACTTGATTTGGATCTCGCCTTCGGGGCTGATGCGCACCTGCACGCCGGGCTGGGCCACGCCGACACAGCCGGGCTCGGCGAACTGCTCGTTCGAGCTGTGCGAGTAGGAATTGTCCTCGGTCATGCCGTAGCCCTCGAACAGTTTTAGCCCGAGCCGGCGGTACCAGTGGATCAGCTCCGGCGGCAGCGGCGCAGAGCCGCTGCCGGCTTGGCGTACGGCATCCAGCCCGAGGCCCTTCAGGATTTTCTTGGCGACGATGCGGCCCAGGATGGGGATGCCGAGCAGCCGGTCCAGTTTCTGCGGCGGCATCTTCGCGAACACGCCCTGCTGGAACTTCAGCCACAGCCGCGGCACGCTGATGAACATCGTCGGCCGCGCACGTTGCAGGTCCTGCAGGAAGGTGTCCAGCGATTCGGCGAAGAACACATGCGTCTTGCCATCGACCAGCGACGAAGCCTCCACCCACGATCGCTCGAAGCTGTGCGCCAGCGGCAGGTACGACAGGATGCGGCTGTCGTCCTGTTCGCCCAGGCGCTTGCGCAGGTCGTCGACGATGCCCTGGGCTGCTCGCGAGATGGCGCCGAAGCCGACCATCGCGCCCTTGGGCCGCCCGGTGGAGCCAGAGGTGTAGATGATCATTGCCAGCTCGTCTTCGGCGCGCCGCGGCTGGCCGGCCAGCGGTTCGGTGCGCGCAGTGATCACATCCCAGCCCTCGTACTCCTTGCGCGCGCTGTCCGGTGCCAGCGGGAAGGCGATGCGCGGCAGCTCGGGGCTGACGCCGGGCTTCTGCGCGTCCCAGGTATCCAGCTTGCCGACGAAGAGCAGGCTGGCCGCGCTGTGCCCGAGCACGTAGCCCACAGTCTCGGCCGTCTCGGTGGGGAAGATCGCTACCGTGGTGTAGCCGGCCATCCAGATGGCCAGCTCGGCCATGATGAAGTGCGCGCAGTTCTTCGACAGGATCCCGATGCGTGCCCCGCGCGGGAAGCCGCGCGATTGCAGGTGCGCGGCCATGCGCCGCGACTGGTCCAGCACCTGGGCCCAGGTGTAGTCGGCCACCCGGCCCTGGCCGAGTGGCTGGGTCAGGTAGATGCGGTTGGACAGGCTTGCCTCGTGGTCGAGGACGTGGTCGAGAATCAGGGGCGTGGAGCTCATTGCAGCTGGCGCCGATGCAGCGCGGCAAGAAGGAACTGCAAGGCTACCGGGCGGGCGCGGCGCGCGACTACCGGGGCTAACCCACGGGTCCAGGGTTCAGCGCTGCGTGCGTTTCGGCGCGGCCGACCCTCGCGCTGCAATCCACGGCTGGGTTGACGCCGCGCTGTCCTGGCCTGGCGCTCCGCAGGGCCTGGCTGGCGGCAAACCCGTGCATGCTGGGTTGTGGCCCGGCCGGCGCGCATGGCCAACCAGGGCGGCCACGGCGTCGGCCGGGGCCGCCCGTCGGACCTTATTGCACCTTGAACGACTTGGTCGCGGCTGACTTGCCGTTGACCAGGATCTCGACCTGGTAGTCGCCAGCGGGCCAGCCGTCGGGCTTGCTGATGTGGAACTCGGTGGTGGCCGGGCCGGTGGCGTTGAGGGTGGCCGACTCTTCCTTCACCGGGACCGTCTTGCCGTCCTTGGTGAAGCTCCATTTCGCCAGCACCGTGGCCGAGCCGGCGCCGGTGGTGTCGATCGACGCGTGGATCGTGTCGCCCTTGGCGAAGACCTCGGTCGCTGCACTGACCTTCTTGTCGGCACCGACGGCCTTGCCCAGGCTCACGCTCGACAGCGTCACGCCTGCGGGTGGCGGCGGCGGCGGCGGCGGTGCGGGGGCCGGTGCGGGGGCCGGCGGCGGCGGCGGCGGCGGCGGCGGCTCTTTCTTGCCACAGGCGGCCAGGACGATGCTGGCGGCGGCCACCAGGGCCAGGTGACGAATGCTCAATTGCATGCTGGGTTCTCCTCGTTCTTGACGGTGCAGATAGGGCAGGGCCTCACCACGCAGCGAATGGGCTGCCGCGCAGGATCGACGGAAACACGGCTGCTTCAGCCGAGCGGTGGGATCTTCAGCCTCTGGCCGGGAAAGATCTTGTTCGGATCCTTCAGGATGTCCTGGTTGGCCTCGAAGATCTGCCGCCACTTGTTGGCGTCGCCGTACTCGTTCTTCGCGATCTTCGACAGGCTGTCGCCCGACTTGACCTCGTAGATCTTCTCGGCGGTCGAACTCGATCCGCTGTTCACGTTGGAAAAGTCGGGCATATCACTCATTGACACCTCCTGAGTTGAGGGCAAAGCATAGCCGAACGTGCTGCCGCCTTCAGCCGGGACGCGCGCGCTTGAGCGCGGCGGCGACCTCGCTGACCAATGCCGGGCCCTTGTAGATCAGCCCGGTGTAGATCTGCACCAGGTCGGCGCCGGCATCGATCTTCGATTGCGCGTCGGCGGCGCTCATCACGCCACCGACGCCGATGATCGGGTAGCGCTTGCCCAGCGCACTGCGCAGCTGGTGGATGACGCGGTTGCTGGCCTGGAGTACCGGTGCGCCTGACAGCCCGCCGGCTTCGTCTGCATGCGGCAGGCCCTGCACGGCCGCACGGTCCAGCGTGGTGTTGGTGGCGATGACACCGTCGATACGGTGGCGCTTGAGCGTGTCGGCGATAACGCCGACCTGCGCCGCATCCAGGTCAGGCGCGATCTTCAGGAACATCGGCACTTTGCGCTTGTGGATCTTCTGCAGCTTCAGCCGCTGCTGCTGCAGTGCGCCGAGCAGCGCGTCGAGCGCGGCGTCGCCTTGCAGCTCGCGCAGGTTCTTGGTGTTGGGACTGGAGATGTTGACCGTCACGTAGTCGGCATAGGGGTACACCGCGTCCAGTCCGAGCAGGTAGTCATCGGCGGCGCGCTCGATCGGCGTGGCCGCGTTCTTGCCGATGTTCAGGCCGAGGACGCCGCCGTCGGCACGGAAGCTCTTGGCGCGTTGCACGTTCGCGACGAAGGCCTGCAGCCCCTCGTTGTTGAAGCCCAGCCGGTTGATCAGTGCCTGCGCCTGCGGCAGGCGGAAGATGCGCGGCCTGGGGTTGCCCGGCTGCGCCTTGGGCGTAACTGTGCCCACCTCGATGAAGCCGAAGCCCATCGCGCCCAGGCCGTCGATGCAGCGGCCGTTCTTGTCCAGCCCGGCGGCCAGGCCGACGCGGTTGGGGAACTTCAGCCCGGCCAGTTCCACCGGACCGTCGACCCGCGCGCCCTGCCACAGGCATTGCGCCGGCGTGTTCTGCAGCCGCGCCAGGGCACCGAGCGTCAGGTCGTGGGCCGTTTCCGCATCCAGGCCAAACAGGAAGGGGCGGGTCAGGGCATAGGGGATCATTGACATGGGCCGGCATTCTCGCCCACCGACAACGCACGCACTGCATCGCGGCGCAGGCGCATATCGGGTCAGCGATGTGAAGGCGGCGGCAGCCGCCGTGCCATAGCCATAATCGCTCGATGACACAAGATCAACTCAAGGCCCTGGTCGGGCAGGCCGCGCTGGCCTATGTGCAGCCGGGCACCGTGGTGGGCGTGGGCACCGGTTCGACGGTGAACCACTTCATCCAGGCGCTGGGCACGATGAAGGGGCGGATTGCCGGTGCGGTGTCCAGCAGCGAGGAGAGCAGCCGGCGCTTGCGCGCGCTGGGCATCGAGGTGCTGGACAGCAACCGCGTCGAGCGCGTTCCGGTGTATGTTGACGGCGCCGACGAGATTGACGGCCAGGGCTGCATGATCAAGGGGGGTGGCGGTGCGCTGACTCGCGAGAAGATCGTCGCCGACCTGGCCGAGCGCTTCGTCTGCATTGCCGACGAATCCAAGCGCGTGAAGGTGCTCGGGGCCTACCCGTTGCCGATCGAGGTGATTCCGATGGCCGCGGCGCAGGTGGCGCGTCGCCTGGCCGAGCAGGGTGCCAAGGTCCGGACGCGCGAGGGCTACATCACCGACAACGGCGGGCACATCTTGGACGCGCACGGTCTGTCGATCGCCGATCCGCTGGCGCTGGAATGCGAGATCAACCAGTGGCCCGGCGTGGTGACGGTGGGCATCTTTGCCCGCCACAAGGCCAGCGTGTGCCTGCTGGGCACCACGCAAGGCGTACAGACGCTGCGGTTCCACGGCGGGAGCGCGGCAAAAAGCGCGTAACCTTCGGGGTGTTGTTCACCCCGGTTGCAAATCAACGGAAGGACGGCCCGTGGCCAAACCCAACTACTCGTTCGAAAAGCGCCAGCGCGAGCTGGCCAAGAAGAAGAAGAAGGAAGAGAAGCTGAAGGAAAAGGCCGAGCGCAAGACCGGCTCTGGCGCAGCCGACGATGCCAGTCAGGATGAAGGCGCGGCGGCCGACAGTGCAGCTGAAGGTGGCGCCGCAGGCGCACCATCGGGCCGCTGAGGCGACGCCACTTCAGCCGCGCGGCGGCGCGCGGCCCGCATCGCGAAGCGCGCCGGGTCCAGTGCATTCGCCAGCGACGACTCCAGCGGCACCGGTGCCCCACTGATCTGCGCCGCCAGTACCTGGGCGCCCAAGGCGGCCCAGCTGATACCGCGCGAACCCAGGGCGCTGAAGACGTACAGGCCCGGCTGGCGCGGGACTTCGTCCAGACGCTCGGCCGGCCGACGCAAGAACGCCACCGTATCGGGCACCGCGCCCACCAACGGCAGCCGGTCGTCGGCCATGCAGCGCCAGCCGACGCGGCCCAGCAGGCGGGCGGTGTGCAAGCCCGATGTCGGCTCCGACGCCGGGCTCAACTGGGCCAGCCGTTGCAGGTTGAAGGCATGGTCCGCTTCGCGCACGCCGGCGTCGGCATTGCCCGGCTGCGAGCTGGCGCCGAACAGGGCCAGACCGTCGATGTCGGGCAGCAGGTAGCCGGCGCCGGCCAAGGGCAGCCGGGGTAGATTCATCGTCGCGTCCGGCGATGCAGCGCGGTACAGGCTGATCTGGCCGCGTACCGATTGCACCGGCCAATCGCACGCCTGCATCAGCCGCAGCGCGTCGGCGGCATTCGCCAGCACGACAGTGCCGGCTTCGGCAATGACCTGGCCGGTGGCGTCGCGCAGTTGCCAACGGCCCCCTTCGGCGTGCAGCGACTGCCCTTGAAGGCCGCCGCGGAACGTGGTCATGGAGCCAGCCTGCTGCAGGAACCACACCGCCAGCGCCGCCGGCTGAACCCAGCCGCCGCCGGGGTAGAGCCAAGCCGGGTGCTGCAGCGGCAGGCCGCAGCGCGCCCCGGCTTCGGCGGCATCCAGCGCCTGGACGTAGTCGCCAGGCAATTGCAGTGCGGAAAGCTCGTCGCGTAGCGCCTGCGCGTCGAGGCCGCGAGTGTCCAGCCGCAGCAGGCCCATCACGCTGCCGCCCACCATGCCGCTGTCGATGGCGCGCTGCACCGTGCGCTGCGCCAGCAGTGCGGCGGCGCGGTTGAAGCGTGCATGGGCACCTTCGTTCGGGTTGACGATACCGTGGAACAGGCCGGCCGGGTTGCCTGAGCCCTGCGTCGCCGGCGCATTCGCGCGGTCGATGACGGTGCTGCGCCAGCCTAGTTCGGCCAGTGCCCAGGCGGTGGCACAGCCGGCCAAGCCGGCGCCGACGATCAGCGCGTGGCGCTCGCCCCTGGCTGCCGATGCCGCCCCGCGCCGCCTCGGCTTGAAGCCCGGCTGGTACACGGCGCACAGTTCGGCGCCGGTCGTCTCCTCCACTTGGAAGCCGGCGCTGGCCAGGGCGTGCCGCAGCGTCTGCAGCGCAGCCACTGCACGCACTTGTGCCATCGGGGCAGACAGGCGCGCCAGGCCCTTGGCCAGACGCAGCGCCGATCGCTGCGGATCGGACTGAAGCGAGACGTCGTCGATCCGCATGTCGTGGACCTGCGCCCGCAGTTGCGGCAGCAGCTCCAGCGGTTCGCCGACGCCGAGCAGCAGGTGTACGCGCGCGTTGTCAAAACTCAGTCGGTGCAGATTGCGGGTGAGCGGTGGCCATTGCGTCGCCAGTTCCTCGGCCAGCACCTGCAGCGCGCCGCCGCGGTGCGCTTGGCACAAGGCTTCGGCAGTGGGCGGCGCCGGCGTGAGGGCAATGAAATCCAACCGGGTGGCGCGGCCGGCGTCCTGGCGCCAGTCGTGCCAGGCGTGCAGAAAAGCCTGGCCCAGGCCGAAGCCGACCTGCAGCACCACCCGAGCGTCGGCAGCGTCCATCAGGCCGCCGTGCGGCGCGCCAGCCAGTCGAGCAAGGGTCTTTGCACGGCGCTCAGGCTGCGGTAGTGCAGCACGGCTGGGCTCATCGAGGCGATGGCGTCGTGCAGGCGCTGTGCCTTGGCGTCGCTGTCGATGGCCTGGGCCAACG
>Ga0105103_10000372_pt1 | contig 25201 bp, 27 predicted proteins | sample PPLLaktember2015_2_FD_79107 | JGI IMG/M metagenome (GOLD analysis project Ga0105103, IMG submission 79107) | Freshwater sediment microbial communities from Prairie Pothole Lake near Jamestown, North Dakota, USA - PPLs Lake P7 Core (6) Depth... | ecosystem: Environmental > Aquatic > Freshwater >...
GCCGGTGTCTTCGGACCCATCGACTCACAAGTTCAGCAACACCGTGAAAGGGCGGCTGGCCATTGGCGACGCATCGCTCACGGGAAACTTCACGCAGTCGCGTACCGAGAACACCGACCAGAACCTCGCCTACGACTACACGGGCGGGTTCTCGCGTCTGTTCGTGCCGATCGGCCAGAAGATGTCGATCAGGGGCGACTTCCGCCGCTACAGCATCGACAACGACAGCGTGTTCGTGAACGTGGTCGAGCAGACCACGCCGGCGGGACTTTCGGCTGGCCTGACCTACCCGCAGGCCTTTCCCAACGACTTCCCCACAACGTTCGACTTCGTGAGGGACTCGTCGCTGAATCGCACACCAACAGAGCTCGGCCTCGAGCTTGGAATACAGCCGGCCAAGCGCACCTTCCTCCGCTTCGGGTATGGGTGGCAGACGCTCGAGCGGGAGTTCTACGAGGTGGACAAGACCGTGACCAACACGGTGTACGTCGCCGGGCGAAGCACGCTCGGCAAGAAGGCCAACACGAGGTTCCGGGTGCAGTTCGAGGACACCACGGATCCGTTCCTCCACCACAAGGCGGCCATCCCCGCCGTCCTGCAGCCGTCGATGAGCCCGGGCAACTCGCCGCTCACCGGCCTGCAGTACTACACGATGTATCAGTCCCGCCAGGCCGACCTCACGTCGTTCCCGACCCGCAACCTCTTCGTCGAGGGCATGATCACGGCCACGCCGACCGAACGGCTGGCCATCACCGGTCACTATCGCTGGCGCGATAGCGAGAACGACGAGCTCAACTACTCACAATGGGGGCGCACGGCGTATTCACCGGGCGTGGACGTCTGGTTCGCCGCCGACGACAAGTGGGCACTGACGGCCGGCGTCGTCTATCAGAAGGAGATGCTCGATACGCTGTTCAGCACGCTCGCTTTTGCTGGTTGAGCGGCCGGCATCACGGGGGGCCAGTTTGGCTCCCGCACCGACATGGCCGGCTATGACAGCGGCACCACCAGCGCCTGGTTCGGCATCCAGGCCTATCCCACGCCGCGGGCGGAAGTCTTCGCCAACCTCGCGTGGAACGGTTCGGACGCGACCATCACGGAGTTCGCCTACGACGGTGGTGAATATGCCGCGCAACTCGTCGGCCTCGACTACGCCTTGCAGTCGGCGACGATGGCCAGTTACTCGAACCTGGAGTTCACGCGCGTCGGCGTGAACGGCGGCATGAACTTCAGGGTGTCCGATCCACTCGTCGTCAACGTGACGCTCGACTACAGCAAGTACGACGACAAGCAGCCGTACCTGTTCAACGTCACCGGGCGGTATCTGCAGGTGTTCGGCGGGGTGACCTGGCTGTTCTAGTCTGCTCCTTGCCGGCCAGGCGCTCTCGGGGGAGAGCGCGCGAAACCGCTCTCCTCCGCTTGTCTTCCGGCGCCATCGTTCTGGGAGTAGGCTGACCTCATGAGCTATCCGGTTTCGGTCGAGGTCGAGCCGACCCTGACGAATCGCAATCGCCTGACCACCGCGTTCCGGCTGATTCTGGCGATTCCGCACCTGATTCTCGTGGGTGGCGCCGGCATCGGCTTCTCCTACAGCGGCGACGGGGAGACCTCGGCGGGCGCGGAGGGCGGCCTGCTTGGCGCCGTCGTGGTCATTCTGGCCATCGTCAGCTGGTTCACGATCCTGTTCGCCGGGACTCACCTCCTCGGGATCCGGCAGCTGACGTCTTTCTACCTGCGCTGGCGCGTGCGCGCGCTCGCGTACCTGATGCTGCTCGTGGACGCGTATCCGCCGTTCGGCGACGCGCCGTATCCAGTCACGCTCGACGCCGCGGCTCCCGTGGAACCACGCCACCGTCTGACCGTCGCCTTCCGCATCTTCCTGGCGCTTCCCCACATCTTCGTGCTGTTCTTCGTGCTGGTCGCCTGGCATATCACGACGTTCATCGCGTGGGTCGCGATCCTCGTGACGGGGAACTATCCGAAGGCGCTCTACGACTTCGGCGTCGGCGTCCTCAGGTGGCGGCTGCGGGTCGATGCCTATCTGCTGCTGCTCGTGGACGACTATCCGCCGTTCTCACTCGAGTGAGGTTCGTCATGGTGACCAATCAGATCCCGGCGTTCGACCTCTCCGACAACGAGACCAACTGCTGCCCGCGCTTCAAGCCGGAGCCGTGGGAAGACCAGGAACTGCATTTCGACAACAAGCCCTTCGTCAGGGCGTCCACGGTGAGCGCCTTTCATGTTCCGCTCAACATGGGCTCGGTCTTCGCCCGGACGTTCACGGCCATCCAGAACGCGCACGCGGAAGGCGGCGGCTTCCTGGTGCTGAGCCACGACGACTCGGCCTGGCACGCCGAGCACCTGTTCGCCGTGGACAAGGACGTGCCGGGGGCGGAGATGGTGCGGCTGAGCGGCGACTTCCTGACCAAGGTGTTCGAGGGCCCCTACAAGGAGGCGCCCAAGTGGGCCGCCGCGATGGCGGCTTACGCAAAGGAGAAGGGCCGGCACCTCGACACGACGTACTTCTTCTACACGACATGCCCGAAGTGCGCGCGGCACTACGGCAAGAACTACGTGGTGGGAGTGGCGAAGGTCAGCTAGCGCGTCCCGGGACGTGGTCCTGGCAGATCGGATGACAACCATGGACGGTCGGGCCTCGTCCAACCAGCCATGTCGCTCCTGTCCCAGGACCTCCGTCTCGCGCTTCGCGGACTCATCGGCAGCCCGCTGTTCTCCATCGTGGCCATTCTCTCGCTGGCCCTGGGCATCGGCGCGAACACCGCCATTTTCACGCTGATCGACCAGCTGCTGCTGCGGAAGCTCCCGGTGAAGAACCCGGACGAGCTGGTGATGCTCTACCAGCAGGGCCCGCATGCCGGCAGCAACATGGGCAGCCGCATGCACTCGTACCCGATCTATCAGGAGTACCAGAAGCGCGCCGAGCCGCTGGCCGAGGTCCTCGCGCGACGCCTCGTGTCGACGTCGATCAGCGTCGACAACCAGACCGAGCGCGTGGATGCGGAGATGGTCTCCGGCAACTTCTTCACCCTGCTCGGTGTGCCCGCCGCCGTCGGTCGCGTGTTCAGTTCGCAGGAGGACGACCAGGTCTACCAGGGCCACCCCGTCGTGGTCCTGGGATACGACTACTGGGCCACCCGGTTCAACAGCGACACCGGCGTGGTGGGCCGCCGCATCCTCGTCAACAACTACCCGATGACCATCGTCGGCGTGTCGGCGGCGGGATTCGCTGGTATCGACCCGGCGCGCGCACCCGCGCTGCGCGTCCCGCTGCAGATGAAGCCCGTCGTCGTGCCCGAATGGTCCTGGGTGAGGATGGACGACGAGCGGACGAGATGGGTGCAGGTGTTCGGGCGGCTCAAGCCGGGATACACCGCGGCATCGGCGCAGGCACCGCTGCAGGGCCTGTTCCTCCAGATCCGCCAGCACGAGCTGACGCTGAAGGGGGCAAAAGACTTCTCGCCGTACGTCCGCGAGCAGTTCCTGAAGGGTCGCCTCGTCGCCGAGCCCGCTGCCGTCGGCTACTCGCCGCTGCGCAACGACTTCTCCCTCGCGCTGATCGTGCTGATGTGCATGGTCGGCCTCGTCCTGCTGATCGCGTGCGCGAACGTGGCGAACCTGCTGATCGCCCGCGCCTTCGCGCGCCAGCGGGAAATCGCCGTCCGGTTGTCGCTTGGCGCCTCGCGTGGACAACTCGTCCGCCAGTTGCTCGTCGAGAGCCTGCTGCTGTCGTTGGCCGGCGGAGCGGTGGGCCTGGCGGTCGCCGTGGGCCTCACCCGCATGCTCATCGCCTTCGTGCCGACCGACGGCCAGCCGCTCTTGATCCAGACCTCCCCGGACTGGCGCATTCTCGCGTTCACCTTCACGCTGACGCTGATCACCGGCCTGGTGTTCGGCCTGCTGCCGGCGCTGCGCGCCAGCCGGCCCGACACCTGGGGCACGCTGAAGGACACCGCCGGCGCGGTGACCGGTGCGGGCGGCCACTTGTACTTGCGCAAGGGCCTCGTCGCCGCGCAGGTGGCGCTCAGCTTCCTGCTGCTGTTCGGCGCCGGGCTGTTCGTGCGCAGCCTCGATAATCTGCGCACCACCGATACCGGCGTGGCCATGGACAACCTGGTGATGTTCCAGTTGTCCCCTGCGCTAAGCGGCTACTCCGACGAGCAGACCGTGCTCTTCTATCAGCAGCTGCTCGACCGCCTGCGTTCTTCGCCCGGCATCCGTTCGGCGGCGCTGGCGAACGTGGCCATCCTGGCCGGCGACGAGTGGGACAGCACAATGTCGGTGGAGGGCCATCAGGCCAAGGACGGCGAGGACATGCAGGCCTACATGAACTCGCTGTCGCCCGGCTACTTCGAGACGATGGGGGTACGCCTGCTCGAGGGGCGGGACTTCCGCCCTGGCGAAGGGAAGAAGGAGGCCAGCGTGGCCATCGTCAACCGCCGGTTTGCCGAGCACTTCTTCCCGGGGCAGAGCGCCGTCGGCCGTCACCTGGCCTTTGGCGATCGGCCCGGCATCAAGCTGGACATCGAGATCGTCGGCGTGGCCGAGAACTCGCTCTACGAAGGCCCCCGCGAAGGCGTGCGGCGACAGGTGTTCATCCCGAACTGGGGCCGCAACAGCGCCACCGTCTACGTGCGCACCACCGAGGCGTCGGCCAGTGCCTACAGCCTGATCCGCGGCGAGGTCCGCACGCTCAGCGCGGGGATGCCGGTGTATCAGATGAAGACGCTCGAAGGTCAGCTCGACGAAACCCTCATGACCGACCGGCTCATCGCCACCCTGTCGGCAGGCTTCGGACTGCTCGCCACGATCCTTGCCTCGATTGGCCTCTACGGCGTCATGGCATTCGTCGTCGCGCGGCGGAAGAAGGAGATGGGCATCCGTCTGGCGCTTGGCGCCGAGCCAGGCCTGGTGGTCTGGCTGGTCATGAAGGAAGTGCTGGTCCTGCTCGCCATCGGACTGGCCGTGGGGCTGCCCGCGGCGCTCGCGCTCGGACGCTACGTGTCGTCCCAGTTGTACGGGATCCAGCCGAACGACCCGTGGATGGCGACCGCGACGATGGCGGTGCTGGCGGTGGTGTCGGCGGTGGCCGGTCTCATCCCGGCGCGACGCGCCAGCCGTATCAACCCCGTGCTCGCCCTGCGATACGAGTAGCGCTCAGTACCCGGGAAGGCGTCAGTACCGGGGAATGGACGGATCGATCTCGCGCGACCAGGCTTCGATACCACCACTCAGGTTGCGCAGATTCGTGAAGCCGAGCTCGAGGAAGTGCTCCGCCGCGGACTGGCTGCGGATGCCGTGATGGCACTGGAACACGAGCGGCGTGGCGCGATCCATGGCCAGCAGGTCGTCGTAATACTCCTGATCCAGCAGTCGCGATCCCTCGAGGCACGCCAGCTCGCGCTCGCCGGGGGACCGCACGTCCACGAGCTGGAAGGCAGCACCGGCGTCGATGAGCGCCTTCAGCGCCGCTGGAGCGATCTGTGTGACGGTGGGAGCACTTTCGGGGGCCTGCTCAGTTGGCATATGCCCTATCGTGCTTTACTTTCGAAGTCAGGTGGAAGACAGCTAGTGCAGTTGGTTACGTCAGCGTCGGAATCCGAGTCTCGTTCAGTCTCGCCTCTCTCCGCAACGTGTTCCGTTAGCTTCAGCCGAATCCATCCCCGATCCATTCCGGATCACATACGCACGTTTGCAGCCTCGCCATGCGAGGCGGAAGAGAGACAGTACACATGGCTCGAAAACTCTACGTGGGCAACATGCCCTATGAAGCTGGCGAACAGGAACTCCGCGAGCTCTTCTCCAGCGCCGGCACCGTCGAAACGGTGACCGTGATGCGCGACATGGCCACCGGCCGTGCTCGTGGCTTCGCGTTCGTCGAGATGGCCAGCGATGACGACGCCCAGGCGGCGATCAGCGCGCTGAACAACTACTCGTACAACGGCCGCAACCTCACCGTGAACGAAGCCCGTCCCAAGACGGCTGGCGGCGGCGGTGGTTACGGCGCCGGCGGCGGCGGCGATCGCCGCCGTTCGGAACCGCGCTGGTAACGAGCCCCACCAGGGCTCGCAGTATCGAGGACGGCACCCGTATGTGGTGCCGTCCTTTTGTTTTTGGGGAGGGTCGTCGACCGCGAGGCGCGCGGCCGGCGCTACTTCTTCTCGACGCTGAACGTGCGCTTGCCGACGGAGGTGCCGTCGAGGAACGCTTCGACGCTGTACTTGCCTTCGGGGAAGCCACCGGAGTTCTGAATATGGAACTCGGTGGCCGCCGCGCCCTTGTACGACACCTCACGCGACGGCTCGCTGATGAGCCGGTCCCCGAACAGCCATCGCACGCCAATCGTGCCCGATCCGGTGTCGGTCGTGAGCACCGATACGTAGATGGTGTCGTCAGGCCTGAACACCACGGTGTGGCTGCCGATCTGATTGTCCGAGCTCAGGGCCCGCCCCACCTGAATCGTGGACACCTTGAGCGGTGCATTCGATTGGCACGCGACCAACGAGAGCCAGGCCAGCCCGACCGTGAACGTTCGCAGTAGAAGCTTCACCGTTCCATTGTAGTCAAGGCAGGTGCTCCAGCAGGAGCGCCGTGACCACTTCCGGCCGTTCGGCGTGAATCCAGTGCCCTCCGTCCCGATGATGCAGGTGCACGTGGGGTCCGGTGGCCCTCTCGATACGCGCCACCGCGTCCGGCGAGATCGCGCTCGATTGCGAGGCCTTCAGGATGTGAATCTGGTGCAACGGCGAGGGATGCTCCACCGCCGCCCACATGTCGGTGTGGAAGAAATCCAGCAGCAGGCGCTCCATGGCGTCGAAGTCCAGATGCCACTTGAAGGACTCACCGTCGCGTACGAGGTTGGTGCTCATCCACTGCGCCACGGCCAGATCGTAGCCATTCGCCATCAGCGCCTTCTGCGCATCGTCGCGAGACGCGAAGCGGTCCGGCAGGCTGCGCACGACACGGAGCATGTCCCACGCGCTGCCAGAGGGCGGCTTCACTTCAGGCGTCGAGTCGATGACCCACACCTGCAGCGGTCGCTCCTGGGCATGGCCGGCCAGCGCCAGTGCCACCTTGCCGCCGTACGAATGACCCAGCACGCCCACCGGCGTGATCGCGTGGGCAGACTGCCAGTCGGCGACATCCTGCGCCAGACCTTCAATCGTGTCGCCGTGCGCGCCGGGCCCGGAGTGGCCGTGGTACGGCAGGTCCACGAGCCAGCAGGCACAGTCGGGCCGCGCGGCCACGAGGGTGCGGGCAATCCCCTGCCAGTTCCGCCCCCGCCCGTAGATACCGTGGAGCATCACCAGCGCTCGGGGCGCCTCGTCGTGCTGCGCCACGCGCGTCGCGCTCAGTGTGTGTCTCATGCGTTCTCGGCTGTGTCCCGTGAAGTCAGCGGACCGGTTGCACCACGATCTCGAGAGGACCTGTGGCTGTGCCGCCCTGCAGGACCGGGTGGATGGTGGTTGTGCGGAAGCGCACGCGGCCATCGAGCGTCACCGTCGCCTCGACGATATAGCGATGGCCCTTCTCGATCACACCGGATGCATACGTCAGGGTGAAGGGCAACGGCACCTGCTCGCCCCTGGTCACGAGCACGGCGCGCGCGAGCGGGGTCGCCGGAGCATCCGCCCTCGACGCGTCGACCAGCCGGGCTTCGACGACCGAGCCCGTGGGCAGCGCCTGCCGGGTGCGATAGGTGATGGTGCCGGTCAGGGTCGCGGTGTCGGTGACGACACCGGGCTGACAGCCGCGCGCGAACACCGCATCGCCATCGGCCTCGGCGAACATGCGGGCGTTGCCGGGGCCGCGCCAGGCACGCACGCCGTCGGTGTAGAGATTGCCGCTGGCGGTGGGAACCTCCCGCATGCGGTACGTCTCGCCGCGGAATACGAGGGTTGCGGCTTCCAGCGTCGGCGTCACCTCGACGGTCAGCCCGTCCGCGCAGATGTAGCGCTGCGACGCGAGGGACTGGCGCCACGACGAAGACGGCAGCTGCTGGCACTGCTGCTGCGAAGGCTTGCTCTGAAGGGCCGCCGAGTACGTCGCCGCATTGCCCTTCGTCGTCCACTCGAAGCGTCCGCTGCTGTACTTGCCGGCGGAGCCCTGCACGGCGGCAAAACGCTCCAGCCGGCCGTCCAGGAACACGACGGCCACCCTCGGCTCGTACCACACCGAGACACGCCCGCCGCTGGCGCCACAGGCGTAGTCGGTTCGCGGTGTCCACGCGGCCCCTCCGGACATGCCGACGCCCGGCGCCTGCGGCGCCGCCAGCAAGAGGGGACCAGCACACACGACGGACAGAGCCCACGCGAATGGCTTCACGATCTGATTCTCTCTCAGACGAGCCCTGCTGGTGCCCTGTCGCGGGTGGCAGGGCGTGGTCCCGGGCCGCGCTATGCTCCAACGCGTGAGCCTTCCCGCACCGCACGAGACGCATCGCGTCGTGCTGCCGTATCAGCCGCCGTACGACTGGGACACGCTCGTCGCATTCCTCTCGGCACGCGCCACCCCTGGCGTGGAGATCGTGGAGCCGCATCGCTATCGACGTGCCATCGCCGTTGGCGCTTCCTCCGGCACCATCGACATCAGGACTGCCCCGGGCGGCGGGTCGCTGACGCTCGACGTGCGCGTGCAGGACGCCACGGTTGTGCCAGCGGTGGTCGACCGCGTGCGCCGCATGTTCGATGTGGACCTGGACCCCTCGGTGCTCGCCAGGCACTTCGGCGGCGATCCGCTGCTCGCGCCTCGCCTGGCCGTGCGGCCCGGCATCCGCCTGCCGCGGGCGTGGGATCCGTTCGAGCTGGCCGTGCGCGCGGTGCTGGGCCAGCAGGTATCGGTACGCGCGGCCACCACCCTGGCCGGCCGCATCGCGTCCGCGTACGGCACGCCGTTCGACGATGGTGACGATGTAACGCGGCACTTTCCGCGGCCCAGCCAGCTGGCCGAAGCGCCCCTCGAGTCCGCGGGCGTGATGCCGGCACGGGCACGCACCATCCGGGCACTGGCGAACGCGGTGGAGGAGGGGCGGGTGATCTTCGACCTCGCAGGCGATGGCCACGCTACCGCGGCCAGCCTCACCACCCTGCCCGGCATCGGGCCCTGGACCGCGTCGTACATCGCCATGCGCGGCTTCGGCGAAGCCGACGCCTTTCCGAGCGGCGATCTCGTGCTGCAGCGAGCCGCGGGCGGCTGCACGGCGCGGGCGCTGGAGGCGCGATCGCAGGCGTGGCGGCCGTGGCGGGCCTACGCCGTGATGCTGCTGTGGCAGGCACCCGTACAATAGCGGCGACGCGTGACCTTCTCGCATGCCTCTCGTGGCCGCCTCACCCACTACGACCTCGGGCGCTTCCCCGCCGACTCGCTGTTCGACCGCATCGGCCGCGCCGTCTGTGCCGCGGGCTGCCTGCCGAGAAAGGAGCTGTACGAGGCGTGGGAAGTGGCGCGCCGGGCGCGACGCCTGTTCCGTGGCGGGCGCGTGGTGGATCTCGGCTCGGGCCACGGCCTGCTGGCGCAGGTGATGCTGCTGCTGGACGATTCATCCGCCACGGCGGTCGCCGTCGACGCTGCCCTGCCGGCCTCGGCGCAGGCCGTGCACGACGCCCTGGTGAAGGCCTGGCCGCGCCTCGCGGGGCGCGTCAGCTTCCTCAGCACCCGGCTCGAGGAGGTCACGTTGACCGCGAATGATGTGGTGGTCTCGAGCCACGCGTGTGGCGCACTGACGGACCTGGTCCTGGCCCGCGCCACCCACGCTCGCGCGCGCCTGGCCGTGCTGCCCTGCTGCCACGATGTCGAGACCTGTGAGGCCGGCCCGTTCACCGGCTGGGTCGACGTGCCGCTGGCCATCGACCTGGTCCGCGCCTCACGGCTCGAGCAGCAGGGCTACCGCGTGTGGACGCAGACCATCCCCTCGGCCATCACGCCGAAGAACCGGCTGCTGCTCGGCGCGCCGCACCACGACTGATTGAAGGGAGACCGCATGCCCCGCCGCTACTGGCTGATGAAGTGTGAGCCGAGTTCCTACACCATCGACGATCTCGAGCGCGACCAGACCGTGAGCTGGGAGGGCGTGCGGAACTACCAGGCGCGCAACATCCTGCGCGATGAGATGCAGGAGGGCGACGGCGTCCTCTTCTATGCCTCGAACGCCAAACCTTCCGGGGTGACCGGTCTCGCGACGATCGTGCGCCGCGGCTACCCGGATCATTTCGCCTGGGCGAAGGGACACGCCTACTTCGACCTGGCCGGCTCCAAAGAGGCGCCCGTCTGGTACATGGTGGATATCGGCTTCGTCGAACGCTTTCCGGATGTGGTCTCGCTCGCGACGCTGAAGGGCACCAGAGGACTGGAACGCATGATGGTGACCCAGAAGGGCAGCCGGCTGTCGGTGCAGCCCTGCACCAGGGCCGAGTACAACATCGTCGTCAAGCTCGGTCGGGCCCGTGCGCGGCGCTAACCCCTCAGCTCACTTGAAACGGAAGTGAATTGAGGGGTTAGTCCGGCTCGCCGAACAGTGCGAAGCCAGCCCAGAAGACCGGGCGCTCCGGCACCGCAACGGGGCCGAGGGGCGTGGTGACGGTCACGCGGCCGGCGCGAAGCTCGGCGAGCAGCGTCAGCTGCGCCCGGCGCAGGGCGGCCGCCTTGGACGCGCCGCCCAGCCAGGTTCGATAGAAGACCGGGAGCAGGCGGTTGGTGGGTTCGTCGGCCACCTCCCACATGCTGGCGACGAGGGAGGCCGTGCCTGCGTACAGGAACGCCCGCGCAAAGGTGGCAATGCCATCACCGGTCATCGTCCCCGAGGCGGAACGGCAGGCGCTCAGGACCACGAGATCCGCGTGCAGGCGAAGCCCGTACACGTCCTGAGCGGTGAGGACCCCATCTCCCTCGGGATCGGTCGATGACGGCGTCAGCGCGAGATAGGACGACAACGGATCGTTGTCGCGCACCACCGCGTGCGTGGCGAAGTGCAGGATGGGCGTCGCGGCGAGCGACGCGCGCACCCGTGATTCGGTGGCGGCCGTGTCCTGCATCGCGGTGACCCGAGCCGCCGGCAGCAGTCGCGCGATCGCCCGTGCCTCGCTGCGGGCACCCGGCAAACGTGGCAGTGGGCTGTCCAGCGTCGAAAGCGAGGGCGGCTTCGGGTCCGACACCAGCAGCATGCCGCCTCTCCTCGCGCCGGCCTGCCGCAACGGCGAGGTGAACGCGAAGAGACCGCCTGCAGGCACGTAGTGCAGCGTGAAGTCCTCGAGCAGGTAGCGCCCACGGCCGTCCTGCAGTGCCGCGAAGCTCAGGCCCGTGAGCACGTCGTGCGGCACGATGGTGAGGAGGGTGCCGGGGGCTCGCGATAGCAGGTCGCGGACGGGGGCGATGAGCAGCGCGTGCAGATCGCGCCAGGCTGAGGTCGGCTGGCGTAGCGTTGTCGTGGCCGCGCCGCGCGTGGCGAGAGTCGGCACCGCGGTCTTCGGCGCCGGGTTCACGTTCTCAATGAACGGAGCCGTGTCGTGCACCAGTGCCGCCAGGCGCGACCGAGCGACGTTCACACGCCTGGCGTGGAGCGCGCCGCCCGGCTCGATGACCCAGATGAACGTCTGGTCGATCCCGACCCAGTAGAGGAGCAGGGTGGATTGCAGGCGTGCAGCCGAGGCCACCAGATCCGCAGCGGTTGCCGGATGGGCTTCTGCCGTCAGCGCCCGGCTGGTGGCGTCCTCCGGCACCGGCACCGGCGTGGGGGCGCCGGCTGCGGCAACCCCATCGACGGGGAACGGACGGCTGGCCAGCAAATCGAGGAACGCGCGCGATCGAGCGGTCTCCGCCACCTCCAGCGCCAGGCGATCGTTGCCCGCCCGCATGTGGAGGGCGATGGCGTTGGTGTAAGCCCGGTGGTAGTAACGGTGGAAATCGCGCTTGAAGAAATCGCTCGGTACGAGCTGCGCCCGGAGTTCTTCGATGCGCGCCATCTGCCGATCGAGGTCGGCGTGCGCTGCCTCGTCATTCCCCAGCATCGCCTGCGCCTCGGAGCGCACGCTGTAGGCGCTGATGCACGTCTCCCGGCTGTCGCCGCACCTGGCGACGGCTTCGTCCGCTGCCTTCAGCGCGTCGGCGCCGCGGCCCATCGTCCGGTAGACGTCGGAGAGTTGGACGTAGCGAATGGCCGGGAACTGGTCCCATCCGTTGGCAATCACCTGTTCGAGGCTGCGCGCGGCGGGCTCCAGTTCACCCACGTCGGTCATCAGTGACGCCATGTTGGCGCGGACGAAGTCCTGCACCCGCGGCGATTCCGACTTCTGGGCCAGCGCGAACGCCCGATCGAGATACGAGCGGGCCGTGGCCAGCTCGCCGAGCCGCTGATACACCGTCGCGACCGCGTTCAGGCTCTGCAGCAGGGTATACGAATCACCGGCGCGCTCGTGCAGCGCCAGCGCGGTCTTCTGCGACTTGAGCGCTTCGTCGAGCCGTCCGTGCGATCGATACACGCGGCCGATGCTGTTGTGGACGGTGCCCAGGTCGTTGACGTGTTGCCCCGACTCGTAGACCGCCGCCGCTCGTTGCAGCATCGCCAGCGACTGCTCGTACAGGGCTTCGCTGTAGAGCTGATCGCCGAGCCTGTGGAGCGCCCGCCCTTCCAGTCGAGACTGACCGGCCAGCTTGCCCTGAGCTGCGGCTCGCTCCAGCAAGAGCTTCTTGCGTTCCGGATCCGTCGCGAGCAGGTCGGCGAGCTGAATGCCCGCCCGGGCGCTGCCGGCGGGATCGCTCGCCTCATCGAACGCGCGGACCGCGCGTTCCGCGTGATTACGGGCCGCGTCGGGGCGGCGCGCCGATTCGTCGATGAGGCTCAGCAGGAGACTGGCCCGGGCCACGCCGGTCGGCAGGGCGAGTCGCTCGTAGATCTCGAGGGCTTCGGCGGCAGCCGTCGACGCCGGAGCCGACTGCTGGCGCCGGTGGAGCGTGTCGGCAAGGCCGACCAGCGCGCGCGCCAGAGGGGGCTCGAGCCCGCGGCCGCGGGCCTCGTTCACTGCCGCCTCGAAGACGGGCGCGGCTGCGGCCGGATCGGGGTTGGCCAGCATCGCTTCGGCCCGCTCGAGGGTGGCGTCGATGCTGGCAAGGGCCTCCTGCCCCGGGTGGGCCAGCACTGCGCCGGCCGGCCGGGTGGCGACCAGCAGCAACAAGGCAAGGGCGGCAGCCGCGCCCCGGTGCACCGGCGCGACGATCATGGGCGAGCCGGTGGCGCGTCGATCTGCCGGACGGCCGCGCATGCGTCGGCCGCATGGCGGCCCCCGCGCGAGCACAAGGCCGAGAACCGTGAGCGGGCCGAGGCGTCCTTGCCGGCCCGCTGTTCGGCCACGGCCAGGTACCACGTCGCGTCCTCGGTGAAGGCGGGCTCGCCGACCGCGGCGGCGGCGTTGAGCGGCGCCAGCGCGCGCTCGAACTCGCCGTTGAGCATCAGCGTGACGCCGGAAAAGAAGAGCACCTCGACGGCCTGGGGGTAGCGCATCGATAGTGCTGCAAACAAATCCCGTGCCCGGGGGTCGTCACCGGCTCGATATGCATCCACCGCGGGCTTCAGATCGACGAGATACGGGTTCTCAGAGGGGGCGCCACGCCACGTGAGCGCGGCCGGTCCCAGCTTGATCTCGGGTTTCTCGAACGCGATCTCCACGCGAGGAGCCTCGGCAGGTGTCGCCGGCGCCACGGCATCGGGAGGAACCACCGGGCCGGTGTGCTCGCCCGAACCTCCGCGCCACACCATCACCGCGATGATCAGAGAGGCCGCGGCGGCAAGACCGCCGAAGACAGCGGGGTTCCAGGGCCTCGGGCCCGGTGCCGGTGCCGAGGCGGCTGCCGTCTCGCGGGCAATGCGCGTCCACAAGCGCTGCTGGGCGACGTCATCGAGCGGTGCGGCGTCGCTCCCTTCCTCGATGCTGTCGACCAGCGCGCGGCTCCACTCGCTCGACTCGAGGTGCGTCATCAGTCGCGCCTGTTCGGCGGCAGGAAGGATGTCGGCCCTGGCGGCCTGCAGGAGGTCGAGCGGAGGATCCATCGCGTGGCGCCGCCGGATGGCCTCGAACTGGTCCTCGAGCCCCGCCAGCGCCTGGCGCTCGTCCTGATCCCAGTCTTCTGGTGGCGTGCTCATGCCTGGCGCACTCCATGCGCCTTCCGAAGCAATGTCAACGCGTACTGCAGGTGACCCTTGACCTGCGTTTCGCTCAGCCCCATCTCTGCCGCGATTTCTGATCGCGTCATCCCGGAGACGTAGCGGAGCATCACACACGCCCGATGGACCGGCTTGAGATCGGCCGACCGCAGGATCCAGTCTTCCAGGCCGGGCCCGTCCGGAGCCATCGCCAACTCACGCGACTCGCGCACCGCGTACCGCTCCTCGACCAGCTGGTGCCGCCACATGTCCCTCGCCCGATTCCGCACGACGGTCAGCAGCCAGGCTGGCAGTTGTGATGCGTCAATCGATCCCAGCTCCCGGTGCAGGGCCAGGAAGGCATCGGACGTGAGGTCCTCCGCCACGTCCCGGCGTCTGGTGATGCTGAGGGCGAAACGGAACACCGCCTGCACATGCTGTCGATAGAGGTCCTCGAATTCCATCAGGATTACGAATGGGCGGGTGCGTTCGGAAGAGGGCAAATCACGAAAATCGTGGGCAGGATTACAGGAAAGACATTCTTCCGGCGGGACGCTGCCGTGCGTATACCCATCGACAGAGCATCGTCTCGCGATGGCTTCAGCGATATTACATCGGAACCTTCAGGCACCCGCGGACCGGCCGACGCCGGCGCGCATCTTCCTGTTCCCCGGCCAGAGTTCCGCCTCGCCAGGCGCGTTGAACCGCGCACGGCAAGTGCATCCGGCCGCGGCTGCCGTGGCCGACATCGCACGCGCGGTCCTCGGCGCCGGCCGGGCGGACGCGTACCTGGATCCCGGAGGAGCGCGGCTCGCGTCGAACCGTGACGTACAGATCACGGTCTTCCTCGCATCACAGATGTATCTGGCGGCGCTCGCCGCCGAAGGCATCGAGGCCGACGTGTCCCTGGGCCTCAGTCTGGGCGAGTACAGCCACATGGTGCACATCGGCGCCCTCACGGTGGCCGATGCGCTGAGGCTCGTCGACGAGCGGGGGCGCTGCTACGACGACGCGCCGCCTGGCGTCATGGTCACTGTCCTTGCGGTGGATCACGACACGGTGGCCGAGGTCGTCGACGCCGCCCGCGTGCGCGGCTCCATTGTCATCAGCAATTACAACACGCCGACGCAGCACGTGATCGCGGGTGAGGCCGGGGCGGTGCACTGGGCCGCCGGCACCCTCGAGGACGAGCACGGCGCGCACACCACCGTCATCGAGCGCCAGGTCCCCATGCACTCGCCGCTCATGGCATCGGTCGCGGCGGCGTTCTCGCCCGCCCTGGCCCAGGCTCCGTGGCGCGTGCCTGCCGCTGATTACCTCCCGAACGTGACGGGCACCCCCGTGGCCGGTGCCACGGCGGGCGATTTCGTCTCGCATCTGATTCGGCACGTCAGCGAGCCGGTGCGATGGCACGCGTCGGTCGACCTGCTCTCGACCCGATACCCCGAAGCGACCTTCGTGGAGGTGGGCCCCGGCGGGGTGCTGCACAACATGATGGGTCGCGCCTGGCGGTCGCTGCGGCGCGCGCGTGTCGATGCCCCCGACAACCTCAGTCCGCTGGATCACTTCGCGGCCACGGTGGAGGCGCTTCGTGGTTGACCCCGAAGACCTGCTGCGGCTGCTGCGCCTGGCGAAGCGCGCCCCGCTGCTGCCGCTGAACACCGGCACGCCCGTCTCTGTCGACACCGACGCGCTGCATCGGCTGTTGCCTCACCGCGCGCCGATGTTGCTGGTGGACGGCGTGGACGCCGTCGATCTCGCCACGCGCAGTGTTCGGGGGCACCGGCGGCTTGCTGGCGACGACCTCGGCTTTGCTGGCCATTTTCCGGGCGACCCAATCTATCCCGGCGTGCTGGTCGTCGAGGCGATGGGGCAACTCGGCATCACCCTGCTCCACTTCTCGGGCCTGGCGCGCGTGGACGTGCCGGCATCGAGCGTGCCCAGGCCGGTGCGCGCCACGCACGTGCACCACGCCAGCTTCATCGCACCCTTCAGGCCGGGCGACACCATGACGCTGCATGCGCAGGTGGCGCATGACGACTACACGCTGATCGCCGTGAGCCAGGCGTGGAACGGCGACACCCTGGCAGCTGTGGCCATCTCAGAGGTCTACGTTGATGAGTAAGCGGGTGGTGGTGACGGGCATGAGCGTGAACACCGCCCTCGGCGACACGCTGGACGGATTCAGGAACGGACTGATGGCCGGCCGCTCGGCCATCTCGAAGTGGCAGGCGTTCCCCACCGAGCGGGTCTACAGCAAGGTCGGTGGTGATCTCTCGGCCTACGACGTCAACGCCAAGCTCTCGTCGCTGCAGCCGCTGGTGCCGGCCGAGGTCCACAAGCGGCTGCGCAAGCTGGTGTCGCGGGTGCCCTGGACCACCAGGCTGTCCACGCTGCTGGCGGTGGATGGCTGGCTCGACGCCGGGTTGTTCGACGCGGACTACGACCCGCACCGGCAGGCGGTGATTGTGGCCGGGCACAACCTGAACGCGCTCTATCAATACAACAGCCGTGTGCAGTTCGAGGAGGAGCCCGACTTCATCGACGGCATGACCTCGCTCTACTCGCTCGACACCGATCACGCCGGCTGCGTGTCCGAGGTCCTGCAGGCGCGCGGCCCCATCTTCACGATGGGCGCGGCCTGCGCCAGCGGCAACGTCGCCCTGCGGTCCGCGATCGACGAGATCCGGCATCACGGTGCGCAGGTGGCGATGGTGGTCGGCGCCGTGCTGGAGTTCGCTCCCATCGATGTGCACGCCATGGCGTTGATGGGGGCAATCGCGTTCCAGCACTTCAACGACGAGCCGGAGCGCGCCAGCCGCCCCTACGACACGCGCCGGGAGGGCTTCGTGCCGGCGCACGGCGGCGCCACCCTCGTGCTCGAGGAGCGCGACGCCGCTGAGCGGCGCGGCGCCCGGATCTACGCCGAGGTGCTCGGCTGCTCCGCCAATTCCGACGGCAATCACCTGCCACAACCATCTGAGGAAGGCCAGGCCATCGTCATGGCTCACGTGCTCGAACAGGCGGGGCTCGGCCCCGCGGACGTGAGCTATGTGAACGCGCACGCCACCTCGACACCGCTCGGCGACCTCACGGAACTGCGCTCGATCAAGCGGGTCTTCGGGGGCCATGCGAAGCATCTGCACATCAACGCGCCGAAATCCATGCTCGGGCACTGCTGCTGGTCGGCGCCGACGGTGGAAACCGTCGCCGGCCTGCTCCAGATGCAGGCGGGGCGGCTTCACCGCTCGATCAACATCGACGAGCTCGACCCCGAGGTCGACCTCGATGTGTGCCGTGACGGGCCCGTGGATCGGCGGGTGAACGTGATGCTCAAGAACTCGTTCGGGTTCGGCGGCATCAACTGCGTCAGCCTCTGGCGCAAGTACGAAGGTTAGGAAAGCGGACGTATGCCAGCCATCGATCGACGAGTCCTGTTCATCACCGGAGGCTCCCGCGGCATCGGCGCCGGCGTGGTCCGCGCGGCGGCGGCCGCCGGCTACGACGTGGCGTTCACCTATCGCGAGCGCCGCGACTCGGCCGACGCGGTGATCGCGGGCGTTCGCGCCGAAACCGCCGACGCCCGCGTCCAGGCGTATCAGCTCGACGTGCGGGATTCGGTGGCCGTGGAGCGCGTCGGCGACCAGGTCCTGGACGACTTCGACACCGTGCATGTCGTCGTGGCCAACGCCGCCGTCACCCACGCCGGGCTCGCCTTCTCGACCACCGACGAGGACTGGCGCACCGTCCTCGAGACGAACCTGACCGGCTCCTTCTTCGTGGCCCGCCAGTTCCTGCCGGCGTTCCTCGCCAACGGCTTCGGCCGCTTCATCTTCATGTCGTCCATCGCCTCGCGCGGCATGTCCGGCGACGCCGCCTACAGCGCCAGCAAGGCCGGGATGCTCGGCCTTTCCGGGGCGCTGGCCAAGGAATACGGGCGCAAGGGCATCACCAGCAACGCGCTGCTGCTCAGCCTGTTCGAGACGGAGATGACGCTGAAGGAGCTATCGCAGCAGAACCGCGAGTTCTACGAAGAGCACTGCCCCGTCGGGCGCATCGGCCAGGTGTCCGAGGTGGCGGCGGCCGTGCTGTTCCTCGCCGGAGACGGGTCGTCGTTCGTCAACGGGCAGGAGCTCGGCGTCACCGGCGGCCTCGATTGGCTGCACTAGCCATGGACGTCGGCATCGAGAAGCTCGGGGTCTACCCCTGCGCGCTGTCGCTGGATATCGGCGACCTGTGCCGCGCGCGCGGGCTCGACGCCGCAAACTTCCAGGGCCGGTTGCTTTGCGAGCAGCGGTCGGTGATGAGCCCGTTCGAGGACGTCGTCACGCTGGCGGTCAACGCCGCCGCGCCGATGCTCACCGACGACGATCGGGCCGCCATCCGCTTGCTGATCGTCGCCACCGAATCGGCGCCCGATCAGGAGAAGCCGGTCAGCTCCTGGGTGCATCACTATCTGGGCCTCCGATCCGACTGCCGCAACTTCGAGGTCAAGCACGCCTGCTACGGCGCCACGGGCGCGCTCCACGTCGCGATGGGGTGGCTGATGTCGGGCCTCGACCCAGGAGCGAAAGCCCTCATCGTCAATGCCGACCACGCGCTGATTGGACTCGATGAGCCTCAGGAGCCCGTCCTGGGGGCGGCAGGCATGGCGCTGCTGCTCTCGGCCACACCGCGGCTCGTCACCTACGACCGTGGCTGGAACGGGGTGTTCGCTCACGAAGTGGCCGACATCTTCCGGCCCGCTCCGGGATTCGAAACCGGCAACGCCGACGAGAGCCTGCTCTCCTACCTCGACGCGGTGGAAAGTACCTACGACGCCTACGTGGCCCGCGTCGGGCACCCGATTGACTTCGACGCATTCTTCGCCGCGAACATCTATCACGTGCCCTTCGGTGGCCTGGCCGAGCGCGCGCACCTGCGCCTCGCCCGCCGCGAAATGGGACTGTCGAAAGCCGAGGCCGAGCGGCACTGGGCGCGGAAGGCGAAGCCGTCGCTGACGTTCAACCGCCGCATGGGCGGCGTGTATGGCGCGGCCACGTTCGTGGCTCTGGCCGGCCTGGTCGAATCGATGGACTCGCTCACGGCCGGCGATCGCATCGGCATCTACAGCTACGGCTCCGGCTCGTGCGCGGAGTTCTACAGCGCCACGCTCTGTCCCGAGGCGCAGGCGACCGTCGCCGACGCCCGCATCGACGAGCAGCTGTCGAGCCGCCGCGCCCTGACGATGGGCGAGTACGAAGCGTGCGAGCGCTCGATCCACGCCGCCACGTGCGCGCGAGACTTCACCGCGCCGCTGGATCTGGTGACCGGTCTCTACGCCTCGCACTACGAGGGCCGGCAGAAGCTGGTGTTCCGGGGCACGCGCGGCTACTACCGGGAGTACGCATGGAGCTGACCGTGGCCACCGTGCGGCTGCCGCAGGACCTCGACGCGACGTCGATGATGGCCCTGGCGCGCGACCTCGCCGAGGCCCTGGCCTCGCCCGCGCCAGTAATCGCCGTGACTGGCGCCGACAACGACACCTATTGTCTCGGCCTGGCGGTCGGCTCGAGCCTCGATGGCTCCGCGCCCACGCACGCGTTCTCCGATCTGCTCACGACGATGCACCGGGCGCGGAAGCCGCTTGTCGCCATGGTCGATGGCAGGGCGATTGGCGGCGGCATGGGCATCGCCTGCGCCTGCGACTGGATCGTCGCAACCGATCGGGCCACTTTCTCGCTCCCCGAACTCCTCTGGGGTCTCGTCCCGGCCATCATCTGGCCGGTCATCACCGACCGCATGGCGCCTCACGTCGCGCGGCAGTGGACGCTGTCGGCACACAGCCGGACTGCCGGGCAGGGGCTGGCAGCAGGGCTCGTCGACGAGGTCGTCGCGCCCGAAGAACTGGAGCGCGCGCTGCGGCGCGCCACGCGCACGCTGCGCCGCCTGGAGCCCGAGGCGCTCAGCCGCCTGCGCCAGTGGGCTCGCGCGTCCCGCCAACATGAACTGCCCGACGCGCTGCGTCTCGGCGCCGACATCACGGCCGATCTGGTGCAGCAGCCGGCCGTGCGCCGGCGCTGGCAGGCGTTCGCCGCTGGAGACTCGCCGTGGTCAGACTGACCACCAGTGACGGCATCGCCGAGCTCACGCTCGCACAGCCGGCGACCTCGAACGCGCTGGACGAGGACATGGTCCACGCGCTCGAGCAGGCGTTCGAGGCGATCGACCGCGATCGCAACCTGCGGGTCGTGGTGTTGACGGGCGACGGCGACACGTTCTCGTCGGGTGCCCCGCGCGAACTGCTCTTGCGGCTGACGCGCGGCGACGTCCGCCCGTCCGACATTCTGTTACCGCGGCTCCTGCTCGGCTGCGCCGTTCCGGTCGTGGCGGCCATGTCGGGTCATGCCACCGGTGGCGGCTTTGCCCTGGGACTGGCCGCCGACATCGTCCTGCTCGCAGAGGAGTGCCGCTACGGGTTCACGTTCATGAACCTCGGCTTCACGCCCGGCATGGGCACCACGCGGCTGTGTGAGCACGTGCTCTCCCCTGCCGTGGCACACGAGCTGCTGTACACGGGCGAACTGCGGCGTGGCCGCGAGTTCAGCCGCTCGGGCATCAACCACGTGCTGCCTCGCGCAGAGGTGGTGCCGAAGGCCCTGGACATCGCCGCACGCATCGCGTCGAAACCACGACTCGCGATCGAGGCGCTGAAGCGCACGCTCTCGCTGACTCGACGGCAGGCCTTCGAAGCGTCGATCACCAGTGAATCGTTCATGCACCAGATCACCCTTGGCACGGCCGGCGCGGCCCGCCGCATTCAGGACGACTATGTGGAATGACTTCACCGGCCGCGCCGTGCTCGTCACCGGCGGCACGCGCGGCATCGGCCTGGCGACGGGACTGGCGTTCGCAAGGCTCGGCGCCCACGTCACGCTGACGCACAAATGGGGCTCGGCAGATGAAGCCGCCATCCTCGAAACGTTCGCCAGCACCGGCGCCCCGGCGCCCTCGATCGTACAGGCCGACGTGTCGCAGGACGAAGACATTCAGGCGGTGATGGAAGGCATCAGGCGTCAGCACGCTCGACTCGAGGTCCTCGTCTCGAACGCAGCCTTCGGCGCCACGGTGAAGGACGTCGATGGCTACTCGAGGAAGGCCTTGCACACCGGCATCGACTACTCGGCCTGGCCGATCATCACCCACACAATGGCGGCGAGAGCATTGTTCGGCCGCGCCCCACGCTACGTCGTCGGAGTCTCGTCCGAGGGCGCCGAGAGCATGCACGTGGGCTACGACCTGATCGCCACCGCCAAGGCGGTGCTCGAGACACTGTGCCGCTATCTCCACTACCGGCTGCGCGAGGAAGGCACTTCCGTGAATGTCGTCCGGACACGGTTCGTGGACACGGTGTCGCTGGCAGACACCTTCGGTGAGGGGTTCCGGGAGTTCGTCCGCCGCTTCGAGCCAGATGTCCTGTCCTCACCCGAAGAGGTTGCCGATGCCATCGTCGGCGTCTGCTCGGGCGCGATGGACGCGCTCGGCGGACAGGTGCTGACCGTGGACCGCGGCGCCGGCTTGTTCGAGAACTTCAGCCGCCTCTATCAGGAACGTCACATCCATCCCATTCATTCCAAGGAGAAACCATGACTCGTGAAGAAGTGCTCGCCGTCGTTGCCAAACACCTGGCCTCCGCCGTGGACGGCCTCGACGCGACGACCATCGAAGCGACCAGGTCGATGAAGGACTACGGCGCCAACAGCCTGGACATCGTCGAAGTCGTCTCCGGCGCCATGCGCGAGCTGAAGGTGAAGGTGCCGCGGGCCGAGCTCAACAAGCTGACCGACATCGACGGGCTGGTCGGCCTGCTGCACGACATCAAGAGCAGCGCGCCGCAGGTCACGCAGTGACCGAGGCGGTCACGCGGGTCCCGAGTGGGGCTCGGTACGACGGCAGGGTCGTCCTGATCACGGGCGGAACGCGCGGGCTGGGCCTGGCGACCGCGCTCGTGTTCGCCGCGCACGGCGCGCAGACGGTGCTGACCCATGCCTGGGGGAGCGCCGACGAGGACGATGTCGCACGCCGGATCGTGGAGGCGGGCGGCCCCCTCCCCGTGGTCATCCAGGCCGACGCCACGCGATCGGACGACACGGCGGCGTTGATGGAGACGATTCACCAGCGGTTCGGCAAGGTGGATGCCTTCATCAGCAACGCGTCGGTGTCGCTGGTGGTCGGCAGCCTCGACGACTACACCGAACGCGGGTTCCTGAAGAGCATGCGCGGATCCGGGTGGCCGACGTTCGAGTATCTCACCACCATGCACCGCGTCTGTGGCGCCTATCCGAAGTACGTGGTGGTGATGTCGTCGGACGGACCCGATCGCTTCACGCCCGGCTACGACTTCGTCGCCGCCGGAAAAGCTGTTGCCGAGACGATGGTGAAGTACGTGTCCTACCGGCTTCGTGACGAGGGCGTGCGGATCAACGCGCTGCGGTCGCGGGCCATCAAGACCGAGTCGTTCGATGGCACCTTCGGCGCGGACTTCTACGGCTTCCTGCGTGAGTTCGTGCCGGAGGAGTGGTTCATGCGACCCGACGAGGTGGGCCGCGCTGCGTTCGCCCTGTGTTCCGGGCTGTTCGACGGCGTGAGCGGGCAGACCATCATGGTGGACCGCGGCAGCACGTTCTTCGACGGCATCTCGTACATCTACGAGCGCCGCGAGGAGCTGGGCATCTAGGCAGGACCCGCGATGGCACCAGCCACCTCCACCGACAAGGCGCAGTTGCGCATGCTCCACGAGATGCGGCCGGGCCCTGGGCTGACGCAGCTGACGTTGCGGCTCGGGGTGCAGGCGGCGCTGGTGACGTGGTGTCTGTCGGCGTTCGCGCGGTCCGAGTACCTGCAATACGCATCGCTCGCCGTCGCCTCCGCCGTCTGGTTCGGCGGCCTGCTCAGCCTCACCCACGATGCGCTGCACCACCGCCTCACCGGAATCCGCGTGCTGGATGACGTCGCGGCCCGGGCGATTGCATGGCCCATCGGTTGGCCCATCAGCGTCTACACCCGCGTCCACCTGGCCCATCATCGATGGTCGGGCGGCAGCTTCAAGGACCCGGAGCGCATTCAGCCCACGCGCGCGGAGTACGACGCCGCGTCCGCGCTGAAGCGCTGGTACTTCCGCAACCAGGTGTGGTTCAACGTCTTCGTCGCTGGCGGCGTCGGGCTGCTGGCGCGGCTTGCCACCGACGCCTGGCGGCATCGGGCCCACATCCCCTCGCTGGGTCGTAGCGCCGCCGCCGACGCCGCCGGGTTCCTGCTGGTGACGGTCCTGTGGGTGACGATCGCCCATTCGATCGGCGGCTGGCATCTGATCGCCGGTGGCGCCGGGCTGTGGCTGCTCACCGAACGCATCGTCGGCGTGACGCATCAGGTGCGGAACCACGCGGAGCACTACGGCCTCTGGGGCGCGCGGGCCACCCACACCCAGACGCAGTATCAGAGCGCCCGAGACATCAACGCCTCGCGGCTGGCCGCTTGGTACTTCAACCATCTCAACCGGCACGCCACGCACCACGCCCTGGTCGGCGTGCCCTATTACAACCTCGAGCGGGCTCACGCGTACTTGCGCGACGTCTTTGCCCGGCAATCCGTCCCCGTCGTCGAGGCGCGCGGCTACCTCGCGGAGGTGCTGGCCGCCAACCGCCTGGCTCGCCGGGGCGGCTTCATCGACGACCGGCCAGTGGTAACGACATGAAGCTCTTCCTCACAGGCGGAACCGGCAGTGTTGGCCTGGAGCTGCTGCGCCTCATCTTGCGGAAGCGGACGTTTGAAGAGGCGCGCTTCCTGATTCGCGCCAGGACCGAGACCGAGTTGCAGTCGCGATGGGACCGGTTCCTGGACCTGGCGTCTGACGGCCGGCTGCGCGCCGGCGACTGCGCGGGGCTGACCCCGGTCCGAGGAGACATCACCGTTCCCGGACTGGCATTGAGCGATCGCGACGCCGCGTGGGTGCGCCGGGAAGCCACCCACGTAATGCACGCCGCCGCGGCCATCGACTTCAATGCCACGCGAGAGGATGTTCGACCGATCAACGTGGACGGCACGCTGACCCTGCTCGATGTGGCCCGCCGCGCCACGAGACTCGAGGCGCTGGCTCACATCAGTACGTTGTACGTGGCTGGCCGGCGCACCGGCACGATCGACGAGGACGAGCTCGTTCACGGCGCCGGGTTCGTGAACGCCTACGAGGAGTCCAAGTACGAGGCGGAACTGCTGGTGCGCTCGGCGTTCACCGAACTGCCGATCGCGGTGTACCGGCTGTCGCTGCTGATGGGCCGCGCGGAGGACGGCTACGTGCACCAGCCGCTGGAGGCGCACAAGATGTTCGAGCTGTTTCTCTCGGGCAAGGCGCGCCGGATTCCCGGCGACCCGTCTCACACGCTCGACATGCTGCCTTCGGATTACGCGGTGCGGCTGCTGCACGACCTGTTCGTCCACCGATTCGAGGCGGGCCGGACCTTTCATCTCTCCGCGGGCGCCTCCGCACCGACCGGCGCCGACCTCATCGAGGCATGCCGGCGCCACTTGCAGCGTTCCGATTGGGGTGTGGAGTGGATCGGCGCGGCCGCCTGGGCGGCAATCCGGGCCGGCGGCGAGGCCGACGGCATCTCACCCGCCGCGCAATGGATGTTCGAAGTGGTCGGTGACTATCTGCTGCTGCCCAAGCAATTCAGCCGGAGGAACACCGACGAGCAGCTGGCCGGTGATGCCGGTGCTCCGCCCCTGCTGGTGGACTACCTGCCGGGCATCCTGGACCGCTGTGCGGCAACCAACTGGGGGCGTTCGTGATGGGTGCCCTGTGGGGCGCGGTCTTCGCCGGAGGCATGGGCGCCGTCTACGCGGGCCTGGCGCTCGGATATTCGGGTGACCTGGCGCTGGCGGTCGTGACGGTGGCCGTGGGTGCGCTGCTCCTGGTGCTGGAACGCGTCTGGCCGGAACAGCCCGCCTGGCTCGCCGCCGATTCACAATGGCTGAACGACCTGGGGCACCTGTTCTTCGGATTCGCCCTCGGGA
>Ga0105103_10000373_pt1 | contig 25156 bp, 19 predicted proteins | sample PPLLaktember2015_2_FD_79107 | JGI IMG/M metagenome (GOLD analysis project Ga0105103, IMG submission 79107) | Freshwater sediment microbial communities from Prairie Pothole Lake near Jamestown, North Dakota, USA - PPLs Lake P7 Core (6) Depth... | ecosystem: Environmental > Aquatic > Freshwater >...
ACCGAATCGACCTTCCACAACTGTGGCTCCCGACGAGGTACCGTCGTCCTGCCAAATGCCGGAATCCATGACATTGGTACCACTGATCTCGTTCATGTGGAGCAGCAGCACGGTGTTTGCGTCTGAGTTGTATTCACCAGGAAGGACGACTCCACTCCTATTCTCGAAGATGCTTACCATGTTCATGTTGTTGATGACTGTGGCGAGCCCCAATTCAGGGCGGTCGTCTCCGTTAAAGTCGGCGCAGAAAATGGACTTTGTCCAACCAGCGATTGGCAGATTGACCCTCGGGGCAAACGAACTCGCGCTGAGACTTCCTACTGAAGATATGTTGCGATAGAGTGAAACCGTGCTATCCGATCGATTGACGACTGCGAGATCGGGTATTCCATCCCCGTTCAATTCAGCGATAGCAAGCTCAAAGGTGTGTGTCCCTGCGGCGATCTCGATGTGCGGGGCGAAGGAATTCGTATTGAACGTACCAGGGGTTGACTGGTTCCGCAGAATGGAAATGGTGCCTGCGTTGTAGTTTGCCGTGACGATATCGCTCTTTCCATCACCGTCAAGATCGCCGATCGCGAGGCCAATCGTGTAATGGCCGGTAACGTATTCTACATTCGCTTCAAAACTCGAAGCCGACAATTGGCCCGGAGTACTGATATTCCTGAGAATGCCGACGCGGTCAAACGACCTCGTTACCACAAGATCGAGTTTCCCATCCAAATCCATGTCCGTGATTTTGACGCGATTGGGAGCCAAACCCACCTCGACCGTGAACCTGGGAGCAAAGGACGCACCGGAGAATGCACCGCCCCCGTGCGTGTTCCTGTATATTGATAATGTGGTAACTCCGTAGTCGGAGACGACGAAATCAGGCTTGCCATCACCATCTAGATCGCCGATCGCAATGTTTGATGGCTTCGTTCCGGTTGTTAGGGTGAGTTCTTTGACGAAGAAGATCGCACCGGGATAACCGTAGTTGTGGTAGATCGAAACAGAATAGATCGTGTCCCAACTTGTGACGATGACATCTTGCCTGCCGTCTCCATCCAGGTCTTCGACTGCTATTGCCCCGAGTCCGTCGTCCCCCGACACATTCACGCTCGGATCGAACGTCGAATTCGAAACCAGCCCACCATGCCCTGCGTTGCGGAGGAACGAAATCGAATGACTGCCCGTATTGGGAACAGCAATATCTTGCTTGCCATCTCCGTCGAAATCTGCGACGACACCCAACCCTGCTTCAAATCCTGACACTGTGGGGAAGTCCTTTCGAAATGCGAAGCTCCCGGTTGATATTGCTCCACCCTCGGCAAATGTCACAACAAAGGGTAATGCGGAGTACGCAAGCAGACCGTTCCTGCCCACTCGAATGAGCTCGCAATTCGCACCAGCCGGCACTCTGGCAACGATGGTCGTCGAGGTTGCTGAGACTACCTGGCCCCGAACGCCGCCAAAGAAGACCACATTGCTATCTGGCGTTGTGTGAAAGTTGTTCCCCGAGATCGTTACTTCAGTCCCAGAAGGACCTGACTTGGGGGTGAAATCAGTGATCGCTGGAACTTGCGAGAGAAGAAGGGTGGGAAGAACGAGCAACAGCGCGATGGTCGTCCGCATGGCCATACTCCTTTGAAGTTCGTATGATTGGGACGGTCTGAAGTCCTGCGGCGAGTCGCCATCAGGGTTCCAGGCTGCAGATCGATTGTAGGAGAACAGGCGGAGAAATCAGAATCACAAAGTGATTCAATTTCGGAGAGTGATCCTTGTTCGGCAGAAACTGAGTGGATAAGCGGCGGGGTAAAAAGTAAAGGCCTCCCTCAACCGCGCTCGCAGCTCAAGGAGGCCTTCATTTGCAACTCGCCAACTCCCACAGTCTCCCCGGCGAGCATTCTGTACTAGCAACCTAAGAAACCTCTACGGTAATGTCAAATTCCGAATCAGACTGAGAGGCAGTTGGCAATGGAGGGTTAAACTACGCGATTTGGTCCCATGCTTAGGAACTGGTTGTTTTAGGAGCAAAAATAGCCTGGTGTTTGGCCGGGCGATGTGCGGAGATCTCTATGGTGTTGAGTTGTTCCTTCTTAAAGTTGTAAGGGGGATATGAAAGGCATTCACAGCCGGACACCAAGGACGGCTTCATTGAGCCAGTTCACGATGATCCGGATGACAGGCACTTGACTTCTCGCTTGGCGGTTGATGAATGAATGATCCACATTCGGAAGTACAATTATTTCATACTGTGCATTTCCACCAGCCTTACCAAGAGCCAAGATATTCTGTACGCATGATGTCACTGGAACGATCTCATCTCTCTCTCCGAATATATTAAGCCACTTTGCATGGAGATGCCTGAGCTCCGCCAAAAAGTCCCGGTGAGCGGAACGGAAGGCAGGCCACATGAAGACGAGACCAGAGTCGGCAAACACTTCTTGGTACGGTGTCGGAAGCATGAAGGGGTCAAGATGCTTTCTGAGTTCATAAACGTCGGCCGCGACTGCTTCGTGTTCAGCAGTATCGGAGTTGGCCCAGGCAGCATGGTGACGGCGCCAGAGGGGCATGACCTGCTGGATCAAAGAGTCTGCATATCCTCGGGCACGCAGGGCGCTCCGAATATTGAAGTTGTTCGCCTCTTCCGTTGGCACGATTGGGCCCGATGTATTGATGACGAAAGAAATGCGCTTTGAACGCGCTGCGGCGACCGAGGCCAGAAGTCCGCCTGAACTCCCGCCAAAGACGCCGATCTTCCTTTCCTCAACTTGAGGGAGACTCGAGAGCTCGTCGGCGATATTCGCGATATCGTCGATGAAATCGTCATACGTAGCCTCGGCGTATATCCCTCCTGATGATCCAGTACCGCGTTTCCAGTAAACGTATACGGCGAAACCGCAGTGTGCAAGTCGGGGAGCGTAATATCGTGGCGCCTGCATAATCAAGTCTTCTTCATTGAAGCCTCCAGGCACCAAGATCACAAGCGGCCAACGGCCTTCTGGCGCTGGGAGATAGAGTTGGCCTGAAAGGACGATGTCCTTGCTTTGCACAGGGACATCTTTGACAACGCAGGTTCTTGCAGAATCAACATAGGCGGACAGGCAAGCAGGCTTCACGAGGAGCTTTGCCACTTCGGCGCTGTCCAGGACCTCGCCGAAAGAATCAACAGGGACTTTGTTTTGCCCAACGGTGACATCACCAATAGAGACGAGCAGAACAATTGCAGAAGCCAAGCGGCACAAATGAGTATTCATGGGAGGATCCTTCCAATGAAAACGGCATCGTTCATTGACCTACCCCCAGTAGTGGTGCCAATGATAAGTTAGTTGTTTCCTGTCCAGCCATTGGCAAGCTGAGTAGATACTGCACCTCTAGTGCGGGTGGACAATATCCCAAAGAGCTGTGTGGCTTTATCGTGTTGTACGTCTTCCTCCATGGTTCTATGATGACTCTTACCTTCAGGATCGTGTCGAAGATCTCTCCGTTGAAATTCCTGGGGTGATATTATTGCTGAGATGTGACCTACACAACGATTTGTTCAGAAAAGCCTTCAACCCCGAACATCCGCACGACCTCTCCGGCAACGCTCATTTCATGACGAGATGGTAGGAAAACGCGAGAGGAGAAGCAAGTCCCAAAACCGCATGCCAATTCCCCTTGCACAACACTCATTCGAGAAGTATCATACCCCCGTGTGAGATGCATTTCCCCCTGAATGCCTCACATCCTCAAGCCCCTGACTCCCCCCGGTTGGGGGCTTTTCATTAAGAAGCCCGGTGGTAGGTCCGGGCTCAAAGCACACACCGCGTTGCTGGTTCTCAGGACGATAGAACCTTCACAAGGATCGCCGCAATCGCAAAGATAGCTGCGAGCGTCGAGATCGTAGCACACTGGTTGTAAAGAGGTCCCACTTTTCCGGTTTCTTTCAAAGTAATGCGTTTGTAACGTGCCATGTAAGAGAAGACCATCCATCGAACAAGAGCTGGATTGGCATGCTCCCCTCGGGCTCGCAGATCATTCGCAATTCGAACAGCTGCAAAAACCGATCCAAGTGCGCAGAGGATCGCGAGCGATGCAAGAATCGTAAAGGCAGTCATCGAAATTCCCTCGTTCTTTTGATCCGGTCACTTCATCAGAATTAGCTTCTTCGTTTCCACATACTCACCCGCCTGCAGTCGATACAGATACACTCCAGACGATAGCTCGGATCCATCAAATCGAACCTCATGATATCCGGCTTCCTGTTCGCCGTTCGCGAGCGTTGCCACCTGTTGCCCGAGCGTGTTGAACACCGTCAACGTCGTTTGCGATCGACGAGGCAGAGTGTAGCTGATCGTGGTGGAGGGATTCATGGGATTGGGGTAGTTCTGGCCAAGAGCAAAGTATTCCGGGATGTCAGATCTGCTATCTTGGACAGAAGTAACCATCTCTGATAGCGGTCGCCTCCAGACTCCGTTGCCAGCTCCGGCAAATACGTCAGCTCCCGTGATGACAAGAGACCTGACGGTTGTATTCGTCAAACCGGTATTGACCGCGCTCCATCTCGCGCCATTGTTGGTGGAGAGGTAGACCCCGCAGTTGTCGGGTAGGGCAAAGAGGCTTGTCCCGGCGGTTGTGATGCAGTTGATGGTCTCAGGTACGCCGGGGTTCATATTATCTGGCGGCAATCCACTGCTTATGGCAGTCCAGCTTGCCCCGTTGTTCGTGGAAAGAAAGATGCCATCGTATTGAGTGCCGGCAAAGAGATTCGTGCCGGAGACGGCAAGCGCAAGGACATTGGCGTTTGGCAAACCGACATTGTTCCAGCTTGTGCCGTTATTGGTCGAACGGAAGACCCCACCGCCGCCACAATAGGTCCCGGCAAAGAGATTTGTGTCAATGACAGCAAGAGGCACGACTCCTAGGCATGTCAAGCCAGTACTCACAGCAGTCCAACTCGTGCCTTGGTCAGTAGAAAGAAAGACGCCGCCACCAGTCCCCGCAAAGAGATTCGTGCCGGAGACGGCAAGTGACATGACAGTGGTGTCCGTCAAGCCAGAATTCTGCGCAGTCCAGGTCGTGCCTCCATCGGTGGAACGAAACACTCCATCGCCAAACCCCATTGAGCTCCTCGTGCCTGCAAAGAGATTCGATCCAATGACGGCAAAACAACTGAGATGCACGGTCATGTCTAAAAACCTCAAACCAAGTCGGATCCAGCTCGCGCCACCGTTAGTCGACCGAAAGACGCCTCCGGTATAGGCCCCGGCAAACATATTCGTGCCCAGCAGCGCAAGTGCATAGATAGGAGTGTTTTGTATTCCCTTGTTCACTTCCGTCCAGCTTGCGCCATTGTCGGTCGAGAGAAACACACCATCCTCCATAGTCCCAGCAAAGATGCTTGTACCCGAGACCCCAAATGCGCTGACGATGGTAGACGCAGGTAATCCGGTATTGACGGCAGTCCAGTTGGTCCCATTGTTGGTGGAGAGGAATATCCCATTCCCATAAGTCCCTGCAAAGAGATTCGTACCCAAGGCCGCTAGCGCCCAGATATTTGTTACCGTTAAGTCAGTGTTGATAGGTGCCCAGCTCGTACCGTTGTCGGTGGAGACGAAGACGCCCTCATGATGCGTTCCCATAAAGACACTTGTACCTATAACGGCAAGGGAAGAGACATACCTATTCGCCGGCAAGCCGGTATTGACCGCGCTCCAGTTCGCCCCGTCGTCGGTGGAGAGAAAGACGCCTGTGTCAGTGCCCGCAAAGATGTTTGTCCCAAGTTGTACCATTTGAGAGAAGTCTGAGAACGGGGTTGACGCCCGATTCCAAGTTGTGCCATCGTCGGTGGAAACGAAGACCCCGCTCCCGTAAGCAGAAGCATAAAGATTTGTCCCAGCGGCAGCGAGGGCACTGAGACCAGAGGTAGCAAACCCAGAGGCAACTTCCGTCCAATTCGTCCCATCGTTGGTGGAAAGAAAGACGCCGCCACCAGTCCCCGCAAAGAGATTCGTGCCGGAGACGGCAAGTGACATGACAGTGATGTCCGTCAAGCCAGCATTAACCGCTCTCCAGGTTGTCCCGTTGTCGGTAGTAAGGAAGACACCCCCCCACCGGGTGCCAGCAAAGACAGTTGTGCCACTCACGGCAAGGCACCGAATATCTCCCCCAAACGGTCCGTTCGTCGGTATCCATTGGGCGGAAGAATAGAAGGGCAACCAGAAGATGGCGATGGCGATGCAGATAACCCGGATATTCATCTTGTTCTCCTTTCAAGGCAAAGGCTGTAGGAGATTGTCGACTTGAGGCAGAAGTCGGTGGGTCGTCGGGTAGGACGATAGGACAGAAACTCTTGGCGGCGCATCGACTCCCTTTCCGAGTCAGAGTGCATGATCAATGGACGATGACGAGTGTCAAACGAATGCAGAAGCTGGAGGGTCGTCAGGAGGAGAGAAGGTAAACTGGACTCTCGGCGGCTCTGCAGCTTCTTCCCCGAGCTACAAGGCCTATGAATGACAGCACTAAACTACTGCAACGACGAACGAATGTCAACTGGGGATTTACGGGCGTTTAGAAGGAACTCAAGGAGAGTAAAAAAAGCAGCCCAACCTCGGCTGCCTTCACATTACCACTGCTTTGTCCGGCTGATGTAGATCGACAGCCCAATCGCCCTCGCATCTTCAGCCCTGAAACCCAACTCAGGAACCGCAGCAACGACTTCCGCGGCATCCTTCATCGACTGAATCATCAGATCCTTCAGGCTTTCGGGTGTGGCTGGAGCGGGTTCCGGCTTGGAGGCCGTGAGACCGACTACCCCCATCTCGATCCTGCTCGTGATCTTCTTATTCCCGTCTTTTTACTCTCTGGAAATTGGGATACATTCATCCAGACCTCAGAACGCGAAGGAAGGATCATGACCGTCGAACTCTCCAAGGAAGAATACCGGGACCTGCTCGATATCCTCTACATGGGCCAATGGGTCCTTGATTCCCATGACACGGAGCGGGACCCGAGCAAACAGAAGCATGATGAGGTGATACAGAAATTCTATGCCCAGGCGCAGGCAAATGGATTCGAATTGCTGATGGAATACGACGAACAGCTGAAGGAGCATTTCCCGACGCGGTTGTTTGAAGATGCATCCATGGCCCGGGAGTATATCGATGAGTACGACGACCAGACATTCTGGGACGAGTTGATCAACCGACTGACCGACCGGGACATCGAGATGATGTTAAAGAGAGGAGAGATTCAGAAGCCGCAGAATAGGGAGGAGCGATTCGCCATCAGGGGACCGATTGAACGCCGATACGCCCAGGAGTTCGAACGAAACGGATTGGACAACGTCGTCGTCAATATCGATCAGCAGATCAACGAGGCAAATTGACCCGCGGGGATCGGAGATTCTCGGTCAAATCGCTTTATGAGAGGGATACGCCAATCACAAGAGGCTTCCTTTCATTGATTTTCGGGGTGATTCGGTGTACTATGTTGCGAGATCGTTTCGGCAATATATGGAACAATATTATTAACGTAATACGTAAATAATTCTTGATATCGGGGGATCTGTTGATTATCTTGTTCAAGGACGAACGCCTTCAGCGCGAACTGACCAATCACAAGAATCTTGCGAAACGACACGGCGCTCATCGCACGCGGAAGATCGAGCAACGCCTCGCCGATCTTTCAGCTGCGCCGAATCTTGAGATCATGAGCACGCTTCCCGGTCGTTGTCATGAGCTCAAGGGCGATCTCCAGGGTTGCCTTGCCGTGGATCTCGATCATCCCTATCGCATGGTCTTTGAAGCGGCAAACGACCCGATCCCCGTGAAGCCGGATGGGGGACTCGACCGCTCGTTCGTCACTGAAATCCGTATCCTCCGCATCGAAGACTACCATGATTGAACCGACTGTGACCCAATATATTCCGGACTATGCATCCGTGCCGGGCGATACGATCGCCGAGATCCTGGAACTCCGCGGAATGTCCCAGGTGGACCTCGCGCGCCGACTTGGCCTTGCCACGAAGACGGTGAACGAGATCGTCAAAGGAAAGGCCCCGATCACTCCCGAGACATCCATCAAGCTGGAACACGTGCTCGGCGTTCCGGCGAGTTTCTGGAATGCGCGTGAACAGCAATACCGGGAAATACTCGCGCGCAAATCGGACAAAGCAGAGCGCGTGCGACAGGTGTCCTGGTTGTCTGAACTGCCTGTGCGGGAGCTCGTGCGGCGGGAAGCGATCCCCCCTTCAAAGGACAAGGCCGCGCTCGTTCAGAGCCTTCTCAGGTTTTTTGGCGTTGCCTCCGTGGATCAATGGAGGGAAGTGTGGAAGGGAGTCGCAGTCTCATTCCGAAAAACGAAGGCATATGAGAGCCGGATGGGCTCGCTTGCCGCATGGTTGCGGCTTGGCGAACTTGAAGCGCAGCGGATCGAATGTGAAGCCTACAACGCGAAAGCGTTCAAACAGCATCTTGCCGACATTCGCCGCTTGACGCCTGCAGAACCGGACGCATTTGAACCGGAACTCCGACGGCTTTGCGCGGAATCCGGAGTAGCCTTTGTCCTTATTCCCGAGCTTCCCCACACGCGGGCATGCGGTGCCACCCGCTGGCTGAATCCGGACAAAGCGATCCTGCAGCTGAGCCTGCGATACAGGTCAAACGACCAGTTCTGGTTCAGTTTCTTCCACGAGGCCGGACACATTCTGCTCCACAGCTCGAAAGAGGTGTTCATCGAAGGCTCCGATTGCAAGAGCGACAAGGAGGAGCAGGCGGACGCTTTTGCCGCCAATACCCTGATCCCGGCTTCTGAGTACCGGCGATTGAAGAATGTCGGCATCTTCTCCCGCGCCGACGTGGTTGCCTTTGCGGAATCCATTGGGATCGCTCCGGGCATTGTCGTTGGCAGACTTCAGCACGACGGACTTTTGCCGATGAGTCATCTGAACGATTTGAAACGCCGATTCATATCCCTCCTCTGTGCCCCCTCCGTGCCCTCAATGCTTGAATAGCGAATTTCTTCACCACTCTCTTTCCTCTGTGCCCTCTGTGTCTTTGTGGTGTCTTTTCCCCAAGCCCACATCCCCATCTCTCCTTTGTGCACCCTTTGTGCCCTCTGTGCCTTTGTGGTGTCTTTTCATAACTCCATATCCCCATCCATCCTCTTTCTTTCCTCTGTGTCCTCCGTGTTCCTCTTTTCCCCCCGCCCCCCCGACCGTCCGTTGATTTTCGGAGCGATTCAGCGTCCTATGCTCCGAGATCACTAAGCTCTTGAATTCTATCAGCGTGAGGGACACCGGAACGATGGCTTGCGTGAAGTGAGCGACAGGTACACCGGCCCGTCCCAGCCACAAATGGAGTCACGCCCGGAGCGGGGTATTCGAGGGGAGCGGATGAGGTCAGAGGGCGATCGGGAGCAATACGTTACTTCTGCAGAGCCACAATCTCATTGAACTGCTTGACCAGTTCTCGATCAAGAGCGATATCAAACTGCGTGAGCCATCCACGGATATATGCGTCATCGATCTTTTTCTGCATCGAGAGGATATGGCGCACATCTTCCACGTCTCTTGGCCTTCCCGCGACCAGTTTATGAACGATAACATCTTCCGGCGATGCGAATCGTACGAAGACCGCATCAATGTCTATCTTGCGCACGCGCGAAAGCGCTTCACGCTCGTACGGAGAGAACGAGAAGATCAGATCCAAACGGATACGGGTCGATGCATCCTCCATCGGAAGCACATGTGTTTCCGTGACGAAAGAGCGGACATTCGCTGGAAGGGGACGGAAGGATGAGGCCTCAAATGCTGCGAGCACACTTTCAATTCGATCGACGTCGACGCCAAGGGTCACGTCGATGTCGCGCGTCATCCGCGGTTCACCATACAGCAAGACCGCCTGGTCCCCAATGACCATGTAGGGGATGTCGGCGTCTTCGAGGATCGTTGCGATTTCAGCGAGAAGGCGTTTGAACAAGGGAGTGGAGGTTACGGACGAGTTGGATGGTATCGCCCAGATGCTCGTCTCTCTTGGCTGGACGAAACCCGTCGAGATGAGCAGCGAGTTCGTACATTCCTTCAAGCAAGGCGAAACGCTCAGCAAGAGTCATCGGTTTCGCTTGTTGCATGAGGCGCTCAAAACGAGCAACGGTATCAGGGTTCGTGATCATAGGAGAATTCTGTACCAGGGTACGGAAATCAACGTAGGAAGGCAATTGGAGTCAGGTTCGTTCCATTACGGACCTTCGCGGACACAACGGAGGCAGCCATGCGAATTCTGATCACCACTTTGATCGTATGGGCGATCTGCAGCACAGCATGTGACCTGCCCCCTGTGTTGGTGCCAATGATAAGCCAGTTCATCCTTGTCAGCATAAACCAATCACCTTCTTTCCACCTCCTCCCCCTCACATGCCCCATCTCTGCTCTCCCTGCCGCGGATGATCCAGGGCCTCGAAATCGTCGTCGTCTGCTTGTTGTCCTGGAAATCCACTCTTCGTTCGTCCGACGGATCAGCTGCCGATCTTCATGAACGGAATTGAATTCACCGTTTCATGCCAGAGGGTGAAGCCGGTTCCTCTTCCGCCGTTATCAAACGCCATCCTCAATTCCCCCAGGGAACAAACCAGCGTGTTCTTTCCGGCGTAGCATTCCCCGACTCAACAGGCTTTCAATAGGATAAGGCGAAAGACCGGCGTTTTTCATTCTTGGCTTTCCGCCGAACAGACTGTATCTTATCAGCATGAACCGCTCTCCTTCTTTCCACCTCCTCCCCCTCAAGAGCCCCATCTCCGCTCTCCCTCCGGAGAAGATCTGCGGCGACCTTATTCATCAACTGACCGGCCTCGACGGACGGGTCGTCTCTGAAAACAAGATCAACGAACCAACCCCGCTCCTCTTCCTCGTGGTCACCGGAGGGACCGAGCAGGAGATTCTGCGGCTGTGGAAGAAGCGGAACGAGCATTTCCCAAAGGAACCCATCCTCCTCGTCGCTCATCCGAACGACAACTCTCTCCCCGCTGCGCTGGAAGTGCTGGCTCGTATTCAGCAGGATAAGGGAAATGGACGGATCGTCTGCTTCGATCCCGCTCATCCCGAAGCCCTCGCCGCCGAGCTCGGGCGCTGGTTGCGCTTTCATCTCGTGCGGACCCGCCTCCAGAAGGCGAAGATCGGTCTCGTCGGGGCTCCGTCGGATTGGCTGGTGGCGAGTATGCCCGAACATTCGACCGTGAGGAATGTGTGGGGACCCGAGATCGTGACGTTCGACCTGGATGATGCGGTGCCGGCTTCGTTGTCTCAGGACAAAGGAAGCGCGGACCAGTCGGTCCGTCACTTCTTGAGCGGAGCGTCCCGCGTGAACGAGCCGTCAGAGACCGAATCGAACGATGCCGGTCGGGTGTACGATTCTCTCCAAGCGCTCGTTCGTTCGAACGGACTTGCCGCGCTCTCCATCCGCTGTTTCGACCTCGTGGTCGGTCAGAAGGCGACCGCCTGTTTTGCGCTCTCGAAGCTCAACGACGATGGGATCGTTGCGGGATGTGAAGGGGACCTGGTTTCGACCGTCGGAATGCTCTGGGCGCATTACCTGACGGAGAAGCCGGTCTGGATGGCAAATCCGGCTCAGATCGACGAGGCGAACAACTCACTGCTTCTTGCGCATTGCACGGTCCCGCTCACGATGGTGGACGGGTATTCCGTCCGGTCCCACTTTGAATCCGGACTCGGCATCGGCATCCAGGGAACGTTCGTCAAGAGCGCGGTGACGGTCTTCCGGATCGGCGGGAAAGACCTCGATCAGCTCTGGGTGGCAGAAGGGGAGACCGAGGAGACAACACCGTCGGAACATCTCTGCCGAACGCAGGTGAAGCTCCGATTCCGCGAGCCAGGGACCGCCGCCTCACTCCTCCGCAATCCGCTGGGGAATCATTTGTTGCTCGTGCAGGGATCTTATGCGGATGAGTTGCGGGAGTATTGGAGAGAAAGTGTGGTGGGCGAGGGGAAGGAGGCGGGGTCAGTCTGAGCTTGTCGAAGACTGACCTTGTCGAAGTGGCCATCCTCATCCATGGTTCGACCCGTCCGCCTAAACGAGTCTATGCGGCCGGGTGGGGAAGCTCACGGTGACGGCTCAGGCGGCCGCATTCGTCTTCGTGATTGGGAGGCGAATTATGCCATGACTTGGAGGAGTTCGAAATATGCTCAAAATAGGCTTATTTCATTATAATGGTGGTTTCAAAGAATATTGAAATAGGCTATATAATGAAATTGTTCTTGCAAGTGTTGATATTTCATTATATACTGTCTTTCAATAATCAGTGAAACAGCTTAAATAGTGAAATAGAGTGAATACTGAAAAAAAAATCGTCGCCGGAATCGAGAACCAGCTACAGTCAATCCTCGGAAAGATTCCTGCAATTTCTGCTCTGTTAATACGGAGAGACGTTGGCGGTGCGGGAGCAGGATTCAATCTCATTGCGAATTTCAACCTTGAGGGGAAACAGACAGAGATCATTGTCGACCTGCGGGATTCTGTGTCGCCAAAAGGACTCCGAAGCATGTGCGAGCAGATTCGCGGGCGCATTCTAAAAGCATCAGAAAACACATATCCGATGATCGCTGCGAATTACTTCTCCGAGGCGAGCATCGAAGTCTGTAAAGAGTTCGGTATCGGCTGTCTGGACCTGCAGGGAAATTGCCACATCGCGTTCGATTCTCTCTATGTGGAGATCTCCGGAAGGAAGAACGAGAATCCCGCTGCGACGACCCTCCGTTCGGCCTTTTCTCCCAAGTCCAGTCGCGTGTCCCGCGTTCTACTTTCGGATCCGGGCCGATGGTGGCAGATACAAGAGGTCGCAAATGCGGCGGAGGTCAGCATCGGCTTGGTCTCCAATGTGAAGGTCCGGCTTCTCGATGAGGAACTCCTTCAGGAGCAGGGCAAACGTATCCGCGTGAAGTCTCCCGAACGGCTCATCAAGACCTGGCTGGAGAAATACTCATACCGGAGCAACGAGAGGCGAGAGTACTACTCGTTGGAAAGCAGCGCCGCTCTCGAAATATCATTGGCAGGGGCATGCGGAGAACTCGAGATCCCGTATGCGCTGGGACTCTTCTCCGGAGCGAACAAAGTCGCGCCGTTCGTCCGAATGGAAAAGGTGTTTGCCTATATCAGCGTCAACATCGATTTCGTTGCAGAGCGTCTTGGGTTGAAACGTGTATCTTCCGGAGCGAATGTGGTTCTGCTTTCACCATACGATCAGGGAGTGTTCTACGGGAGTCGGATTGTGGAAGGCGTTCAGGTCGCTTCCGACCTCCAGCTGTATTTGGACCTGAAAACATATCGAGGCAGGGGAGAAGAGGCGGCGGATGAACTCTATCGGAAAATTCTGGAGCCGCAATGGCAACTCGCTCAGACTACGAACCAAGGGAAGTAGCCGCAGCAAAGAGCGTTCTCATTGAGCTGATGCAGATCCTGGGGGAATACCGGGAGAAGATGGTCCTCATCGGCGGATGGGTGCCGTTCTTTCATTTCGGCGCGACGCACACAGGGAGCACCGATATCGACATCGCGCTCGATCGCGAAGCGATCACGGATGATGTCTATCAAACCATCCGCGAGCATCTTGAGAAGCGGGGATATCGGCAGGGGAACCAGCCCTTCATCTTTATCAGAGAAATGCCGCAAGAGGGCGGTCATCCCATTGAGATCACCATCGACTTCCTGGCGGGGGAATATGGGGGAACGGGGAAGAAGCACCGGCATCAGGACGTCCAATCCGATCTGAAAGCAAGAAAGGTACGCGCGTGTGAACTCGCGCTGGAATACTGCACAAAGATCACGGTGGAGGGCACGATGCCCGGCGGAGCGGAGAACGCCGTTGAAGTCTATTTGAGTGATGTTGTACCGTTCATTGTTATGAAGGGAATGGCGTTGGACGACCGCCTCAAAGAGAAGGATGCCTGGGACATCTACTACTGCATCAAGCATTATGAAGGGGGAGTGCGGGAATTCGCAAAGCTCTTTGAACCGCTGAAGACGAACCCACTTGTCCTTGAGGGACTCTCAAAGATCCGGTCCAAATTCTCCACTCTCGATTCCATGGGCCCGGTCTCCGTTGTTGCGTTCGAAGAAATCGACGACCGCGAAGAAAAGCAGCGCATCCAACTGGATGCCTATGAGCAAGTTCGAACGCTCCTGGATATCCTCGACATTCCTCCTTTCAAGACCTTATGATACCATCCGTCATTTCCGCCCAGGTCAGAAAGGGCATCGAAGATTTTCTCCCGTGCGCGCTGACTTGACTCTCCTTTCTCCTCGCGCATCCAAACGACAACTCTCTCTCCCCCTGCCCCGTGAGCGAGGCGAACGGGGCCTGCCCCGCGATTGAGACCCCATGCGGCAGGCGGGGTCGAAGTGGTCATCCTCATCCATGGTTCGACCCGTCCGCCTAAACGAGTCTATGCGGCCGGGCGGACAAGCTCACCATGACTGCGATTCGAAACGTGTCACGCTGAGCGTGTCGAAGCGTGACCTTTGTCGGAGGATTCAGCCTTCGACACCGTTCGACAAGCTCACGGTGACGGCTCAGGCTGACGCACTCGTCTTCGTGGACGTGTTCTTGCTCGAATTTCGTGCATGTATTCGGAAGCACAAGTACGGCCCGACGAGAACCCACACCGGAATGAATATCCACAGCTGGCCTTCCAGCAGATTGTACGTGTAGAGCATTTCCTCCCAGGTCATCCCGCGCCGTAATCCCAGCCCGAATTCGAATGCTTCCGTCATCAGGAACCAGATGATGCCGACGGTCCATGCCTGTCCGGCGGACGTTAAGGGCCACTTCGTTGTGAGCCACCAGATGTAGCCTGCAAACAAGAGCAGAAGGATGACGGTGGAGATCTGATGGGCCGCGAGATCTCCAACGTACGGTTTGTAGACAAAGTCTCTCACCGTTCCGTTGAGGATCGCCAGCATCATCATGCCGAACCAGGCAAGCACATACTTCAGGATCATCGTCGAAGCCCTTTCCGTTTCAAGTATCCTTTTACCCGCTCCCCCGCGTGTTCGAACACGATGTAGAGCACCGGGATCACGAGGAGCGTCAAGACCGTCGTGGCGGTCAGACCGCCGATGACCGCGCGGGCGAGGGGGGACCAGGTCTCCGAGCCCGACCCCATGCCGATCGCGAGGGGAACCATGCCGAGGATGGTCGTCAAGGCCGTCATCAGGACCGGACGCATCCGCGCCTTGCTGCCGAATTCAACCGCCTCAAACAATTCCATGCCCCGCCGCCGCTGCTGATTAATGTAGTCCACAAGCACGATGCCGTTGTTGACGGCGATGCCGACCAGCATCACGATGCCGACGAGGGCCATGACGCTGAGCGTCGTCCCGGTCATGGCGAGGAAGAAGAAGACGCCGATGATCGACAGCGGGACGGTGAACATGATGATGAGCGGATCGACGAAGGACTCGAACTGCGCGGCCATGATCATGTAGACGAGCAGAACGGCGGCGAGAAATGCGAGCCCGAGATAGAAGAATGCCTCCTGCTGGTCCTCCGCCGTTCCACCAACGATGACCTGGTACTCGGACGGGACCGGCGTGTCGGCGATGATCGTGTTGACCGCCGCGACCGCCGCCGAGAGGTCGATGCCCGAGAGCGCGCATCCGACCGACACGTAGCGGTTCTGGTTCTCCCGGAAAATGGTCGGAGTGGACTGCTCTTCCGCGATGGTCGCGATGTCCGTGAGCCGGATCCTCCCCCCGGTCGGCAACACCAGCTCGATCTGTTCGAGGGACTCCTTCTTGTTCCTGTATTCCTTCGCGAACTGGACGAAGATGTCGTATTCATCCCCTTTTTCATGATACTGGGACGCGACGCGCCCCTGCACGGCCGTGGAAATGTTCGCGGCGACCTGCATGGAGGAGAGGCCGTAGTGATTCATCAGCTCTTTGTTCAGATGAACCTGCAGCTCCGCCGTCGTCTCTTTCACGTTGAGCGAGACATCGACCAATCCCTCGACCTGTTCCATCTTCGCCTTGATCGTGTTCGCGATCGCGGTGGCCCCCGCAATATCGAAGCCGGTGACCTTGACCTCGACCTCCCGCTCGTTCGTGAACGTCCCTCCTTCCTGAAAGACGTACGTGATGCCCGGCATCTGGTCGAATCGTTTGCGGAGTCTGTCCTGCAGCTCGAATTGCGACACTCCCCGTTTCTCGCGCGGGGTGAGCTTCACCATCAGCTCAATGGTGCTGGAGGTGACGCCGAACGCCCCCAGCCCTTCCCGTTCTCCGTAGAAGATCGACAGGGACTCGAATTCCTCCTTGCCGATGGTCTCGCGAATGATGTCCTCCAGCTTGTAGGCGTACATGCGCGTCTGTTCGATGGGGGTCCCGGACGGCGATTCCATTACCGCGTAGAGCATCGCCTGGTCGCTCTTCGGCATGAATTCACCACCGAGCATCGCCGCAATGCCGATCGACACCACGAACAGGATCGTCACTCCGATCAACAACGTCTTACGCCGATGGATGGACCAATGGAGCGCCCTGCTGTACTGGTCGGTCAGGCTCGCGAGCCATCCGGCCATTCGGTCCTTCATCCTCGTCATGCGTCCCGGCGTCGGCGTCGTCTCGAGCTTCAGGATCCGGGCGGACATGAGCGGGACGAGCGTGACGGCCACGAGCAGGGAGACCGCCAGACTGTAGGAGATGGTGAGGACCATGTCCTTGAACAACTGCCCCGTGATGTTCGGCACGAACAAGACCGGCAAGAACACGGAAATGGTCGTCAAGGTCGAAGCGGTGATGGCCATCCCAACCTCGCTCGTGCCGATGTTCGCCGAGTCGAGCAGGTTCTTTTCCATTTCGTGGTGCCGGAAGATGTTCTCGAGCACGACGATGGAATTGTCCACGAGCATGCCGATCGCCAGGGCCAGCCCGGCCATGGAGATGATGTTGAGCGTCACGTTGGCAGCGTACATCACGGCGAACGTCGCGATCACGGAGACCGGGATCGAGACCCCCATGATGATGCTCCCCCGGATGTTCCGGAGGAAGAAGTAGATGACGATGAACGACAACACGAAGGCGATGACCGCCGAGTTGCGGAGATTTCCGATCGAACGCAGGATGAAATCGGACTGATCCCAGATCGGGACCATCGTCGTTCCCTCCGGGAGCATGGAGAGGATCTCCGGGATCGCCTCTTTGATCTTGCGGCTGGTCAGGATCGTGTTCGCGTCCGATTGCTTGGAGAGCAGCAGCATGACCCCTTCGCCGTAGTCCGCACGCACTTCGTTGGTGTTCTCCTTGAAGCCGTCCTCGACCGCCGCAACGTCCTTGACGTAGACGGGGACCCCCCCTTTGTACGTGATGACCGTCTTCTTGATTTGATCGAGCGATGCATACTCGCTCAGGACGCGGAGGTTGTAGTTCTTCCCGCGTGTCTGGATCGTTCCCGAAGGCTGCAATCCTGCGCTGAATTGGATGGCTTGCGTCACATCGGTGGGGGAGAGGTCGTACGAGGCGAGCAGGACCGGATTGAGATTCACGTTGATCCGCCGCTGAGAGCCCCCCATGGTCTCGACCGACGCCACGCCGTCGACCCGTTCGAGCATTGGTTCGATCTTCTCCTCGGCGAGACGCCGAAGTTCCGCGGGGCCGAGATACGGCGAACTCATGCTGAAGTAGATGATCGGCATCATCGAGGGATCGAAGACGAACACCATCGGCTCGGATGCGTCGGCCGGCAGGTAGTCCCGGATGTAATCCAGGTTCTTCCGGATGTGGTTTTCAGCCTGATCCATGTCCGTGCCGTACTTGAACTCCAGCGTGACGATGGAATTCCCCTTGGAGGACTGCGAGCTCACCTTCTCGACGTGCTTGACGGACGAGACCGCCTCTTCGATCGGACGCGTGACGAGCGTTTCGATGTCGTCGGGACCGACGCCGGAATAGCTGGTGATGACGCCGGCGAAGGGGAAGGCGATGTCCGGGAAGAAGTCGATCTTCAACTGGGACAAGGCGAAGAAACTGAAGAAGATCACGACGGCGTAGATCATGACCAAGGTGACCTGTCTTCGAAGCGAAAACGTCGTGAGAACCATGATGATCGCAATCCCTATTCTGTGACGTTCACGAGTTGACCGTCCTTCACGATATTCTGGCCGACGACGATGACGGAGTCGCCGAGCGACAATCCTTCCGTGATCTCGGTCTGTCCGTCATTCGCAATGCCGGTCTTGACCTCCTTCATCCGCGCGGTGTTGTCGCGGACCAGGAAGAGGAAGAATCGCTTGAACGTGTTCTGCAGGCCGGTTTCCTTGTTGATGCGGATCTCCGTCTGCGGGAGAAGCGCCGTTTCGGGGATGACCGGTCGGTCGGCGCTCGTGCGGGTCTCGATGAAGAATTCGCCGAACATCCCGGAGGCGATTCGCTTGTCGTTTGAGAGGATGCCGATCTCGACCTCCAGCGCCCTGGTCATGCGGTCGATGGATGTGTTGATCTGGTCGACCCGTCCGGTGAATTCCGCGCCGGGGATGGCCGGGAACTTCACGGTCACGCGCTGTCCCGCCCGGACGTTCCGGAGGTCCGCTCCCCCAAGGTTGACCTTCGCCTTCATTCGCGCGGGGGATACGATCTGGACGACCGGCTGCCCCATCGCGACCATCTGGTCTCGTTCCACGTACACGGCTGCGACAACGCCGGAGAACGGCGCTCTGATGAGGCTGTTGTCAAGTTGTTCCCGGGCCTGCTCATACAGAGAGCGGGCCTGCTCGCGTCCCAGTTCCGCCGTCTCTTTCGCCGTGCGGGATTGGTCATACTGCTGAGGGCTGATGGCCTTTTCCGCGTACAGATTGTTCATGCGTTCATGGTCGGCCGCGGCCAGACGGGCGTGCGCTTCGGCGGTCTGCAATCCCGCTTGCGCCACGTCCAAGCCCTGCTTCAACAGCTCGTTCCGCTGCTCGACGAGCACCTGATCGGCTGCGACGGCCTGTCCCGGACGGACGTTTATTTTCTCGATGCGCTCGGAGACCTTGCTGTACACCACGACGTCCTGGTCCGCCATCACCGGGCCCGTCGCGCGGATGTAGTCCGAGATCGATTCCGCCTTGACCACAAAGACCTTGACGGGGACCGATTTTGTTGCGTTCTCGTCTGCCGATTGTCCGCAGCCGGCGACTATGAGTGCAGCGAGGGAGATGAATGTCGACGCTTTGTTGCTCATGATATCCTCGGTGATTATTTCCAGATTCGATCCAATACGCCAACCGAGCGCAGCAGGGCGAGTTGGCTGACCGTAGACCGGTAGATCCCTTGAAGGAATTCGGTCTTGCTCTTGGTATACAGAAGCTGGGCATTCAGCACATCCAGCTGACTGCTCATTCCCTGCGCGTACAGCAGATTGGAGATGCGCAGGCTTTCCCCCGATTGATCCAGGGCGTCCCGCAATCCCTGAAGGCTCTTCGTTGCTTCCGCGAAGGTATGATAGTTCTGCTCGACGTCCAGCTCGAGTCCTTGTCGTGCCTGCCGGACCATCAGGTCCATGTGATCGGACCTGACCTTCGCCGCCTGGATGTCGATCACGCGCCGTCCCCCTTCGAACAGCGGCCAGGAGACCGACAGCGTCAGCGATTTCGAACGGATATAATCGGACCACCGCACGCGGCCATTGTCGAGGGGTGCGATATGGTCGACACTGCCGACGAGGGCGACGGTCGGCGTGAATTGCCCCGCGGCGAGCAGCACGCCGGTTTGCGCCACTTCTTGTTGATACTCGAGCGCCTTGATGTCGTTCCGGTGCTCGCGGGAGAGGGTCTTCCATTCTTCCAGAGACAAGGTCGAGAATTCCCGGAGGAAGTCGACCTGGCCGAGCGTATCGGTGACCACGAGCGAATCGGTCAACGGGAGGTTGAGAAGGGTCTTCATCCGCTGGGCCGAGAGGGTGCGGTTCGCAAGGGCGGCTTCGAGCATCGGAAGCGTGGAGGAGTACTGCGCCTTTGCTCGGGCGAGGTCGAGTTCTGTCGCCGTACCGGCATTGCGGAGTTTCAGGACCTGTTCCAGGTTCTGACGGGCGACCGCGACCGCTTCTTCCGCGGATGACGCAAGTTGCTGAGACAGGAGAATGCCGTAGTACGCCTCCAGCGACAGCAACACCGTTTCCTCTTCCTTTCCCTTCAGTTCTTCCGCGAGGGATTTCTTCAGCGACGATTGGATGGAATGATTGAACCACCGGCTTCCCCCCGCGAAGAGCGGCAGCGTTGCGCTCAGGGAATGCTGGAACGTGTAGGGCGTACCGACGACGAAGCGCTGTCCCATGAAGACGAACACCGGAAGCTCGAGACTATGCTGTGCGATCCCCTGATAGCTCACGGAGGGAAGGAACGTCGTGAGGGATTTCAGGGATTCCAGGTTCTGCATGTCGTACTCGAGCGTCTTCGATCGCAGACTGAGATTATCGGTCAGAGACATATCGACGGCGTTCTTCCAGGAGAGATGCACAATGCGCCGTTCCGCCTGGCCGAAGGCTGTTGAGCATGCCATGATCTGAAGAAGGAGAAAAAGAAAAAGTGAGTGTCTCATCGTGCTGCGTTCCTTCCGTACTGCTTTGAAGTCATCGTAAGAATGTCATTTGAGGGAGTAGTCGTCACGCTGAGTGAGATTCCTTTTAGTCCTTGATCTCACGATAGAAGTTATCCCAGAGCGTGATCATTTCCCGGTCGACTGCATCGAGATCGCCATAGAGCAAGAGGCGCAGTCCGATCCCATCATTGGAATAGATGAACATGCGGGCGATCTGTTCGTCGGACATCGGGGAAGTGAACTCTCCGTTGCTGCGCGCCTTCGCCACGACGGCGGTCCAGGCATCGACCTCGTCGGTCTGCGCCTCACGAACCCGATCCCTGAATCCCGGGAAGACCTTCAGCGCATCGAACATCATGGCGAGGAAGTTCAGGTTCTCTTTCTCATCGGTGTAGTTGAGGAACTCGCGGGAAGCGAGGAGCATTTGTTTGAGCCGGTCGGCGTAATCGTGGTAGAAGTCCCAGAGCGAGTCCTGCTTCAACGTGGAGTAGTCGATGATCATCTGTTCGAAGAGGAACGTATTGACCACCTCGATGAACAGGTGTTCCTTGCTCGGGAAGTAGTGGTAGAACGCTCCTTTGGACAGCCCGGACGCATTCACCAATTCGTTCATCGTGACCTCTTTGAAGCTCTTTTTGAGGAAGAGGCTGAAGGAGGTCTTGAGGATATGTTCTTTGGAAGTTGACATATACCGACCGGTCGGTTTGGTCAAGATAATGATTCTACGCTGTTTTGGCAAGCAAGTTACAGCGGAATCGGTCGTTAAGGGGGTGCTATCGGGACTTTGATGCTTCCGCCACCCAGAGGATGGCCTTGTGAACGAGGGAGCGAAAACTGGGATGCAGATATGCGTTCAGGTCGTGACCGGGTTGGAGATAGACAACTCGAGAGCGTCGGTAGCCGTTCGTCCAACCGATGATCTCTCCGCTGTCGCGGTAGTCGGTTCTCAGGAGCGGCGTGGAGGTCTTGAAGATCTGATAGTTGATGTAGGTTTCATCGTGGATCGTGAAATCCGACATCCCGCGAGTGACAGGATGCATGGGATCGACGATCACCACTGTGAAATCCTGATCATGCCTGTACGTCGACGGTCCATACTTCTTGCCGTCTTCAACATAGGATGCGTGATGATATCGCCCCCCGACGATCCTTTCATACTCGGGCCACTCCTGGTGAGAGACGAGCGCGTGATGTAAAAAGACGCACCCGATTCCGCGATCGAACAGCCGCAGGAAGGCTGCTTTCTCAGTTTGACTGATCGCCTGATAGGTGTCATAGAAGACCATGGCATCGTACTCCGCGAGGGAATCTGAGGCGAAGAGTGAGAACACGCCGGGCTTGGATGCCGTATCGAACGCAATACGCTCGAACGAAGAGAACATCCCGTGGAAGGATGCCGTATCGAAGCTCTTACCACCAGTGACGACAAGAACCGAAACGGGCTGTGATCGCGCAACGGTGAGCGCGACGGCACAGTGCATGGTGAGCAACAGGATCCTTGATGCCATGGGAGGGATTTCGGCGCGTCAGAGCTGATAACTCAGCTTGACGCACAATTCCCGCGAGGGTGCGGGGAGCGGAGGATGACCGCCGTTGTATGGCTGGATGAATGCATAATCCGAATCGAGCGCATTGTACAGACCGACTCCGATCGTTCCCCGACCGTCGAAGAACGCGGCGTAAGAAAGGAACACATTCAGCAGGATCGCCGGATCAAAGACGGTGAGCGTCGACGTCCGATCGTAGCCGTACCGCGATGAGAGGTAGGTCAGCGTGGCGCTCGTGGTGAGAGAGCGCAGGGGAAGAGCCGAGACGAAAAGCGAAAGCTTGTGCGGTGCAAGGCCGAGCATCTCGGCGCCATTGACGATGCGTCCCGCCGCATCGACGGGGGCGTTGTCCAGCGCTTGACTCGAAGCCCGGTAGTAGGAGTAATTGATCGTCGCCTGTCCCTCCGCTCCACGATACCGGAGTTCCGCTTCGACCCCATACGTTCCCGATTTCTCTCCATTCTGATACGCGCCAAATCCCGTCGACGTTGTTCTGAAGTAGATGATGGGATTGAGCACGTGGATGTCGTATCCATTCAACCGGACCGCCAGGTTCGGCGAGAGTTCGTAGCCCAATTCCACTTCGTACGTCGTCGTCTTCTCCGACTTGATCGCCGCGTTCGTCCGGTAGTTCTCAATGCCCGGCACGCGGAATGCCATCGCCACGAGAACCTTCGCGTGGAATTCGTCGATCGCCTTCGTGAGCGCGATGCGGGGAGCGAACGATTCCCCGAATCTGTCGTTGGATTCGTACCGTGCTCCCAATGTCAGGTTCGCGAAGTCATTCTGCGAATAGAGCTGGGAGTACAGGGCGATGTTCCGAAACAGGATGGAGCCCGCGGCGGGATTGGTCCAGACGCCGAACGCGGAATCGGCCGGGGATTCCGACCGTTCCTGATATGCTTCCAGGCCGAACAGCAGGTTGAGCCGGCTCGTCGTGTCATAATGCACAGTGACTCCCCCTGCGATGCGCTCCACGACGGTGGCGTAGTACAATCGGAGCGAGGCCGCCAGGGGATTCTCCTTGTTCCACGGCGTCTCCCGTTTGTAGAGGACATGCGGGACGACCGTGAATTCGTCATCCAACATCAGGTCGTACTTGGCGGATGCGATGACGGCATTGAAGTCATTCGCGACGGCCGGGATGACCGTTCCGAAGGCATCGCGCTGCATGATGCCGAACTGCTCGAAGAACATCTGCGTGGAAAAGGATCCGGATGTCGCCCCGAGCGTGAGACTCAGCGGCGCATAGGTGACAGCGTCGTCGATGCGTACGCCGTTCGGATCGATGTACGAGTTCGCGCTCAGGTTTGCAGCGCCGGCAAAGATCCCGATGGAGAGACTCATGCTCGAGTCCCGCATGCGGGCCTGTGCGCCGAGCGACCGTCGGCTCAATCCATTCGCGAACATCCCGTACGCTCCGCCGATGCGAATCCCTCCAGGCGACGTGCGATCGCCGGTGATGATATTGATGACTCCCAGTTCGGCGTAGCGGCCGTAGATCGCAGACCCGGGACCACGGATGATCTCGATCCGTTCGATGTGATCGATGTCCAATCGGTTGCTCAGATGGATCGTCGAGTACGAGGATTCGTTCAATTCGAGGCCGTCGAGCATGACGAGCATCTTCCCCTCATTCGCCCAGTTGCCCCGGATGCCGGCGCTGACCACGCCTTCCACATCGACGCCGAACTCATAGCCGGGAATGAGGCGAAGGATATCGATGAGGTCGCGGGCGCCGATCGCCTGGATCTCCTCCCGCGTGACGACCGTGACGATCCCGGGAGCCTCGCGCAATCCCAAGGCTTTCTTGGATGCGATCGTGATGGGAAGATTCATCAGCTCGGACAGCGAGAACGTGAGGAGCGTGTCGGCCGGTTCAGGCTGCGTGTGGAGCGGGGAGGGGATTGCGGTGCAGAATAGGGCGAGAAGAAGCAGCAATGTCATTCGCTGGGGACAAGAACCGGCGGGTGCATACGATCGCATCGTGGACCTCCCTCAATCGCCAAATGCCGCAATCCGTAAATCCGCTCATTCCCCCCTCGGAATGGTTGAAACACAGTATCGGAAAAACCCGCGTGCTTGTCAAGAATCCCCCGCGACAGACTCCCGCGGGGGAGATGGAGGACGAGCGCTCTAAGGCATTACGGAGAAACGAATTGCAGATGGATGAATGGAGGATCGATACACGCGCTGGACGGTTTTCTGATAGTCGGCGTCGCGAGCCTCGAAAATGTTCATAAATCGCCCCGGATTTCGATCGATCATGGGGAACCACGTGCTCTGAACGTGGACCATGATCCGATGCCCCTTCTTGAACGTATGGAAGGCATCCTGGAGTCGGAAAGAAGCCGGCGTGACCGTATTGGAGGCGAAAGGCTCAGGGTGCGTTGTGCTCTTCCGGAACTTCCCGCGGAGCACATCGCCGCGAACGAGCATCTGATACCCGCCGAGAGGGGTTCCGGAGGAGGAGCGCCCGCGGACTGTGTCCGGGAAAACGTCGATCACTTTCACGATGATGTCGCAATCGGTACCAGAGGTCGAAATGAACAAGCTCGCATCGATCGGACCGACGAGCGTTACGTCTTCAGCCAACGGCTCGGTCCGGTAGATGAGCACATCCGGACGGCGGGAGGCGAACCGCTGATCCTCGTTCATGAAGGAACCGTCGTACCAATGGGTGGTCTTTCCCGTGTACGGGACCGGCTTGGCGGGGTCGCTGATGTACTCGTCGAACTCCGGCTGTTTCTGTTCCGGTGGATCAAAGGCAAGCGTCCCGTTCTCCCTCAAGAATAGAGAACGCGCGGTTCGAGGTGTCGGGGGCCAGACGGGAAGATGTTGCCACTCGTTCGTCCCTGTGACGAACACGGACGCCTCCGCGGTCGATGGGTCCGGCGCTCCGTTGAGATGGTGTTCGAAAAAGGGGACTTCGATGCTCTCGGCGTAGTACTGTGTTGTGACGGACCCGAACTTGATGTCTCCGAGCGAATCCAGACCGGCGAGATCCCACCAGCCGTGCGGCCAGGGACCCATCACCAGCGAGATCGCATTGTCGGC
>Ga0105103_10000374_pt1 | contig 25138 bp, 23 predicted proteins | sample PPLLaktember2015_2_FD_79107 | JGI IMG/M metagenome (GOLD analysis project Ga0105103, IMG submission 79107) | Freshwater sediment microbial communities from Prairie Pothole Lake near Jamestown, North Dakota, USA - PPLs Lake P7 Core (6) Depth... | ecosystem: Environmental > Aquatic > Freshwater >...
CATACCAGCGATATCCAACGTAAATACCCTCTTTATACATCACCACACCATTCTCTCCCGGGTAAGCATTCAGCGCATGAGCCGGAGAATCGCTCAGCTTTTGGGGAAACGTGAAGCAGAGTTTGCCCGATGGATTGACCTTGCCGAAGAGCACATCGGCTATGGCGTTGCCGGCTTCCATACCGCCGTACCAAGCCTGCACCACCGCAGGAATTTGATCAATCCAAGGCATTGCCACCGGCGATCCGCTGATATTGACAACGATAGTACGCGGATTGACCGCCAAGACCGCCTGCACCAATTCATCCTGATGAAACGGCAAGGTAATATCCAGACGATCGCTGCCTTCGGCATCTCCGTGCTCATAGTGACTCAAGCCGGTGAAGATGATGGCCACATCAGCATTCGCTGCAGCACCAACCGCATTGGCGATCTGTTCGGTTCCGCTTTTCTCTTCATAGCCCATGGAAAAAATCACATTTGAGCGTCCTTTGACCTGTGCGATCAATCCCTGCAATGGCGTAATTTCGTACAGTGCTTTGATTTCTGAACTACCGCCACCTGGCGCCTGCAATCGTACAGCATTCTCGCCGATGACAGCGATTGTTTTCAAATTCTCTAATTACAGCGGCAAAAAACCGCCGTCGTTTTTAAGCAGTACAATCGATTCATCGGCGATCTTGCGCGCCGATTTGGCATGATCGGGATGATTGAGCACACCCTTTTTACGATTCGGATCAAACACATGCGTCAAAAACATAACCCGCAAGTTGCGACGCGCTTTATCATCCAGAACACTCATCGGAATCTCTCCGCCCAGCAATAGCTCTTTGAACGGATCAGCCAGAAAATAATCCGCATAGGGTTTATCGGTGCCCATTTCCAGATCCAGTCCATACAGCGCCGCTTCGCGCGTATCATGCGTCCCGGACCAATCCGACACGACCAAGCCTTGAAATCCCCATTCACCCTTGAGAATGGTGTTGAGCAGATAATCATTATGGCAGCAATGGCCACCGCGCAACTTGTTGTAGGCGCCCATCACGGTATAGACACCGCCCTGCTGCACCGCAGCCTGAAATCCTGGAAGATAGATCTCCCGCAATGCTCGTTCATCGATTTCAACACTGATGGATCCGCGTTCCACTTCCTGATTGTTTAGGGCGAAATGTTTGACGCAGGCAGCAACATCCTGTTCCTGCACCCCACGAATGTAGGGCACAACAATCTGAGCGGTGAGATAAGGATCTTCACCGAAATATTCAAAGTTCCGTCCGCACAGCGGCGTCCGTTGAATATTAATCGCCGGACCGAGAATCACCGCTTTGCCGCGGGCATTAGCTTCGCTGCCGAGTACGCGCCCGAATTCAAGCGCCATCTCGGGATTCCATGTTGAAGCCAGCGCCGTGCCATTGGGAAGATACCCGGCATAATCGTCCGTGCGTCCGGCAGGCGCCCATGAATGGGGACCGATCTCCTGGCGAACGCCATGAGGGCCATCGGACAAAAAACGCACCGGAATGCCCAGCCGATCAATACCAGCGGCTGTGAATTTACTGTCGGCGTGAATCAGGGATAATTTTTCATCCAATGTCAGGCGGGATAATAAATCCTCAACACGCGCTTCCAGCGGTTGCGTTGGATCAAGGTAATAAGGCGTTTCCGCATAGATCATAAAAGTCAACAGCAAAAATGAAAACCAGTGCTTTATCATCAGATTCTCCTGTCATAAAAAAAGCTTTCCGGGACAACCGGAAAGCTTTTTCTTATTCAACAATTAATCGAATCCATCATTTGTCGGTCAAAGCCGCCACTCCGGGCAGTATCTTGCCTTCCATCAGTTCAAGGCTGGCGCCGCCGCCGGTGGAGATGTGGCTGAATTGCTTGCCAAAACCTGACTTTTTCGCAGCGCTGGCTGAATCACCGCCGCCGACCACCGACACCGCGCCGGAGGTCGCAATCGCCTCAGCCAGACCATAGGTGCCTTTTTCGAAACCCTTGACTTCGAACACACCCATGGGGCCGTTCCAGATGATCGTTTTGCTCTTTTTCGCTTCAGCCTGGTATAATTCGAGCGTCTTTGGACCAATATCGAGCCCCATCTTGTCCGCCGGAATAGCTTCGGCGTTTATGACCTCACCGACTCCGCTCTCGCCGGATGGAAACTCGGCAGCCACGATATGATCGACCGGCAGCAATAAGGTCACGCCTTTGGCTTTGGCTTTGATGAAATACTCTTTGGCTTTTTCAATGAAATCTTCTTCGACGCGCGACTTGCCGACAGCAACGCCTTTGGCCTTCAAAAAGGTGTAGGCCATGGCGCCGCCGATGATCAGGCTGTCGACTTTTTCCAATAGGTTGTCGATGACCATAATTTTGTCCGATACCTTGGCGCCGCCCAATATAGCCAACAGCGGCCGTTCAGGTTTATCAAATACCTTGGCGAAATAAGCCAATTCCTTGCTCATCAAATAACCGGAAGCTCCCTGCTTCAGCTTCTGCGGCACTCCAGCCATGGATGCATGGGCACGATGCGCGGTACCAAACGCATCATCAATATAAAGGTCACCCAGCTTGGAAAGTCCATCGATGAACCACTGGCGCTCTTCCTTGCTCATCTTGACGCCTTCTTTTTTGCCCTCTTCCTCCGGGTAAAAGCGCAGGTTTTCAAGAAGGACCACATCTCCTGCCTTCATCGCCGCCACGGCTTTTTCTGCCGGTTCGCCGACACAATCCGGTGCAAAAACAACGGATTTATTCAATAGTTCAGAGAGCCGCTCCGCAACCGGTTTGAGAGAATATTCAGGCATCGCCTTACCATCCGGTCGGCCGAGATGTGACATAAGAATGGCTTTACCGCCGTCATTAATCACTTTATTGATTGTCGGCAGAGCGGCAACGATGCGCTTATCATCAGCAACCTTTTTGTCTTCGGTCAAAGGCACGTTGAAATCCACGCGGATGAGGACGCGTTTGCCCTTGAGATTGAGATCATCAATTGTTTGCTTGTTCATAGAAACTCCATTTACGTTTATCGTACAGGGTCAATATTACAAGGAATTCACTGAATTTAATGATTTTTTATTAAAAATCAAGGCGTTCTCCGGACAAGCCTGAATACATTTACCGCAGGCGTGACAATCCGGCCGGATTTTTTTATTCTCCAAAATTGACGGAACTGTCGGACAGGGACTCTTTTTGATGCATAATCGACAATCGGTACAGGCGCTTTTGATTAATCTCACCCGCAAGATAGAAAACGGCTCCAGTATCCAGGTCACCAGTCCCAACGGACAAACCAAGTAACAGAACGGGCGATAAACAATCAATCCGCCAATCAGGACGATGATCAGCGATGGAATCAGGGTCGCTGACCATCGCCAATGAAGAATATGAAAAGCATTTAAATATCCGAAAAGAGAAAAGGACAAGGTAAACACCAGAACGATGAAAATCGCAAAAACACCCAGACGAATAGTATTGGTGAGCGCGAAAGGCAGGGGTCGCTTGAATTTCCTGAATACCGGGATATGATAGATCAGTTCCTGCAGTGCGCCGACAGGACAGGTCCAGCCGCAAAAACTTTTATTGCTGATGATGGTTAACAGTCCGACAAAAGCGAGCATTGAAAAAAAGAAAATGGGGATGGACCTCCCGGCATTGATGAAAAGAAAAGGCTTTTCGATGATGCACATCGGGCTGGGGTGCAAACCCATCCCTTGAGCAAAAGAGCCCCAGGGGAGCACACCAATCACTCCGAATGCAAAGAAAGCGACGGCCATCATCACCAGGCGCACGGAACTGACCACTTTTCGCATGATCAGCAGAACGCTCCCCGCTAAGGCCAATGTGGCTGCAATCCATACTTTCGGCATCTGCCAGGCGGAAAAAAAATCCTGCAAAGCATTGCTTCCGTCACCGCACCAGGCAGCAGAGAATAACGAGAGACCAATAAGGATGGTTATTCTGATTCGTTTCATAAATCCCCGCATAATCATTCGCTGAGCTCTTGAGAGAGGGTTTGAATCGTCGATGCAATAATCGTGGGTTGGAGTCGCGCTTCAAGTCCGAACTTTGATATCAGAGTCGCAGGCGCCGGGAAATAAGTCAAAGTTGCCTGCACTTGTTTCACATGGGGTACGGGAATATCGAAGACCAAAGTACGACTTTCGTCAGGAGATAAACGCTGATCAAACTTGATGGATGTTGCTTCCCAAGGCGGGACGGGCGCCGCGCCACTATCATTCTGCAGCAATCGCATGAACACCGATTTAGAGTCCTCAAATGGCGAATCTCCAAAGTTCTGCCACAGAACCTGATCATTTTCATCAAGCGCCTGCACGGTCAGCACCACCATGCGCAATGGAGAGCCGGTCGGCAACGAATGACCCACGGTCCTGTTTGTCACTTCCACCGCAGCCCGCAATGCCGAAGAATTTTTTTCCAGGGTAATTTTCACGTTGGCGCAATTGCGCAATATTTCGGCATTGTAACCACCGTAAAAGATATGCGAGTTGATGTTTCTGATCTTTCCCAAGTCGGCAGATTTCCCCTCCATAGCGGGCATATGGCAATCCTGACACGTTACACCTTTTCGGGCAAAAGAACTTTTGTGATATTCTTCCTCAGTCGAACAGATATCGAATTGGTGCGACTTTTCCATATTACCGTGGCAAGTCTGACAAAATTGCGGAGAGGTGAGGACGGATGAAAACTCGGCAGAGTGACTGACAGGAACCGCATCTTTGGATGGACCTTGTTTCACATTTGTCGGAAGCAGCTCAAACCAGGCATCCTTGCCGTTTCCTTTCATCCGCGTGGCATGACAGACATCACAAGTGACGCCTTCCACCGCAAGTGTTCTGCTGTCATACTCGTTCAAACCCAAGGCGCTGACCGGCTGATGACATTTCTTACATTTTTCCACATCCTCTGCAGAAGAGGAACGCGCCCATTTGACCATGGCGGCAAAAAATGGATTAGTACGCTCCGTCGATTGAGCGTGTCGGGATTGCTGCCACTCATGGGTGATTTGACGATGGCAGTCTGCACAACTACGAAAAGACTGCACTTCCTGTGCGTTTGTCCCATTAATAACTGCCATCATGAGCAGGACGAATACCACTTTTGACCAGACCGAAACCATGGCGACCTCGAAAAATATCACGTTGATTGTTTTTTGGGCAAAAATCCTTTGACCGCATCAACCAGAAGCAGCCCCAATACGCCTCCCCACAATGACGAAAACCAGGGATTGCTCTGCAGTGGACAAGAACCGGTTTTGCAGCCGATAAAATAGTAATATGAAAAACCCAATCCAGCCCCAATAATGAATATTAAACCATTTTTGATCAATTTCATAGTACACGTTTCCTATTGAATGAACATAAACAGGAAAGGCAAGTTTTTAAACTTGCCTTTCGCAAATTAGGCATCCTGAAGATGAAAATCAAGCGTAAACTGTGAACGCACGGTTCACATTTCAGATACCTCAGCCAAAACCACTGCTGCAGCCTCTTCCGCCGTCTGAATGGGAAGGGGAATCAACACCACAGGCGGAAAAAGCGGAAATCATTTTTTCAGGCTTCGGTTCGTTGCAATGGGGACAGTTCAGTTGAGAACCATCCTCTCCCAAACGCTGCAGAACGTCGAAGCGATGCCCGCATTTTCGGCAGACATATTCATTGATCGGCATTACTTCTCCTTTTCTGTCGATAAGGATTGATTATTGTCATTTGTTTTTTCTGATGAATCTCCACCCGGGAGATCACATGATCCGGACATTCAGGTGGGCACTCCCAACTTGGGCAGTACATATCTGGATAATACAAACCAGACGATGAGAACCAAAATAATCTGTAAAAAATCCACAACATTCCTCAATATTTTGACTTTAAATATCGGATGAAATTATCGTTGAAATGATTCAGAATAAATCCAGAGTATGTCCGGTCATATCCGGCCGCATGAAAGGCAGTTGAGCGCCATAAACGTGGAGAAGCGATGAGGGGGCATTCATTTGTTGCGGTTGCAGGGCAAACTTGAACTGAAATGAGTTAACCACCGCTTGTCCACGAAAATGATTATTAAAAATGACCACAATCGATTTGCTTTGCGATGCCATGGATTGGATATTATCGATCCATTGTTGCAGCTCATCAGTACGGTACAAATAGTCGTAACGGGCATCCCGTCCGGCATTTTCGCGAAACCATTTGGCCTGGTTGCGGCCATGAAGGCGGACATACGCTACGGGTGCAGTCACAACCGCAGAAGGCGCTAAAGAACCCGGCAAAAGGGGTTGATCGATATTGACAAAAGAGACCTGACGTTCTGTCAGGAACTGAGCGACAGCATCATCAGACCAGCTCGAATGACGAAATTCCACGGCACAGGGCAAATCACCAAAATGCTCCAAAAGCAGTGCAAGTTTTTTAATTGAAGAGACACTCTTTTTAAATGACCAGGGAAATTGGATGAGGACACACAAAAGTTGTCGGCTGTCCGCGATCAATTGCAGATTTTTCTTGAAATCACCTACATCATCGGAGGAATAGCATTCGCCATGAGTGAACTTGTTCCATAATTTGACGCAAAAACGAAAATGGGGATATTTTGCAACCGTCATCAACCATCCATTTATGGTCGCTGCAGACGGATTTTTGTAAAACGTCGAGTTGATTTCGACCACATTAAAATAACGGGCGATAAACTCCAATTCGGAAAACCGGCGCGGCCGCTCGGCAGGGTATACAATACCATTCCAATCGGGATAACTCCAACCGGCAGGTCCAATGTAAATCGATGGTGAGTGCTCCATAGGGGAAAAACATCGGCGGGCGTTCGACACCCGCCGATTCATCTGAATTATTTCTTCACATCCTTGTCGTTTTTAACAAAAGCACTGAGAAGATCAATCGGTAACGGGAAAATGATGGTCGAATTGTTTTCTGAAGCAATCTCGTTCAACGTCTGCAGATATCGCAACTGCAGCGCCTCAGGATGTTTCGAGATCACCGCAGCAGCATTGGAGAGTGTCTGCGACGCCTGAAATTCACCCTCGGCGTGGATGATCTTTGCACGCCGTTCACGTTCTGCTTCCGCCTGCCGCGCCATCGCCCGCTGCATTTCACTGGGCAGATCGACATGCTTGACTTCGACAAGCGAGACTTTGATGCCCCAAGGATCAGTCTGAGAATCGATGATGCGCTGCAGCTCGTGATTGATTTTATCCCGTTCCGCCAGCAGGTCATCCAATTCCGCCTGTCCCAGCACACTTCTCAGGGTTGTCTGAGCGAGCTGAGAGGTTGCAAACAGATACTCTTCCACCTGAACAATAGCCTTTTCAGGTTCAACAACACGAAAGTACAATACGGCATTGACTTTGACGGAAACATTATCCTTGGTGATGACATCTTGCGGCGGTACATCCATCGCGACCGTTCTCAGGCTCACTTTAACCATCCGATCGACAAACGGGATGATAAAGATAATTCCCGGACCCTTTGCACCGGCGAGACGCCCGAGGCGAAAAATGACGCCGCGTTCGTATTCGCGCAGGATCTTGATGGAATTGAGTATGACCAATAAAAGCAGAATGACCAACACATAAAAGGGTGAAATCATCTCTTTACTCCTTTTCTTCGTTTAAAACATTTATTTTTGTAACGGTTAATAATAGTCCTTTCACTGACAGAATGCGCACCTGATCCCCTTTGGCAATTTTATCTGTGCTGACTGCCCGCCAAATTTCCCCCCACACCTTGACAACGCCCTCTTTTCCCGGCGCAAAAGAAGAATTGGCCACGCCGATCTCTCCGGCCAATCCCTCCTGGCCTGTCGTCGGTTTGCTGAGTCGAGTCTTCAACACCATTCCCAACGCGAAAACAAAAAAACCAGCTGTGAACAAGGCGACAGTCAAAGCGACACGCCAATCAACGCGAAAATGAAAGCCGGGGGAATCTTGAAACAGCATAATGGCTCCAAGGAACATGGCGACTACGCCTCCAATAGTTAATATTCCAAAACTGGTGACTTTAACTTCAAGAATAAAGAGGACCAATGCAAACAGAATCAAAAGGATTCCGGCTGTATTCACCGGCAGGGTTTGCAGCGCCATAAACGCGAGTAAAATGAAAATGCCGCCGGCTACTCCGGGTATAATGGTTCCGGGATTTGACAGTTCAAAAAAGAGTCCATAGATCCCCAGCATCAGCAGGATATAGGCGATCGTCGGATTGGAAATACGGTAAAGGATGCGATGACGCCAGTTCATTGTATGTTCGACAATAGTGATGTCCTTTGTGGCCAAAACCTTCATTAGACCGTCCTTTAATTCAATCTCGCGACCATTGACGAGGGTGAGTAAACTGTCCAAAGTCGGCGCGACAAAATCAACCACCTTCAAGGCAACAGCCTCGTTTTCATTAATCGATACGCTTTGACGGACGGCTTTTTCAGCCCAGTCGGCATTACGTCCTCGTTTTTCCGCAATTCCTCTCGCCCAGGCGACGGTATAATTTTCCACCTTTTGGCTCATCACCTGTGAGGTATCCTGCTGACCGCCGATGCTCACCGGATGAGCGGCGCCGATGTTCGTGCCTTCATCCATCGCCGCAATATGGCAGGCCATTGTGAGGAAAACACCCGCAGAAACAGCACCCGCACTGCTGGGAGTGATGTACATGATGACCGGAACCTGAGCCTCGAGAATGGCTTTGACGATATCTTGGGTCGCCTGCAGCAGACCTCCCGGAGTATCCATTTCAATGAGCAGAGCCTCATACTGCCCTTCCTCGGCGCGTTTGATATTGTCCACGATGAATTTGGCCGAGAGCGGATTGATATCGCCGTCAATTTCGATTTTCAGCAGGTCACCGGAGGAAGCAGACAAAATCAGCGGAAAAATAACCAAACAGAGAACGATCATTTTATACATAAAGACCCATTTTTCTTTAAAGATATAAAAGGGATACCTCAAATGCAATGAGATTCATACTATTATTTCAAAACAAACAGCGTTAATAGGATATTCTCGAAACTTTTCCTTGACATTTAAATTGATTTTTGACAAATTGAATCAGCCTGCGAGCGGTCAAACACGTAAAAGAACCAACACCTTTTTTTTGGGAGCTAGCTCTGCATGCGTATTACAGGCCTCTTAATCCCTCACGGGATCTTGTGGAAGTAAAAAGCATTTAGGCGGTGCCCACCGTGTCGGACGGGTTCTTTTAACCGTCTTTCTGCTCGCAGGTTTTAATTTTTAGATCTGGGGAGAAAGATGACTTTTTCACTTTTAATGAGCTTAAATCGCGATCATTTTCAAATATTACTGGAAAAATGCAGCCGATCCAGACTGCGATATTGAATGGCCTCGCTGACAAATTCCGCCTTGATCTCCTCATGATGCTCCAAATCGGCAATCGTCCGCGCAACTTTAAGAATGCGATCATAAGCGCGTGCAGAGAGCCCCAATTTGGTAATCGCCATCTTGAGCAATTCATGTCCCTGATCATCAAGCCGACAGAAACGACGAATCTCTTTTGAATCCATGCGCGCATTGCAGAAAAGATGCGGATGATCTTTGAAACGTTGCCGCTGCACATCACGAGCCGCCTCAATCCGCTGACGAATAACCTCGGAAGATTCTCCCGTATTCCCACTGCTCAATTCGCGATATTTCACCGCCGGCACCTCAATATGAATATCAATGCGATCAAGCAATGGCCCGGATATTCGCGACAGATAACGCTGGACCTGAGGTGGTGAGCAGGTGCACTCCTTTGACGGATCAGAATAATAACCGCAGGGACAGGGATTCATCGCGGCAGCGAGCATAAATTCTGCAGGATAGGTGAGTGAAAGAATGGCTCTGGCAATGGTGACGACGCCGTCTTCAAGCGGTTGACGCAAAACTTCGAGAACATTTTTTTTAAACTCAGGCAGTTCATCAAGAAATAAAACGCCGTGATGGGCGAGACTTACCTCTCCGGGACGTGGAACAGTACCGCCGCCGATCAGTCCCGCATCGCTTACGGTGTGATGGGGGGCGCGATACGGACGCGTGGCGATCAAAGCTTCATTATCCGGCAGCAAACCGGCAACAGAATGAATTTTGGTCGTTTCCAAAGCCTCCTGCAACGTCATATCCGGCAAAATACTGGGCAATCGTTTGGCAAGCATGGTTTTGCCCGAACCTGGTGGACCGATCATGATGATATTATGCCCGCCGGCGGCAGCGACCTCCAAAGCTCGTTTGACGTGCTCCTGTCCTTTCACATCCAGAAAATCCAGCTGATATTGTCGTTTATTGGAAAAGACTTGCTTAATATCCACTGTGAAAGCAGAGGCGCTGCCGCTGTTTAAAAATTTGACCGCATCCTTCAGGGATGCCATAGGATAGACTTCCAAGTCGCGAGCCATTGCCGCTTCACGGGCATTCTCCATCGGCAGAAGGATGCCCTTTTTGCCTTCCTTGACAATCTCCGAAGCGATTGGCAGGATGCCGCGCACAGGCCGCAGTCTGCCGTCAAGGCTCAATTCTCCGACCAGGATATAATCATTCAATCGTACGGGAGAAATCAGTCCTTCGGCGGCGAGAATGCCCAGCGCAATCGGCAAATCGAATGCCGCACCCTCTTTGCGAATATCCGCGGGCGCCAGATTGATGGTTATTTTTTTCGACGGAAATCGAAATCCGCTGTTTTTCACCGCTGCCAGCACGCGATGGTTGGATTCGCGCACCGCCCCCTCTGGAAGCCCAACGGTGAAAAATTTCGGTTGCTGTGATTCGAGATGCGCTTCGACCTTGACAATATAGGCGTTGATGCCGAGAACTGCGGCACTGAGAACTTGAGAAAACATACCCCCTCCAAGAACTGATTAATGAATCATTTGGCCACCCTTAACGTCACTGATCACAACATCCCCGCTATGGCTTTGGCATCAGCCGATCAACAGGAATGCCGCAGAGAAACTTGAAAACTGCCTCTCCGGCATTTCGATATTGATGACGAATTCCCGGCGGAACGAACACAACATCACCGGGCTTCACATCAAACCATCGGCCTTCCATCATCACCTGGCCAACCCCTTCGACAATAAAATTCTCGTGTTCATACGGATGCGAGTGATCCGGTGAATGACCCCCGGGTTCTATTTCGATCATACGAAGTTTATAAACCGGGGCACCGTCGTTCGCGTCATCAATCAAAACCCTGATTGAAGCGCCCGGCGCTGTGGGTCCAAATTCTTTTGCTTCAATATCGGTATAATGGGCAACTTTACCTTTTGTCATGTCTGCTCCAGCTGTTTATATTGAAAGAATTCAATAATTTTGTAACCACGAAACGCCGCCGGTTGTTCCAGCTCTTGATCCCAAAAATATCAGCCGGTTAAGGCCATGCCGAATATTCAGCTTCCGACGTCATTCCGCAGCGTCAACAGTCGTCGGCGCAAATTTCGCCGATGCGGAGAAAAAGCGGAACAAATAAAAAATATCAGGGTGGCGGTGATGACAATGGTTGCGCCCGAAGCGCTGTCCAGCCAGGAGGATAAAAACAATCCAATCCAAGTCGAGGATACCCCCAAAACAACCGAAAGCAACATCATTTTTTTAAAATCATCCGTCAACTGATGCGCGGCCGCTGCCGGAGAGACGATCAACGCAGAAACCAGTACAATACCGACTGCCTTGATCGACAACACGATGGTGAGCGAAATGATGGTCAACATCAAATAGTTGAGCCTGCGCACCGGCAATCCGGCCACCTGGGCGGCTTCTGCATCAAATGTCAGAAACAAAAATTCCTTGAACAACAACACGATCAGAGAGACCACCAAAACTGCCAAAACAAGCGATGCCCATACATCAAATTGGGTGACTGCAAGTATATTGCCAAAGATGTAGCTGAACAGATCAACGCGATATCCCTTTAAAAATCCGAGCAATAAAACGCCGAAAGCCATAGTTGACGCAAAGAAAATGCCAACGGCAGTATCTTCGTGGATGCGTTTGCTTTCGCTGACCAATCCGATCCCCCAGGCGACGCCGGTGCAGAAAAGAATGGCTGAAAAAAAGGGATTGATCCCTATGAGCATTCCCAGGGCAACTCCGCCAAAAGAGGCATGCGCGATACCGGCGCCGATAAAGGACATTCCGCGCAAGACCACATAAACACCGACAAGAGCGCAAACCGCACCGGTGATTGTGGCAACAAGGAGGGCACGCTGCATGAATTCAAATTGCAGTAATTCAGTCATGATGATGTTCGCCTTGCGACTCGGGCAGAACAACCATATGCGGCACCCGCCCGTGCCCGAAGAACATGGCGTCGCAGCCGTACATTTGTTCCAATGTATCCTGAGCCAAAACTTCTGCCGGCACGCCATGAGCAACCAATCGACGATTCAGGCAAGCAACTGCACTGACGTATCGAGAAACCACGCCAACGTCGTGAGAAACCAGAACCAGCGTCAGCTTCATTTTCAGATGCATGGAATGAAGCCATTCATAAAAGCCCTCCGCAGCTGTCACATCGAGCGCTGCAGTTGGTTCATCAAGCAGCAGAATATCCGGTTCAAGAGCCAGAGCGCGGGCGATGAGCACTCGCTGACGCTGACCTCCGGATAATCTTCCGATTTGTCGATTGGCCAGATCCTGGATATCGACGCGTTCCAAGGCTTTATCGACGCTTTCGCGATCCTTGGCACCGGGTCTTCGCCCGATTCCAATCTTGCGGCTTCGTCCCAACAAAACCACATCGCGAACATGAATGGGAAAATTGAAATCAATGTGGGCATGCTGAGGAACATAGCCGATTTGATCGCGCTTCGCTCCCAAATTCATCGGCGCTGATCCTAAAACAGTGATGGAGCCGGAGAAAGGTTTTATCAATCCCAACATGGATCGCAGCAGGGTTGTTTTTCCAGAACCGTTGGGACCCAAAATACCCCAAAAATCGCCTTCCCGCACCGTAAAGCTGACATCCTCCAAGACCAGCTTGTCCTGATAGGCAACCGACAGGTTAGCCGCTTGGATTAATTCCACTTTCACCGTTGACACGCTACTCCCTCATGACACGATTCATCAGCGCTACATTATAGCGCATGAGATCAACGTAGCTTTTCGTCTGCGGCAGAGCGCCCAATGGGTCCAAAGTGATCACCTGAATGTTGCTCTCCTGAGCAATAATTTCCACAGAACGCGCCGGAAACTGCAGTTCCGCAAATACAGCGCGCGCACCGATCTTTTTAATCGTCTCCACCAATTCGGCAATGTCTTTCGGTCGTGCCTCCTGCCCCGGCGTTTTCTCAATCACACCTGCCTGCTCTAAACCATAACGCTGCGCAAAATAAACCCAAGAAGGATGAAAACAGACAAATCTTTTTTGCTTCCAAGAGTTGACCTGGTTTTCAATGTCAGAATCAAGAATCGTCAATTCTTTGATTAAAACAGCCGTCTGAGTTTCATAATAGGCGCGATTGGTCGGATCGACATCTGTCAATGCGGCATATATCCGTTTTGCCTGATGAATGGCATTTTGCGGATTCAACCAGACATGAGGATTGCCTTCAGCGTGCTGATCGTGATGCTCCTGAAGAATCGTCAGACCTTCACTGGTAAAAACGGCTTTTTTGCCCGACAAAGCCTCCAAAACATTGTTCAGCCAGTACTCCAATCCAATCCCGTTGAAAACCAATAGATCAGCCGAATTCATTTTTTTCATAATTCCCGGCGTCAACTCAAACGTATGCGGATTGGCGCCGGTGGGAATGATGGTAAAAACACTCACTTTGCTGCCGCCGATTTTCTGGGTCAAGTCAGCTAAAGGCTGAATGCTGACACCCACCATGATTTTATCGCTCGTCTCCTCTTGGGCGCATCGCCACAGCAGCGAGGTTGAACTCAACAAAAGATATATCATTACTTTTTTTATAAAGAAATCCAATCATCACCTCTATTTGATAAATATCATCACCTAGGATAATCCAAATTACAATAAAGCACCCAGATAATCAATCTGTTTTTATCATGGCTAGGGCACACTGCAAATGATTGCTGCAGCTCCGATCATCATGAACAAGGCGGCGACCAAACGTCGCCGAAAATAACGTTCTTCAAACAATGTTTTTCCCAGGATAACGCTCACCAGCGCCGAGAGCTGAAAAAAGGCCAAACTATAACTCACTTGAATACGTTTGAAAACCAATAAAGTAAATATCTGCATGGCAGCGATGAACATGACAATAGCGGCCAGTGTTGAGAGATGCCGTCCGATGATTGTCAAATTCCGGCTGAAAAAACCGGGACTCATTCGTAGAGAAACAATCAAGGCAACAGGTATTCCCCAAAAACTCCAGAAAAACATGATCACGGATGCAGCAGCCTCCTGCAACACCATTTTCGACAAGACGGCGCCCAGCGATGCAAAAATCATCGCCAGAAAGCGATAGACAAAGTCGCGCCGTCTGACGATTTTATCCGGCGCCGAATTCGAACGCGGCTTTAATAGGAGACTCGCCGACAGAATGATCCCTGTACCCAATACGCCTTTAACAGATGGCCATTCCTGGATCATCAAAATTCCCAGCGCCGTGGCAATGATAGGTTTGAAAGCATTGAGCGGACCGAATACCGAAAAATCCATGCGGCTCACGGCATACACTAAAAAAATATTACCCAGCGCATCCAGAATTCCCATGGTGGAGGCCAACCACCAAAAATCAGACGGGAAAGCCACGGGCGATCGAGTCCATTCCATCAGAAAAATTGGAGCAAAAACTGCTGTCAGCACAATATGCGTTGCCAAGACAATAAAAAGCGGATGGACACCTTTTTGTGCAATTTTCTTCTGGAATACATTGGTGAATGGTCCGGCTAAAATTCGCAATCCGATTAAAATCGCGGTCAGCATATCCTGTCAATCCCCAATGGAGCTTATTCGCAGTGGCTGATCACTCTTCATGAAGCGGGCATTGACTGAAACTGATGCTTCTCCAGTTCGTTCATTATGAAACGGCACATTAAACATCAATCTCATCGACCGCTACCCAAGCGCGTTTTCTCCAGCTTTCCAGTCCTTTTTCAGCGAGTTGCACGCCTTTGGCGCCCTCAAGAAGATTCCATGGAAATGATTCCTCCAAGGCAACATGGCGCAGATAGAGTTCCCATTGTGCTTTGAAAGCATTGTCATAAAATTCCTGATCCGGAACCTCGATCCAGTCGGCGAAATAATTGATCGGCTGCTCAATATCTGGATTCCAGACGGGACGAGGCGTATTGCCATAATGCTGGGTCCAGCATTTGTGCAGGCCGGCGACAGCCGAGCCCTTTTCACCGTCGACCTGTATGGTTAAGAGATCATCACGACGCACGCGAGTCGCCCAGCTGCAGTTGAAATGGGCGATGATACCTCCCTGCAGTTCAAAGGTGACGTACGCTGTGTCGTCCGCCGTGCAGTCAAAAACCCTGCCCGACTCATCCATTCGTCGCGGGATGTGAGTGGCTCCCAGACAGGAAACGGCGACAACTTTTGCAAATAGATGGTCAAGAATGTACCTCCAATGGCATAACATATCGACAATAATGCCGCCGTCGTCCTGTTTACGATAATTCCACGAAGGGCGTTGCGGGGGAACTGTGAATCCTTCGAAAACCCAATAACCAAAATCACCCTTGATTGAAAAGATGCGGCCCAAAAAATCATATTCAATCAGGCGACGCAATTTGATCAATCCCGGAAGCCATAATTTATCCTGAACCACCCCGTGTTTCAACCCGGCATTTTCGGCCAATCGATAAAGTTCAATGGCTTCAGCCGTATTGGTCGCCGTTGGCTTTTCGCAATAAATGTGCTTACCCGCCGCAATAGCTTTTTTGACATTTTGTGCGCGCACTCCTGTCATCGACGCATCAAAATAGATCGAATACTGTTCATCCGCGAGGACGGTTTCGAGGTCGGTTGAATATTTCGGCACACCTGATCGTTGACAAAGCGCCTGAAGTTTACCGCTGTCTCGACCAACAAGGATCGGATCGGGAATGATAAATCGGTCAGCGGATATTTTTACTCCACCTTGTTTGATGATTTCGACAATGGAGCGCAGCAGATGTTGATGGGTTCCCATTCTGCCGGTGACTCCATTCATGATAACACCGATGCGCATATTCATGGACATATTTTTCTTTCCCCTGATGACCGCTTAACAGCCACAGCCATCCCGGATGATGAATAGTCATTTAACAATTTTCGCGATATGCCGAGATGATTCGGTTCAGGTATTCATCCTGATTCATTTGCCAATAGTGATTCGAAAATATCTCGATCTCATGATGACCTGTAAAACCTGTCTCTTCAACCCATCCTCGAATGGTTCTCAGCGGAATACAGCCTTCCCCCATAAGCCCGCGATCATTGAGGAGGTCGGTCGTCGGCGTTTTCCAGTCACTGAGATGAAACGCAAAAAGGGCATCTAACTCTCCGCAACGATGAATCTGATCTTCCAAATCCGGATCCCACCACAAATGATATACATCGACTGCCACTCCGACTAGGGGGGAACCAATTGTTTCCACCAAATCATTGGCTTGACGCAGAGTGTTGATGGCTGATCTTACATCAGCATACATGGGATGTAGCGGTTCAACGGCTAATCGGATGCCATATGTTTCGGCGTGCGGCAAAATGGTCTCAAGGCCGATCATGATCTGCATGCGCGATTTCTCCAGGGATTGCACAGGATCAGCGCCGCAAACCAGAACAATCAGGTCAGTCTCTAGCGTAACGGCCATATCAATGGCCAGCAGATTGTCCTGGATGGCTCTCTGTCGCACCTCATGGTCAGCAGAAGCAAAAAAACCACCGCGACAGAGGGAAACGATAGAAATTCCATGCTGCTGGAAGCGGCGGCGAATCTGAGCAGGATCACGATCTGCCAACGCTTCTCTCCAAATCGTAATTCCGGACACTCCAGCCCGGGCGTATTTTTCCGCCATGAGTTCTATCGACCATGGCTTATTGGTAATGGAATGAATGCACAAACGCGACAAGTCGGCAATCGGCTCAATGGAGGTTTTCATTCAATGCATCCCGCAAAACAATAATAGGTTTCATTGCGAAGCAGCTTTAGCAGATAGAGAGCGACTTCGCGCACATGATAATCCCCCCACATACTCGACTCGCCATTGGGAACGTGGCTGCCGGGATGAATGAAATCCCAGCCGTTCGGCCGATGATAGACCGAGTGCAGCAAAAGTCCCTGATGCCCCCGATCGGTTGACAGATAAGGAGGTTGTAATAGAGATCGACAGAGGGTAAGACCTGCTTGCCAATAGCGGCTGCCTGAGTCACCTTCCCCTGCGTCAACAAGAAAGTGTCCCAAGCGCAATAATCCCTGAGCGGAGATTGCAGCCGCCGAACTGTCAATGGGCTCATACTCATTGAACGGTTCTGCGGGACGAGAAAGGTAATCCCCAAGACGATGCAGTTGGGGAGCGCCGGAATCCCAGTAGGGAATACCATCCGTCGGCGTGTTTTCAAGGTAATAATCGCAGACAGCTCGCGCCGCCCTAAGCATGACCTCTTTCATCCCAATGATTTCATTTTTCCGAGCTTTTTCCCGTTCGAGGAGAAATGGAAGCACTTCGAGTTCTTCTGCAAATCCCAATATCGCCCACGCCAATCCGCGCATCCACGTCGAAAAGGGGGAATAACCCTGCTGAGAATTGGTGCAGCGGAAACTTCCATTTTTAATGTTAAAAATGGCTTCATGAGCCGTACGACCACGCACATCATAAATATCTCTTCCCTCGCCGTAGTAAATTGAAAAGGCCGCGGTGGTGGTAATATGCTGAAAAGCGCGATCCAGCAGAGAAATATGGACATCGTTTTCCCCTCCCAAGGAGTGACCCAGGAAATGGCTCACAATTAATGAGCGGCAGGAACGGAGGGTGTCGACAAAGAGAGAATGCGGTCCATTGAAGGAATAGATGTATCCGCCGGACGGTGTAGAGCTCCATCGAGCCGCCTGGACGGCGCCGGAAAATTTCAGCGCATATTGATATAGATTCTTTTCATAGAGATCGAATGCGGTCTTGCCCTCAACCATGAGCCGAAGCAGATTGCCAAAGGTGCTGATGATATTGAATCCATGGTCATGTACCCCCATGTGACTGAGGTGAGGCGACATTTGTTCAATCGTATGGGAACGTCCGCTGTGAAAAAAACCGATATCGCCAGTCGCATCGAACTGCAGCAACGCGGAGCCAAAATGGAATCCCCGCGTCCATTCTGTCCAACTGCGGCTGGTGTACACCCCTCCGACCGTGAAAACCGGCGATGATTCATTCGGATCATAACCTGTTTCAATCGAATGAATTTTCTCACCCGATGTCATCCAAAACTTTTCAAGGATGGGTTGAAAATCGAGGAGTGAGAGATCATAATCAATTTGCATCATAAGAATAAAAAATCCAGCTTGGGGACGAGTGAACAGACGAAATGGCCGTCATATCTCGTCGAAGAATAAACTTGACTCGTTTAAATGATACAAAAAAAAGCGATGAAAAACAAGCTGCAAACCCATCGCCGGATCATGCGTTTCGAAAAAGGTGATAAATATTTTACATTATTTTGCAAAACATTTAATTATTACTTGCTTTTTACAAAAGAACTTGTTATATAAAATGAGTTAGATTCATTTATTGTCCTTACGCCGGCAGGAGAAATTTTACATTTGCAAGTCGTCAGCAATCACATAGCGGTAAAGCTCTTTACGCGGGTTCTCCGATCGGCGATTCTCCTTCCCTTTTTTCTATCCCTATACTATTATCTATATTTTTAATATTTGTCATCCTGTTCGGTGATCATAAATCCAATTAACCGAATACGAATAGTGTAATTTTATATCAAAACATCATTAACCCAAACAGAGGAAAAGGAGCCATGAAAAACCTGCGATTGACGATTCTTACACTTGCTGTTGTGAGCTGCATTTCCATCAACATGCTCTCGGCAGCGCCAAGCTTTAAATGGGGATTTCAAGAGCGATTGCGAAACACCATGATGAATAATAATCAGGATTTTAGTTCAGCAAAGGATGACAAGCAAGATTTTTTCCGCATCAGGACAACTCTTTGGGGTCAGGTGGATTTCAATCCCAACCTGGCATTACGAATGCAGTTGAATAACGAGTTTCGTTACTATGCCGTCACCCGAGAAGCGGACAAGAGCAAAGATTTTACTCTCGATGAAATCGTCATCGAGCACCTGAACCTGCGATTCACCACGCCAGGAGCGCCGATTACCTTTATCGTCGGCAGACAAAACCTAATGTACGGCGAAGGATTTATTTTGATGGACGGAGCACCATGGGATGGATCGCGAACGATCTATTTTGACGCGATCAAAATGTCCGTCACCGGCGGCCCCACGACCATCGACTTGCTGGCGATTGACAATGGACTTTACGATGATCGTCTACCCACCTTGAAAAGCGCCAATCAAGATCAGCCGACGAAAGGGTTGCCCAAAGATAAAGAAGGCAATCAATGGTTGAACGACAACAGAGAAAAAGCCATCGGCGTCTACTTGACCCATAAAGGGAAAGAAGGCGCACAATGGGAAGGTTACTTTATCCACAAGATCGAACTTCCAAAACCCTGGATCAACTTGGGCGCGACAGCGCAACAGCTGGAAGACCTTGGGCTCAATACACTCGGTGGACGAGTGATTTATCCGCTCTCCAGCCATTTTAAATTGACGACAGAATGGGCATTCCAGGTTGGCAGTAAAGGATCGGCAACTCAGAACTCTTACGGCGGCTATGCTTATTTAACGTATGGCTTTAACAACGCCAAGAAAATGGCCTTGACCGGTGGCATTAACAGCCTTTCCGGAGATGATCCGGCCACAAATGATAATGAAGGCTGGAATCCATTGTTTTCCCGCTGGCCCAAGTGGAGCGAATTATACATTTACTCGCACACCTACGAAAACATCCAGGGAGCAAAAAGAATAGCTTATTGGACCAATACGTTATCGCCCTATCTCAAGTTTGATATCTCTCCCATTAAAAACGTCAACATCTCTGCTTTCCTGTATCACCTACAGGCCTTTTACGGACAAACGCTTGCGGGCAGCACAACAGGCAAAGATCGTGGAAATGAATTTCAGCTGTGGATTAGATTCAACGTGACCAAGCAATTGACCGGACATTTTCTGTTCGATTATTTCATGCCGGGCGATTTCTACCCAGCACCGCAAGCCGATGCTTATTTCATTCGCGGCGAATTGATGTACACCCTGCAATAGGCTTTCGATCCTTGATTAAACGCCTGGAGGTTATATGAACATATTGCTCCTGACCAGCATCACGCTGATTTACCTGGCGGGTGTTGGTTATCTCGCCTATCTCGCGTTTCGACGAACCAAAACGGCGGCCGATTACATGGTCGCCGGCAGAAACGCTCACCCCTATGTCATGGCCTTGTCCTACGGTGCTACGTTTATCAGCACGTCGGCTATTGTCGGATTCGGCGGCGCGGCGGCTGTTTTCGGCATGGGCATTTTATACCTGACTTTTCTCAACATTTTCATGGGAATCTTTGTCGCCTTTGTTTTCATCGGCAAACGTACTCGAGTGATGGGATTCAATCTCAATGCTCACACATTTCCCGAGTTCCTGGGACTCAGGTTCCAATCCCGAACCCTGCAGGGTGTCGCCGGACTGGTGATTTTCTTCGGCATGCCGCTCTACGCCGCCGTTGTTCTCATGGGCGGCGCTCAATTCATTGCCCAAGTGCTCACCGTCGATTATAACGTTGCCCTGTTCTTTTTTACTGTCATCATTGCCATTTATGTCATCATGGGCGGTTTGAAAGGGGTCATGTACACCGATGCTTTTCAAGGCAGCATCATGTTCATCGGCATGTCTCTGCTGTTGATCATGACGTATGCAAAGCTGGGCGGCGTGGTGCATGCGCACCAAAAATTGACCGACTTGGCGCCAACAGCGATACAGATATTCGGCGCCAAAGGCCATACCGGTTGGACTTCCTTTCCCAAGTTTGGATCGGAATATTGGTGGACGCTGGTCTCCACCATCGTGATGGGCGTCGGCATCGGCGTTTTGGCGCAACCCCAACTGGTCGTTCGTTTCATGACCGTCAAATCCAACCGGGAACTCAACCGTGCCGTCCTGGTCGGAGGCGTCTTTATCCTGATGATGACCGGCGTGGCGTTCACCGTAGGCGCACTCACCAACGTTTATTTTGTCGAACATCCCAACTTTGGCAAAATATCCTTACTGGCAGCCAACAAAGTTGTTGACAACATCATACCGCTTTATATCAGTAACGCCATGCCGCAATGGTTCACGGCCCTGTTCATGGTGACTCTATTATCCGCAGCCATGTCCACGCTCAGTTCTCAATTCCATGTCATGGGTACCTCGGTAGGCCGAGATATATATGAAAAATGGATCGGCGGCAAAGGTAACACGGTGTTGATCAATAAGCTTGGCATTCTGGTCGCCATCCTCATCAGTCTGTCGATTGCATGGGGTTTACCGCTCTTTTTTGAAGGCGGAACTGCCATCATCGCCCGCGGAACCGCCATCTTTTTCGGATTGTGTGCGGCCGCATTTCTGCCCATGTTCCTGGCAGGGCTTTACAGTAAAAAAATCTCGCGCATCAGCGCGCTCGCCGGTTTTTGGGCGGGATTAGGCAGCAGTTTGTTCTGGATTCTGTTCATGCATCTATCAGAGTCACGCAGTCTCTTGCTGTGCAAAACCCTTTTCGGCGTTGATTCGCTTGTACAGGGGACCAAATGGGAAGTCGTGGATCCCTTGTTTATCGGTTTTCCTTTGGCGGTCATCGTTACTCTGGTCGTGCAGATTTTCGCCAAGCCGCCGGTAAAAGATCATGTCGAAAAATGCTTTTACGGCATCAAATAGCTGTACATCCGATTTTAATGAGGTGAATCGGCACGACGATTATTCACGTATCGAATTGGAGAAGATATTATGTTAGGACTCGGTGATTTTTGGGTCTCTTTGGTTTTTATCCTGATGATTCTCAGTACGATTTTGTGCGTCGTATATGGAGCTCTCAATTGGAATAAAGAGGGCGTCGATGATGCCAAATTGGTGGCTGAGGAACAAAAGTGGGAAACCGAGGAAAAGGGGATCGAAGAAAAGCTTTAGAATAAATCGTAACGGAGGGACTGCCTCAACAGTCCCTCCGTGCGAGCTCCTTCTTTGCGATCTCTGCGCTCCTGCGATTGTCCGGGTGGCTGAACGAAAAGAAGAGGCACTTGCGCAATAAGAGTGAATTGATCCTCCAATAAAACTAAAGTATGATAATCTCGCTACGCATCAAACCGTTGCGCGTCGCAGCTTGCCTTTGAGAATATGAATTTGGTGTCGAGCCTTTTCCAGCCTTTCTTTATCTTTGGTCCGCAACGCTTCATCACGTTCTGCTTTGTATTTTTTAATTTCCTGTTTAATGCGTGTCTTATCCAATCCCTTTACCTGATGATGAGCATGATCCTCGATGCCCATCACATGGCATAAAGCCGGTACAAGGACTTCTTTGTGCATGGTGGAAAAACCCTGCAATGATGGATGATTCAACTTTTCGGCAATGGCCCGCAAATCAGCGACTTTCATCTTGTGAAGCTGTTCCCACGTATACTCCATAATGCCTCCTGGTTTGGTTATAAAGGATGAAGAATACAAAAAATAGCGTTCAATTCGACGGAAATCAATTGAGAGGCTGAGGTCGCATCAGCTGTTTACTATACTATAAATATACATTGTCATTCAACAAAGTCAATGGAATATTTCGTCGACACTCTGCCTTTTCGAAACCGTGCTTAACAGACCCCGGGGTTGCCGCCCATAACCACTGCTTTTTTCCCATGTTTGTGTTGGCGGCAACCCCGGGGTCTGGAAGAGAGATGTCACTACCCCCGTCTCAAGCGGAGGACTGCTCTTCTTGATCTTTCTGCAAAATTTTCAGGAGTACCCTGAACATTTATATCGCTTGCCTTTTTGATCATATTTGTGTAAAATGATTCGAATGATATTGGCAACTGGATTGCAGATCTTTGTCATTGTTTTTGCGCGCTCTGTCAGCGACAGCTTGGTCAATGACTTTCACCTTTACTTCATATATATACGATCACCAATGCGCATTCTACTGCTGATCAAGCGTTTTAATTTCGGGGGTTCTGAAAATCATGTCCGTGAACTGGCAAATTCTCTGACTGCCAACGGCCACCAAGTCTGGATTTGCTCCCGACGCGGTCGTCAGACTGAGCGGCTTGACCCACAGATTCATTTTCACTCTTTTCATTTGAATGATTTCAAATTACCCTGGCAGATTTTTCAATTGATGGCGTTTATGCGCCAACATAATATAGAACTCATCCATGCCCATCAACGTCTTGCCATAAAATTCGGTGCGCTGTTGAGCATGCTGCTGGGAATTCCGGTTGTCGCAACCGTGCATGGAAAAACACGTCATGATTTGGGCGGATGGCTGCTTCGTAAAAACTTGACACGGGTTATTTTTGTGAGTTGCTGCATCCTCCACCGCGCCGCCAGATTTAAAGAACTACGATCAAAATCAGTTTTTATCCCCAACAGCATCATCCCGGCTCCCATGACGCGGAATGTCTATTCCGATAATCTCTTTTATATCGCCCGCATGGATAAACATCACAGCGCCTTACTGCTGATGCTCATTCGTCAAGTCATTCCTGAATTGCTGTGTCACGTTCCTAATTTGACCTTTACCATCATCGGAGATGGCCGCAAAAGCGATATCGTCCGAAAAGCATGCCAAGCTATCAACCAGACAGCCGGCAGGAACATCATCCGCTGTCTGGGATTTCAACCAGATCCCGCTCAGCACTTCGCCAATGCATCATTACTGATGGGAGTCGGACGGTCGGCCTTGCTGGCCTTAGCCCATGGTGTTCCGGTACTGTCATTGAACGATCATCATCTGGGTGCGTTGATCACCTCCGCCAATGCCCGCCAATTTATGAACAATAATTTCGTACAGGTGAGCGGTCTCCCTCCCACACCCCAGCGAGTGAAAGCGGAACTCTGGCCTTTTTGGGAGGATCGTGGACGGTGGGCTGTCGAAAGTCAACTGGTGCGAGAAATGGTCCATCAGCAGCTAATGGTCGAAAACATCACACATCAGATCGAGCATCTTTATCAAACAGCGATGTTCGAAAAAGCCGTCGCCAAGAAAAAGGTGACCATCGCGGATAGCGCCCCGGCATTGACTGCTATTGAATAGCCCTTCACTCGACACAAAACCGGCGTCACGCGAAAAGAGATGAGCTGAGGTAGCGATCACCGCGGTCGCAGACGATGCAGACCAAAACGCCGGAAGCAATTTCCCGCGCGATCTGAGCAGCCGCGAAAACCGCTCCGCCGCTGCTTAATCCGGCAAAAATCCCCTCTTCCTCAGCCAAACGACGAGCCATGAGCGCTGCCTGTGCTTCGTTCACAAAGAAAAGTTGATTAACTCGATCGGGATCATAGATTTTCGGCACATATTCCTGCGGCCATTTGCGAATGCCGGGGATTTGGGCGCCCTCCGCCGGTTGAACCCCAATAATTCTAATTTGCGGATTTTTCTCTTTTAAAAAGCGTGACGTCCCCATAATGGTACCTGTCGTTCCCATAGAGGCAATAAAATGGGTGATGGCACCGGCTGTATCGCGCCAGATCTCAGGAGCGGTGGTTTCATAATGAGCGCGAGGATTATCAGGATTGGAGAATTGATTCAGAACCAGGAACGATCCGCTTTTTTCCTGTTCCCTCACATATTCAATAGAGCCTTCAATTCCCTCATCTGCCGGCGTCAGGGTCACCTCGGCGCCAAAAGCCCGCATGGTTTTGATCCGTTCGATGGTCGATCCTTCAGGCATCACCAACTCAATGGCCACATTCATCTGCCGGGAGATCATCGCCAGCGCAATTCCCGTATTACCGCTGGTTGCTTCAATCAGCTTTCGATCATGCCTCAACTCGCCGCGGGCGAGAGCACCCCGGATCATGAAAAGAGCCGGACGATCCTTGACACTTCCCCCTGGATTTTGTCCTTCGAGTTTGGCCA
>Ga0105103_10000375_pt1 | contig 25107 bp, 22 predicted proteins | sample PPLLaktember2015_2_FD_79107 | JGI IMG/M metagenome (GOLD analysis project Ga0105103, IMG submission 79107) | Freshwater sediment microbial communities from Prairie Pothole Lake near Jamestown, North Dakota, USA - PPLs Lake P7 Core (6) Depth... | ecosystem: Environmental > Aquatic > Freshwater >...
CAACTGGACGTTTAATGTGGATTTTCTCCACGAGGTCTTGGCCGCCTGCGGGGTTTTTCTTAAACCACATTAAACCACCGTAGGTTGCCGCGGTGTTGTCGATGCCGCTGGGGTTGCCTGCATAAGCTTTTTCGCCTTCGTAAGCGACGGCGTTTATTTTCTCGTTCGAGAGGTTTAGGTTAAGTTCCTCTGATATGGCGCGTGCGATGGCGACGCTACTAGCTGCAGAAGCGCCAAGCCCGCTGAAACCGGGCAGTGTACCGCCGATCCAGATATCAAGCGGCGTTTTGGGGTCTAAATCCATGGCTTTGAGCATGCGCTCGATGGATTCGATCTGCTGCAGCCGCTTTTCTTCACTGTATCCTTTGGCGGTTTTACGCTCATCTTTAACGACGAGTCCTTTGACGCCTTTTTTGACTTCTGCATCTGTAGAGGAGTCGATGGCAGAAACTATGCCGGGCACCCCATGCACGACGAAGTGCTCGCCAAACAAGATGACTTTACCGTAACCTGAACCTTTACCCATACATATTACACCTTAAAGAGTAGCTATTACGTTAACCCCATAAAAAAGGTTCTCAGAAACTCGGCAAAAACAGCGCCTTTTTCGCGTTTGCACTAGGCACATTTATTATTGAATTATACAAAGAATTGATTGAGGGCAATTCCTTGAGTTCTGAACAGTCGTGGCATGCACTTGAAGCGCAGGAAGCGCTAAGTAAACAGAATAGTAGCAAAGCAGGGTTAAGTTCCACTGAAGCAGCGGAGAGATTAAATAAGTATGGACCCAACCAACTTGCCGCAGGCAAAAAAACCTCGCCCATAAAGATTCTCCTGGGTCAATTCAAAAGCCCACTCATCATCATCCTTCTAGCTGCAGCCATAGTATCGTTGGCGACACCCTTGTTTGCGGCGACTGAAGAGACCCACCAAATCGACGCATTTATCATCCTAATAATCGTCATCATCTCCGCTGTCCTGGGCTTCGTGCAGGAGTACCGCGCGGAGAAAGCTCTAGACGCCTTAACTAAGATGCTTACACCCATCACTACAGTATTACGGGACGGCAAAGAAGTGCAGGTTGCCACCAAAGACATTGTACCAGGGGATATCTTGGTCCTCAAAGAAGGCGACAAAGTAGCTGCAGACGCCCGAATAATTGAAGCCAACAATTTACATGTTAACGAGGCGCCGCTAACAGGTGAATCCGTCCCTGTAGAAAAAGGCACAGAAAAAGTCGCTAAAGAGGCTGCAATACTTGACAAGACAGACATGGTTTTCTCAGGGACAGCCGTAACATGCGGCAAAGCCAAGGCACTCGTCATCTCCACAGGCATGTATACGGAATTCGGCAAAATTGCGGGGCAAGTCAGCGCCGTCGAGAAAAAAGAGACTCCGTTGGAGAAACGTACAAAAGAAGTCGGTAAATGGCTCGGCTTAGCAGCGTTAGCTGTCAGCATAACAGTCATTGTTTTAGGCGTTGCCCGGGGGTTGGACCTGCTTGAAATGTTCCTCTTCGGCATAGCACTCGCAGTCGCTGCTGTCCCAGAAGCGTTACCGGCGATTGTCACAGGCAGCTTAGCCATAGGCATGTACAAGATGGCCAAACGCAACGCTTTGGTTCGAAAAATGCCCGCAGTGGAAACATTAGGCTCTACCACGGTGATTTGCACTGACAAAACAGGCACCCTAACTAAAGGGGAAATGACTGTCCGCAAAGTATACACGGCAGGCGCAACCGTGGATGTCAGCGGCGTCGGCTACTCACCGCAAGGCAAGTTTGAAGCCAAAGACAAAGCGACAATGGAGAGCGAATGCTTCTCTTTGCTTATGAAAGGCGCCGTTCTATGCAACGACGCAGACGTCGTTCAGGAAGGCGACAAATGGATAGTCAAAGGCGACCCCACCGAAGGCGCCCTCGTTGTTGCCACCCTTAAAGCCGGCGTACAGAAAGAACAAGTACGCGACGATTACCCGCGTGTAAACGAGTTCCCCTTCTCCTCCGACAGAAAACGCATGACTACTATCCACACCTCGCAACTGCAAACAGACGGTAAAAACCTCATCTTCATGAAAGGCGCCCCCGAGATTATCCTCCGTTACTGCACTCAAGTCTGCGGAAACACAAAAGAAGAATCACTCACAGAACAAAAACGCAGAGACATCCTTGGTGCTAACGAGGAGATGGCAAGCGGCGGACTACGCGTTTTAGGCATAGCATACAAAGAAATAACCTGCAACGCAGCAGACTGCAAAGAGGAAACCGCCGAGAGTCAACTGATTTTCCTGGGCTTACTCGGCATGATGGATCCCCCTCGTAAAGAAGCTATGCAAGCCGTGAAACTGTGCCGCAAAATTGGGATTAAAACCGTCATGATCACCGGCGACCACAAACTAACCGCATTAGCCGTCGCGAAAGAACTAGGAATCTATCAGAAAGGCGACGAAATCCTCACTGGCGAAGACCTCGAGCGGCTCTCCCAAGAAGAGTTTGAAGCTAAAGTCAGAAACGTCAGCGTTTACGCTCGCGTGTCGCCCCTTCACAAACTCAAAATCGTGGAAGCCTGGAAAAAGAAAGGCGAAGTCGTAGCTATGACCGGCGACGGCGTCAACGACGCCCCAGCACTCAAAAAATCAGACATAGGCGTCGCCATGGGTATAACCGGCACCGAAGTCACCAAGGAATCCGCGGATCTGGTTCTGGCTGACGACAACTTTGCAACCATAGTCAAAGCTGTCGAACTCGGCCGCGAGACTTACGATAACATCAAAAAATACCTCACCTACCTGCTACAGGCTAACCTCGTTGAAATCGTCATCCTTTCTTTCGCGGTGCTGGCTGGTTTCCCACTGCCACTGCTGCCGATCCACATCCTCTACGTTAACCTCGCCACCGACGGGTTACCCGCTATCGCGTTAGGTCTGAGTCCACCTGAACCTGACGTGATGAAGAGACCGCCAAGAAACCCAAAAGAAACCATTTTTACTAAAGATGTCAGAGTGTTCCTGCTGCGAGCCATCCTCATAGAAACGCCGCTGCTGCTCTGGGTCTTCATAAGCTCTCTGCCACTGGGCATAGAAATAGCACAAACAAGACTGTTCTTGGTTTTGATCTTCTTCGAACTCGTCTTAGCCTTGAGTTGCCGCTCGCTAAAGTACACTATCATCAAAGCACGCCCACACAAACTGCTCGTCGGCACAATCCTTTGGGAAATTGCGTTAATTCTGCTCATCGTTAACGTGCCTTTCCTACGCGAAAGCTTCAAACTCGCACCAGTCGGACTTGACGAATTATTCCTCATAGTAGGTCTCTCCGCACTAGTCCTGTTCACCATAGAATTAACTAAACGCATCTTACACTACCGTGATCCAAAATACGATGACACACCGATAGATCTGTCCGAAACGGATAATCAAACAGTAGAAACCGAGGAACCTGCAACCTAGGACAATCCGTCCACCAGACGAAACAAAACGATAGCTAGCAAATAAACTACGCCAGCAGATGCTCAATTAGGATACGCAGTCCAATCGCTATGAGTAAGATGCCGCCTAAGATTTTTATGCGGCTCCCAAAAATTTTTCCAATACTGCAACCAAACGTGAAACCAGCTATGGAAAGTCCAAACGTTACTATCCCGATCACCAATATGGGCTCCAAGATTGAGGTTTCTAAGAAGGCAAAGCTTAACCCAACCATCAAAGCGTCAATGCTGGTTGCTACCGCCAAAGTCAACGCTGTATCCAAACGAACGGTTTCCCCGTTTTTGGCGGCGTCTTTTTTTGTAGAGTCATATATCATTTTGGCACCGATGAAACTCAACAATCCAAACGCGATCCAGTGATCCACGCCCATGATTATTTCGCGTAAACTGTATCCTGCAGCCCAACCGACTAGGGGCATAAGCATCTGGAACCCTCCGAATAGCCCAGCCAGCAAAAGCCCTGTTCGGCGCCTGTCACGGTTGACGGTGATTCCTTTGGCGATACTAACTGCAAACGCATCTATCGCTAACCCGACCGCGATCAGAACTACCGTAACCCAATCCATAACGTCACCGTAGCAATTTACCCTAACAACAAAGGCTCTACATTAAAGACTTTGGTTAATTAGAGAGTCAAATGAAGAGGTAAGAGAAGCGCATCTGGAAATTGAAGAGAGCTTTTTTACCGTTTGCTGAGCTGCATTCCATTCTCTAAGAGGATTTGATGATGAGAGTAATTCCACTGAATTTATTTATGATTTATTAATACACAATAGTTTTTAATGTCGTCGCCAACATTTTTCTAGAAGGGGCAATGAAATGAAGAACACAACCAAAATTTCCGCAATAGCCATCATCCTCATATGCATTGCCTCCCTTGGGCTGGTTTCTTGTCAAAGCAGACAACCAGGCGTAATAGTAGGAGACACCTTCAAGTACACCTTCAATTTCGAAATAAACGCAACCAGTTCACAATTAGATTTCTCCAATCTATTTGACAGCCTCACCACAATAGTCAGAGATATTGATTGGATTCAAGTAAGGATCACACAAGTTTTTGGGACGACTGTAACTGCCCAAACAACCATCCAATTCAAGAATGGAACCCAGCAAAGCAACACCCAGACAGCCGATGTTGCAGCCGGAGAAGGAGAACTCGGCATGTTTCTAATTGCTGCAAACCTAGGCCCCAATGATAAAATCTATACAAACGCTGACGCGGTTATTAATAGCACCGAAACGAGGACCTACACTTCAGGAACCCGAGAAGTGAACTGCCAAACCTTAAACATGAGTTTTACAGTCAGCCAAGAAGAGCTTGCAGATTTCAACATTACAGGCCCTCTTCAAATGAGCAATTTACAGCAAACCTACTGGGATAAGCAAACCGGTGCTTTGATCGAGATGTCTTATAGCATGGTTAGCCGATCAGAGCTATTAAACGCTGACATTTGCCTTGATGTCGAATTAATTGAAACCAGCCTCTACGCAATTCCCGAATACTCAGGGTTGACTTATCTAGTTATTATTTTGGCGGCTTCGTCTGTAGCTTTAGGTTTCGCTAAAGTTAATAAAAAATAAATATTTTTTTCTAAAAAAAGTCTTGCCCGGATTAAAAAACAATTCATAAGCACCAGCTAAACTTTGATTTACGCACCTGATTGTTTGAAAAGTTTTAAATCAATAAGGACGCCATAAGTAAGTGGGGTCAGGGGTGTACGCTCTTAACCAGGCCGAAAGCTCAGAGCACCAGCGGCTTGTTAGGGCTCTAATTGATTATATTGGTAGAGCAGGTTTTGAAGTAACCAACGCATCCGTAGACGGTTACCCAGCATGCCCTGAAATCGAAGGCCGCGTTCCAGATGTGAGGGCAACCAACCTTCAACAACTCATAGCCATAGGAGAAGCAAAAACCCCAAGCGACTTAGACAACGAGAAGACAGATGACCAGTTTCGACTTTTCTCCAATCTTACCGTTGGCAGCGGAATATCAAACGGCGCAGCAATACCTTTCTACATAGCCACAACCAAAGGACACGAAAAACGAGTTCGAGCCGCTTTAACACGACTTGGTGTCAATAAAAGAACCAGCATCCATGTGATTGGTTTATAGCATTTTGTTATTCTAGGCGCGCTGTTCAAATTTCTAAGGATTAACGTTGTCACTTTTTCACTCAGAGGGGTTGGAATAACGCAAAGTAACAAACTTTGGATTACAGACTTCCTGCCCAAAACGGCGTCTTTTTGCGCATCATGTTAACGTATTCTCTGAGCACAGTTTGCTCTTCAGCCGTCAAGTTTTCCGCCTGTGAAGAAAGCAAAGTCTGTGCATCTTTTTCAGGCACCTTAACGTAGAGCACATCCCGCTCAAAAATGTGCCTCCCAGCTATGGGTTTATCCATAGAAATCGCCACTTGCATACCTGCTTTAGCATCCCCGACAGCTTTGCCCTTGTCCTGAATCTGGTCAATTTCGCCGAGGTCCGAACCGTCTTCTTTACGTATAAGAGACACTTTGGGTTTTAGTCTACCGCCCACGATTTCTACACCTACAACCAACGGTTTGGCTCGACGAAAAATGCAGTTAGGCAGCACCATGACTTTGCCGGGCTTCACCAACGCGTCAAATTCAGCTTCGCTTTTAGCTTCCCGTTTCTCCTTTGCCCACCGCAGGTAGTTGTCGATAAGGTTGTAGATAATGGGGTCACGGAAAATCTTTACGCCGTTAGCTTCCGCCTCAACTTCAGCGTCTGGGAGAGCTTTCACGCCGAAAGCCAAAACCGCAGCGAGAAGCGGCTCCCGCTGCTTCACAACCGAAGCCTCAATTATGTCGCGTTTGCTTATGTCGCCGATGTCAGCGATGCGTACCTGCACATTGTTTGTTTTAAGAATTTCCGCCATCGCCTCTAGCGAACCCAACGTGTCAGCTTTAACGATGACACCGTCGATTTCCTTAGTGATCCGAATTCTGCCGATTTCCTCCGTGATAAGCTTACAATACTTAGCCACGTCTTCCCCAACGGGAACACCAAGCAACGGTGCTCCAGCTAACGCGCATTCTAAACCTGGCGCAACAATCTTGACGCCTGCACTAGCGTAAACACAGTCAACGCTTGTGAACTTGTCGCGAGGGTCCCGCATTTCATCAAGCGGTTTTGGCACCAAAATCGTGCGGACCCGCGCAGAAATCGGGCCATCCCTGCCACCTACCACCACCAAGTCGTCCCGAGTCAGAGTTCCGTCGTAGACAATCGTATTTAGCGTCATGCCTAACCCAGGCTCCTCTTTAACTTCCAGGATTGAAGCCTTAGCGGCGCCCTCCGTAGTTTGAAGCCGTTTCTTAAGGAACTGCTGAGTCAACCCAACCAAAACCATAACGAGCTCGGATAAGCCTTCGCCTGTTTTAGCGCTTGTAGGCACCAACGCCACGTTTTGGGCAAAATCGCGGATGTGATCGAACCGGTCGGTTTTGAATTGGAGACGGCTAAAGTCACCCATAACTTGGTAAAGACGATTATTGAGCTCTTCCTGAACAAAACTTGACTGCGCCGCAAAAGACGTCATAAAAGGTGCCCCCCTCTGAGCCTTCCAACCGGGGATACGGTCAATCTTGTTAACGGCGACAATGAAAGGAGTTTTACGCGCTTTGAGAATTTCGATGCATTCAAAAGTTTGCGCTTCAAACCCACGCAGCACATCAACGACAAGGATGGCGATGTCAGCGACGCTTCCACCTCTGCGCCTCAAATTCGTAAACGCCTCATGCCCCGGTGTATCCACGATAAGTAAACCAGGGATCTCGATGCCGGATTTAAAATTCCCCATGTAAGGACCAATGAGTTGCTTTAAGGTTTCGATAGGGAAAAAACTGGCGCCTATATGCTGGGTCATGCCCCCTGCCTCACGGATTTGCACGTTAGTTTTTCGGAGTTCATCTAGGACACTTGTTTTTCCTGAGTCTACGTGCCCAAGGACGCATACGATTGGTTGGCGAGTCGGCATGTTTTTTCCTCTATAAGTTGGTTTTAGCGGTTTCTGATTTTATTTGTGTTTGGGTGGCTGTTAAGGTTTTGCTTGGTCGCTGGCAACGTTTTTATCCCCTTTTGCCCCAATTAGTTTAGGGTGACATTATGCCTTACTGCGTTAAATGCGGAAGCAAACTAGAAGAAAACGACAAATTCTGCAGGGTCTGCGGAACCGCTGTGCCACGTTTCGTAAGCGAAGAATTCACAGTCAGCGCTGATAACTTAGTTGAGCGGGTGAAGCAATTGCTGCATGAAGGCAACGTCACACGCGTCATCGTTAAGGACGAAGCTGGCAAAACGCTTTTAGAGATACCAGCAACCGTCGGCGTGGTGGGTGTAGTAATTGCGCCTTGGCTTGCAGCGTTAGGCGTCATAGCTGCTTTGGTTGCTCGATGCAAAATTGTGGTAGAAAGAAGAGAATAATAGAAAGTTTGTTTTCGGCTTATTCGGGCGGCTTAATCAAGATCATGAATATGCCAATTATAATTAGGATTACGCTTAGGACGCCAAACAACGCAGTAAACCCGCCCAGTTCGCTGGTGACGGAGAAGTAAAGCAAAACTGCGCCGAGGATGATAAGCAGTAAACCGAACGCGCGCTCAAACAGTGAAACCCAGAATGTATCGCCTTCTTCACTCATAGCATGTAACTCTTCCTGTAATGCAATTGTATTGTGTTTCCCTGATATAAAGCGTTGACCTAATTAAATTATTCCATAAACAAAAAAATCGGCTTCAAATCAGGGTCCAACTATAAAAGGGAACAAATTTTATTTTTAGTGGCTACCTCTGCCTTTTTCACGACAGCCCGCTTTGAACAAAAAAAACCTAACAACACATTGAAAAATAAGCTAAAAGGGGAGGTTAGTGGGTGTAGAGTTTTTCATAGGGCCTGCTTGAGAGCGGCAAAATCTTTTTGAAAGTGCAGGAGAGGATTTTCGCGGGGTCAGCTCCGAAGTGGTTACAGTACTGTTTCACCAAGGCTTCGATAACTGCCATGTCCCGTTTCCCAACAGGCAACGTTTTAGTTCCTTCCTCAGGTTTCAGTATGTCACCGCGTTCATAGATAACTCCACCATGCATACCTGTGCCCACAAAGCGCGCTATACATTTTTCGCCTTCCTTGAGGTTAAGCCCCAAGATGACGATGACGCCACCCGCCATGTATTCAGCTAAGAAGTCACCTGCAGTTTCCCCTATGACGATTTGGGGGATTTTGTTTTTGTACGCTTTCATGTGGATGCCAACGCGGTATCCGACGTAGTCGCGGACAAAGATTTTCCCGCCACGCATACTATGCCCAGTTAAGTCGCCTGCGTGACCGTGGATGACTATTTCGCCTTCGTTCATGGTGTTGCCCGATGCGTCCTGAGCGTTGCCGTGGATAACCATTTTTGGTCCAGACATAAACGCGCCTAAGTCGTTGCCAGGTGTACCGTACACGTCGATTTCCATGTTGGTAGCTAAATCGGTGCCGAGGTATCGTTGGCCGCAGACATTTCTGATTTCCATTTTTTCTATGCCGCCGGTGTCGATGATTTGGCGTAGCAGGCAGTTGAGGTCTTTAAAGTAAACGTCGCAGGCGTCGATTTTGACGGTTTTGCTTTCATGCACTACTCGGTTTTTGTATTTTGGGTCGATTTCTGCTTTGGGTTTTTCTGTTTGCATGCTTTTATTCTCCCGCCATTTTTACACCTAAGATTTCCGCTTCTGACTTGTTTAAGCCTACGCCTCGCAGTGCCAAGCGGTTGCCTCGGAGGCTTTCTATGGCGTTTATCCCCATGCCGCCCATGAAGTCTTTGATTTCATGACTCCATGCGTTCAGCATGTTGATGAGACGTTGTGAAGCGATGTCGGGGTTAACACGTTTCCCTATCCAAGCGTCGCTGGTGGCGATGCCCCACGGACATTTACCAGTGTAACAGCGTTGGCAAATTGTGCAACCTATGGCGACAAGCGCTGCCGTGCCGATGTAAACAGCATCTGCACCTAATGCGATGGCTTTCACCACGTCAGAGGCGCTTCGTATGCCGCCTGCCGCAACTATGGATGCTTGATTTCGGATACCTTCATCGCGGAGCCGTTGGTCGATTTGTGCCAATGCAAGTTCTATGGGTATACCGACGTTGTCTCGGATGACTTTAGGTGCTGCTCCTGTGGCGCCTCGGACGCCGTCGATAGCGACTATGTCGGCGCCTGCCCGGACGATACCGCTTGCGATGGCGGGTGCATTGTGGACAGCTGCGATTTTAACTGAGACGGGTTTAGTGTAGTTTGTGGCTTCTTTAAGCGCGTAGATTAGTTGGCGTAAGTCCTCGATGCTGTAGATGTCGTGTTGGGGTGCGGGGGAAAGTGCGTCTGTACCTTGTGGAATCATGCGGGTCTTAGCTACCAGGTCTGTGACTTTTTCGCCTGGCAAGTGGCCGCCGATGCCAGGTTTTGCGCCTTGGCCTATTTTGATTTCTACAGCCGCCGCTACGTCAAGGTAGTCTGGATGTACACCGAATCTGCCGGAGGCAACCTGCACGATAGTGCGACTGCCGTACTTGTATAGGCTCTTGTCCAAGCCGCCTTCCCCAGTATTCCAGTAGGTGCCGCATTCCGCGGCTGCTCTTGCAAGCGATTGATGCACGTTTAGGCTGATGGCACCATAAGACATAGCAGAAAACATTACAGGGACATCTAAGCAGAGTTGCGGAGTCAACTGTGTCTTAAGGACAGGCTCGCCGTTTTCAACTGCCATATCCAACTTGTCAGGTTTTGTGCCCAGATAAGTGCGAATTTCCATGGGTTCACGCAAGGGATCAATTGAGGGATTGGTAACTTGGCTAGCGTTAAGCAACAGTTTGTCCCAGAAAGTGTAGTGGGGTTTATCGCAACCCATACCGGTTAAGATAACGGCACCGCTTTCCGCTTGACGTTTAAGGTCACGGATAGCTTCAAGATTCCAGTTGGCGTTATCGCGGTTAGCGTTAGGATTCTTCTTTATTGTGAGGGCATGCGTTGGGCAGAACGTTACGCACCGCAAGCAATTGACGCAGTTTTCTTCTTTGCTACATATGCTATCGGTTTCAGCGTCATAGCTGTGGGTGTCGTAGGTGCATTGGTTAACGCAAACTTTGCAGCGGATACAACGTTTCTCGTCGCGTTCAACTAAGTATTCGGGTATAACGTAAGTTTTCATTTATTGGTCTCCTCTCGGGTTCTTTAGTCTGCAAACAACTGGTTCCCCGCCCCTCGGTGCCCAGAATTTATCCAGCTGAGGTGAAACTAGGCGTATGGCAGCTTCTTCAGATGAAATGTATTGGAAGTCACCTTTGATACCCGCAACCATTGGGCGTAGTTTAATGCGGTCACATAAACCAATCATCTCACCGTGGTGAGCGATAACGATTCCGAAAGGTCCGTTCATGAGTAGACTTCCATAGGTTTGCCGTAGCGTACGGAGCAGTTTGGCTTGTTTGGGTTCCATGTTGTCGATTTCTTCCCAAAGCGGCGCTGCCAATACTTGGGCTACTAATTCGATTGGCAGGTTCTGTCGTCGCATTAGCAAGTCAACAGCGTAAGCTAGAACTTCGGTGTCGGTTTGCATGGTGCATTTGTAACCGTACATTTCGAGGTAGCGGCGGTTTATGCCATAACTGGAGAGTTCGCCGTTGTGGACGACGGTCCAGTCTAAGATGTTGAATGGGTGCGCTCCACCCCACCAGCCGGGAGTGTTAGTTGGGAAACGACTGTGGCAACTCCACAAGTAACCCTGGTAGTCTTCGAGGCAGAAGAACTCTGCAACATCCTCGGGGAAACCCACGCCTTTAAAGACACCCATGTCTTTGCCGCCGGAGAACACGAAAGCCTTGCCGGTTTCCGTGTTAACACGCATAACAGCTTCTATTACGTAATCCTCCTCGCTTTGCCCCTCTGGGCGACGTTTTTTAGGTTCCACGAAGTAACGCCAAACCAGCGGTGGGTCACGAACGTCTGCGGGTTTAGTCTGCATCTCCTCATCGTAGACTATGTCAAACTTGGAGGCGAGGATGCGGTCGGTCTTTTCTTTAGCGTCTTTGCTTAGGTACATAACATGGAAAGCGTAGTAGTCTTTGAACTGGGGGTAGATGCCGTAGACTGCGAATCCGCCGCCGAGTCCATTGCCGCGGTCATGCATGTTTACCATAGCCCGCACGACGTCTTTGCTGCCGAATCGGGCGCCTGTCGTGTTCATGGCGGCGAATATGCCGCAGGCTGCGAAGTCTTTGTCATCACCGAATGGATTGATGATTCCTGTATCGTTCTGATCCATTATTGTATCACACTCATTTTTCTCTGAAGAGACCGAGGCAACACCGCTAATCCGAAGTCGTCACTGAGCAGGCCCAGCTTGAATTTCTTAACATTGATTTGTTTCTTCATGAGGTTGAAGAAGACTCCGGCGCGTTCGATACAGTTCACCATAGTCATCCCGACTATGATATTGTTTTTGAGCACCAACTTCTTGTACACGTTGTTCTCAGCGTCAAGTTTAACCATGACTTCAACGGTCGTGTCGTCGGCTTTAGGGTTAGCGTTGCCAATGGAAACGATGGGTATGCCGAAGTATTTGAGGCTACTCATGTTGGTTCCGCCTCCATACGTGGCTTTTTTGCCAGCCATGTTGCTACCCGCCACCCTGCCCTCTTCAACGGCTAAGGGCCAAAGCGGCAAGAGGCGATTCATATTTAGGATGAAGTCGAAAGCTTCGGCAACGTCGCCGCTGGCGTAAACGTCAGGCACACTAGTCTGCAACGTGTTGTCTACGACTATGCCGCGGTTGGTTTTCACTAATGTGCCAGCCACAAGCTCCGTGCGGGGAATTACACCTATAGCTACGACTACTAAGTCGCAGGGTACTGTTTCGCCTTTGGTTAAGACTACTCCACCTACAGCTGCGTCGTTTTCTGGTCGACCAAAGATTTTCTGCACGGACTGCCCCGTGGCGAAGTTTACGCCTGCTTTCCGTATTACGGCTTCCACGATGTCGGAGGCTTTGGGGTCTAGCAGCAAACTCAGGATTTTCTCTTGTAACTCCACAACCGTGACCTTCAAGCCCCGCTTAACAAGCGCTTCAGTTACGCTGATGCCGATTAAGCCTGCACCGATAACCACGGCGCTTCGAGCGTTTACGCTGTCAATTTTAGCTGCAAGCCGTTGTGCATCCGAGAGAGTAGTGAAAGTAAAGACGCCATCTTTTTCTTGACCCTCCATCTTGGGCACAAAAGGTTTACCGCCTGTCGCAAGCAGAAGCTTCTCGTAGCTAACTATTCCGCCGTCCTCTAAGGTGAGGGTTTTGTCGGCTATGTTGAGGACGGTAACTTGCTTGTTTATGAGAACTTCCGTACCGCATTTAGCAAAAAAGTCGTCAGTTTTGCACTTCATTTTCTGGAGATCAGCTTTGCCGCTGACTAAATCGCTGATCATGGGGCGACTATAGTATGCACAGGCTTCTTCAGTTATTATCGTGATGGTGCCCGTTGGGTCCACTGCTCGAATAGCTTCGACTGCACCCACACCTGCGGCGGATGCACCAACAATGACGTATTTTGCCATTTTAGCGTTTCACCTCAATGAATAGTAGAGCTTGGTTGGGACAGTTAGCGACACAAGCAGGTTCTATTTGGCCCTGGCAAAGGTCGCATTTAGCCACAACTTTGTTCTCTTTATCCATTTTTATAGCCCCATATGGACAAACCATAACGCAAGTCCAGCAGCCCATACATTTGTCTTTGTTGTGGCTGACTTCGCCTGTTGCGACGTCTTTGGTCATGGCACCGGCTAGGCATGCGGTGACGCAGGGTGCGTCTTCGCAGTGGCGACATTGTATAGCGAAAGAGACGGGTTTGCTGATTTCCCGTCGGACTCTGCTTATAGGTTTGGGACTTTCTTTATTGTAAGCTTTCACTATGTCTTTTGTTTTGGAGTGCGCTACAATGCAGTGGACTTCGCATAGTCCACAGCCCATGCAGGCATCTTGGTTAGCTATAATTTTCTTCATCTATTGACCTTCTTATTGTTTAGCGCGAGCAAGTGAGCATGTGCACGTGAAGTTCCACGTCGTTTGTGCATAAAACGCCCTTACTCGCAGTCATTTGTTTATCATTTTTTATTACTACTTTACAGCTGTTTAATGGCATTTCTGCAGCCTCATTTCTAACTTTTGCGCATCCAATAGCATGTATTCTATATATCTTTGTTGAAAATCATTCATACGCCAATTAATGAAATAAGTTCAATATACGAAACATTTACCACAACTAATATCCCCGTCAGAAGTGAAGAATAGTGCTCCGGCCGGGATTTGGACCCGGGTCGCCGACTCGAGAGGCCGGCATACTTGACCGGACTATACTACCGGAGCACGCGCCAAAAGGTTCTCTCTTAATAATAAATAGGTTTTGCAACCAAAGCGCCAATAAGAATTGCGTTAGGCTCCCTCTTCGCAGACAGCAGCAGGCAACGCAGTGGCTTTTATCTTTAGCAATCGGTGGGAAACGTAGAATGCGATACCGACTAGAAGGAAAGTAATCAAGATGGGGCTATTGGAGGCAACTTCACATTGAAAGCTTCAAGAATCATAAATAGTCAGAGAACCCGATTGAGGTTAGCGCACCGTTCTTTAGGTACGCGTACTTCGCGATTGAATCGATAGAATACTCCAGAAAAACAGCCCTGAACATGGCAAGCCCTAAAAGGGCAAGTAAAAGAGAAAAGAAGCAACTAAATTGAAAATTAAAAGAAAAAGTTAAGGTGGGATGGGTTTTGTTTTACTCTTCGCCCATGCCGCCTGGTGGCATTCCGCCGGGTCCGCCTGGACCGCCTTTAGGTGATTTGGCTGTGATGACGTCGTCGATGCGTAAGATCATGGCTGCGGATTCTGCTGCGGATTTGATGGCTTGCTCTTTAACCATGATTGGTTCGATGACGCCGCTTGCGATGCTGTCTTGAAGTTTTCCTGTGAAGACGTTGATACCCATGTATTTCCCGTTTTCTTTGTGGTGAACTTGGCGTAACTCGACTAGGATGTCGATGGGTTCGAGACCGGCGTTTTCTGCGAGTGTACGTGGGATGACTTCAACTGCGTCTGCGAAGGCTTCTACAGCTAGTTGTTCGCGTCCGCCAACTTTGGTGGCGTATTTGCGTAGTTCTTTTGAAATTTCGATTTCGATGGCGCCGCCACCTGGAACGATCTTGTTGTTTTCGATTACGTCTGATACAACTGAGAGTGAATCGATCATGGCGCGTTCAGCTTCGTCAACCATGCGTTCTAAGCCTGCGCGGATAAGGATCGCTACGCTGTGGGGGTCTTTGCATTTTTCGACAAAGATCATTTTGTCGTCGCCGATTTTGCGTTCTTCAACGTGTCCTGCTAATCCAAGGTCTGCTTTCTTGAGATCGTCAAGGTCGCTGACTATGCGTCCGCCGGTTGCGCGTGCAAGTTTCTCCATGTCGGATTCTTTGACGCGTCGCGCTGCCATTATGCCTTCTTTTGAGAGGAAGTGCTGGACCATGTCGTCGATGCCTTTTTGGCAGAAGACGACGTCTGCACCTGATGCTTTGACTTTGGTGACCATGTCCTGCATCATGTCGTTTTCTTGATCAAGGAAAGCCTTCATTTGAGAGGGGTCTTTTATTCGGATTTCAGCGGTGATTTCGGTTTTTTCGATTTCAAGAGCTGAATCAAGCAGAGCGATCTTTGCATTTTCCTTCATCTTTGGCATGCCTGGGTTGACGACTTCTTTGTCAATGATGATGCCTTGGATGAGCTGAGTTTCAAGGAGGCTTTTACCTGTTTTCTTGATTAGTTGGATGTTATCTATATCGGCGATAGTTTTGTCACCGCGTTTTTCAGCGATCTGTTTGACTGCGTCGATGCTGATTTCTGCGAGGTGATCTTTTGCTGAGCCGACTGCTTTGCTGCTCATGCTGGTTAATGCGACTTTGAGGAGGGTTTTGCGGTCGTTTACGTCAAGGGGCACGGCTGTTTTGCTGATGACTTCCATTGCTTTCACGGCTGCTTTTCGGAAGCCGCTGACGAGGAGAGTTGGGTGGATGTTTTGGTCAAGGAGTTCTTCGGCTCTCTTGAGGAGTTCACTGGCTAACACTACTGCGCTGGTTGTTCCGTCGCCGACCATGTCGTCTTGGGTTTTAGCGATTTCAACCATCATTTTCGCAGCTGGATGTTCAACGTCGATTTCTTTAAGGATGGCTGCGCCGTCGTTGGTTATGGTGATGTCGCCTAGGCTGTCGATGAGCATTTTATCCATGCCTCGTGGACCAAGGGTTGTTTTTAGGACCTCACCGATAACTCGGGCGGCCATAATGTTGTTTCTTTGGGCTTCTTTCCCTCTGCTTCGTGTTGTTCCTTCTTTGAGGATGAGGACTGGCTGTCCTGAACCTGTTGTTGTTAAATACGCCATATCGTTATCCCTACTTTAATAGAATCTGTTTAATTCGGATTTATGCAAAAACCCCAACGGAAATATAAACTTTTACCTTGCAACGGCGCATCTCTGATTTCCAGGATGTGTTTTTAATTATTGTTGGCGGCAAAGACCTTCGACGAAAAACCTTCCTTATCTTAAGCAAAAGCTCAGTCTTTTCTGTCCTGCTGGTAGGCGTTGCTGTCGCGTGCAGCCAGCTACTAGCAGCACTGACGCCAAAATGGGCAACCACAACTTCCTGAAGTTGACCCGCAGCCCACCTTACATAGTGCTTCTATAACGGGCAAGAAGCATCTCCATGATTATTCAGCATCCAGAAAGCGGTTGGGAAACGGTTGTTTTACAAAAGAGTTATCTCCCACTTAGAACTAAACATTCCATGGAAACCATGCCGATCTTCTCGATGAGCCAACGGTTAAAAATTGCACTAGGCGGATTCACATCATTCACAGGAGTCATCATCCTCATATGTATTGTTTTAGCCCTAACAAACACCGCTGATCTTTCAGTTTCCCTACAAGGGGTAAACCTGGTGCTTATAATAACAATCGTTGGCGTTTTAGATATCGCGTGTGGACTCATACTTTTTCTCGGGGAAAAAGAGATAGTTTTTTCATTCGCTTCCCATCAAAAGAAAACCGACGACAACACTGACTAACCCTGTAGCCAGCCAAATACCAACAATAGATATCGGCATGTTAGCAGTTAGAAACATCAATTTACTTTGATCAGTAAGCATCGCAAAGGCGAGGACTATGAGAAGTATCCCTCCCGTGCAAGCAGACGATATACCAAAAAATTTACCCAACTTCTTATGGACTTTAATTACGTTATATCTTTCTTCTTCTAGAGCTTTATCGGTGGCTTTTTCAACTCTTTTCTGAGAAGAAATCACTGACTGCGATGGTGCTTTGACAACTATTTCTTTTTTCTCCTCATCGCTACCCAGCTAATTCCCTCCTGCTAATCTTATAGAACTAATTGACTTTAAAATTTTTTTGATTTAACAGCAAATCAACTATCTTTTTGGTAGTTTAGCAAGTTTTAAATCTGTAATAAAGCCAAGTAGTAAAATGAAAAGATGGTTGAAACCTTGCAAAGTAACCATAAAAAAATGTTGCTCCCCTTCGCAATCAATACAGACGACAGCAAAGGCACCGTAAGAATTGAAACGGAGAAATCGGCAATATTTTGCCTATCCGAATTAAATAGAGATAAAGGGGGCGGTTTTTTAAAGAAAAAGCCATCTGAGAAAACAGTTTTCATAGACAAAGTGTATTATCCTTTCTGGTTTTCCTCTTATGAAAATTTAAATGTCATCTTTGACGGTTTGAATATTTCGTCGCATTCAATTATTTACCCAACAATACCTGATGTCGATGCCTTTAAAAATGACCTAAACGAGCGATTTGCGACACGCCAAATTTATTCAACGTTTCTTACAAACCATTCAGGATATTTCCAAGAAGCAAACGGTGAAAAAACAATAACCATCGATGGCTTGATTGTAGATTTAGACTTTGTCAAGGAATTTATGGATTACCTTAAGGAAGCAACAACCAGAAACGAAGTTGTTGACGGCGTACTAATTTCTCCAGCCCATGATGAGGAGGCGATTGTTAAGAAAATAAAGGGTATAGCTGATTCACATAACCAATTTAAATTGACACTTGAACAATTAGGCGAAACCATAAAAATTCTTAACACAAAAACGCAGTTTTTCCTCGCAGCTCTAAATGATGAAAAAACAGCCATTGACCGTAAATACATGGGTCAAGTCCAAAAAGCAACATTAAACTTGGAAATAGAAAAAACAAAAATAGACAAAGCCTACTCGAAAAAAATCACGGAAATCACAGAAAAATTTGAACAAGAAAATGTAGCCTTAAACAAAGTAGCAATACAACAAGAAAAAATAATTAACGACATAAGCGCCGACATCGAACATTTAGAAGTTGAGATAAAAAACGCAATAATCAACAAGGACGAACAAGCTGAATCAAGACTAAAAGAAAAAAGGAATGAGCTGAAAAAGAAAATTCCCGAATTTGTGCCAGTCACGAAAAATCTAAAGTTGAAAATTCAAGAACTTGAAGAAAACAAAAATAACGAGCTTTTCCGGCTTAGGCAAGAAAATCAAACCAAAATCAAGGAAGCCTCAGGAGAGCTTGTTGAAATTGAAGCCACCCGGGATGCAGAAAAGAAAAATTGCCAAACTGAGATGGAAAAAATAGAAGAGTTCACATCAAAAATAACCAGTGATATAGACAAGTTCTACAAAATGATTGAAGAGACGTTAAGAGCCTTTGATAGCCTTGGAATCAGAGGTGAAAGTGTACCACCCTTGCTGGTTCATATGCCGTTCTACCTGTTCTGTTATACGGCGGCGCAATCAGAAAAACGATTCAGCTATGTTGCACCCTCAAAAGTGAACAACATAGACCTTGGCGTGAGATTGAAAACTCTGGGGAGAAAAAAACTAACTCAACTTTTCCAACCACTGTCGCAGAAAACGGTCTCTATCCTTAACAGGTTCATTGAGCTCCTGAACGAAAACGTCGCTTTCAGGCACGAAATAACCGAAGCCGCAAGTAAAGCTGACTTACTCAAGTCACGTGATGATATAGCGCTAATTCAAAATGGGCTAAACGGTTTGAAAGAGGACGGATGGATTTCAAAAGACGAGTATGAAGCTTTCACCCAAACACTCACCCAGATTTAGCAACACCTAAGTGCCCAGATTCATTATCCTGGCTTTTATAATTGTGCGTAATGAAATTGAAGAAGCCGCTTACTATTAGAATGACACTGAAAAAGAGCTGAACATAGATAGGTATGAAGGGAATGATGGGTTGTGCAAGTCCCGTTAGGCTAATTAAATTAAGACACAAAAGGGAGATGCCCGTGCCGATTCCTACCCCGCCTAAAGCTATTTGCACACGGAACCTACCGGTCATTCTCAAATAATAAGAGCCCAACACTATGGCTACAAGACCAAGTCCAGATGTCAAAGCGTCCAAAGCGTTGCCGTCCCCGAAAAGAACAGGGGCAACAAGCATTGAGAGAGACAAAATAACACCTAAAACAGGTAATAATGGATAGAGAGGCGTTTTAAACGGTCGCTCCATATAGGGCTGGGTTTTCCTCAGCTTCATCAGCGAAAGATTAACTAGGGCAAAAACCAGAAGTGACCCGAAACTTGCCGCGTAGCCAAGAAATGGAATAGCACCTAAAACGCTCAGCACCATAACCAAAACGGATCCCAAGATTGCGGTGACATAGAACGTGCCAAAGCGGGGATGTACTGATTGGAGGAGTTTAGGGAAGTATCCATCTCTGCTCATACCACGAGCGATGCTGGATTGAACCGACAAAGCTGTTCCCAACGTGGATAGGCAAGCCACCATACCAGCGATTGCGAAGATGACGCCACCGTAACCACCGAAAATGTTGTTAGCAGCTATATTTAGAATTGGAATTTGTTGGAGAGTTTCCGAAGGGTTAACGGTGCCGATCGCTACAAACGCAAGTAACAAATACAAGGGAATTATCACGATTGCTGAAATTATTAAGGCGCGGGGAATGTCTTTCTTTGGATTCTCTGAGCCAGAAGCAGTTGTAACCAAAGCTTTAGTTCCAATAAACATCGGAAAAACATAGACAATCGCAGCAAACACACCGGAGGTCCCCAAAGGCAAAGGCGCAGACAACAGGTTCACGTCATTTAGTCCATGAATGAAGCCACCGACTATAAAACCTACGAACAATAAAATAAACGCTAAGACTATGAAAGTTCCAATCTTTTTAGAACCCCTAACCTCCATCAAACCCATAAATGCCACTATAACTATTGAGATGATCCAAGATTGGTTCAAAACTGCAGTTTGCATTTCAGACGAAATGGCGGACGATAGGAAGGCGAGTTGCAGAACGAACGCAACTGCGGCTAAGGAAGCAGCAAAGATGGCAGCAAGCCACCTAAAACAGCCGAAAATAAAACCAACATAACCGCCGTAGGCTTTTTTAATGTAGGTGTACTCGCCGCCTTCCAAGGGCATGGCAGTACTTAATTCACTGTAGCTCAACATTATTAACAGATTGATTATTCCACCGAAAACAAGTGCATATAGGACGGCGGGGCCGGCCAGGTTGAAATATGCGTAGTTAAGTAGGACAAAGATTTCAACGCCTATGGCGCCGCTAAGTCCAGCTATTACAACGTCAAATAGCCTAAGACCTTTCCGATTTTTCGATGGCATTTCCCTGTTCATGATTCCCACCAGTCATAAACTAGAAAAAGACCAGCAACAATGAAAACAAATCCAAAAACCAAAAGGAACATTACATAAAAGTTAATTGCAGCTACACTTGTGTTAAGTGCTACCTGCATATCAAATGCGTTGAACCTGAGAAGAATAGCCAGCAAAATAGCTACTAAAGATAAAAGAACCTGTATTGACCCAAAGACAAGCTTGATGGTTATTTTTTTTATAAGCAACCAAACGCCGTTTAACTTTAGGTTTTCCTGAATATATAAAAATTAGCTTACTTTAGGCTACTAAAGGGAGTGAACGATTAGTCAAACAATCGTACCCAGCTAACTCAGCATAACTAAGAATTAAGGAAAGGGTCTCTTCCAATCAGTTGATACTTTCTAGTTTTCTCAAATTGCCAAATTTTATGGCAAAAACATTCTTCTATAGAGATCAGCCTATATAGTCAATGCTGTGTCAGTATATCGTCGGATTCTTCAAGAAATCGTCAAACCTGCAGGGGAAACTTGCTTTTTCGTGATAGCTCTGACAACAGAGGAAGAAAGAGATTGAATCGAAAAAAAGACACCATAATGGAGTATCTTGCGTTACTTTCAATAAAGAACGGCCTATACCTTTCAGAAGTCTTCCAAGCGATAGTCACGGCACGCCAAAAAAAGAAAAGCCAGTGTCAAAGTTTAACAATTGATTATCGGGGAAGCAATAAAAAAGAAGCCATCTTTCTAATAACAAAGGATAGCAGTGTTATCGCCCAGTTTGCAGTAGAAGAAGAGGTTTTACTTAGAAAAGTCATAAGCTTCGACAGTTGGATGAACACTAAAAAAGTGCGCCAACAAATCAACAAGAAAAGCTCATCTAAGACTCCCATAAAAATCCAAAACATGCGCCATGGAATGAAAAAAATCAGTGTACAAGCTCAGGTTCTTGAAACTCCAACCCCTTCAATAGTGCAGACACGGTATGGAAACAGCGCCAGAGTCACCAATGTCTGGATCTCGGACGAATCAGGAAAAATTAAGCTTTGCCTTTGGAATGAACAAATAGATATGGTTAATGCCGGCGATACTGTACAAATCAAGAATGCTTCCGTATGGACGTTCAAAGGCGAAAGGCAATTGCGTGTTGGCAAAAAAGGAACAATCGACGTACTTATCGCGCCACTTACCAGTTAAGCTACAAGAAACCAAAATATGAGATTTACCAGCAAAACGCTGGGGAGCCAATATGTACTCGGTGCATATTCTGCATTTAGAGTCTATCCGACTTGACTAGTTTAGGATTTTACACTATCTTATTTACTTTCTACTTAGCCTCGAATGGAATTTAAGTTCCTCAATAGTGTTTTTGTTAGAGAGGCAACCCTTTTGTCGGTAATTGAAAACCCTGTTCTCTCCATAATTATCTCCGAAAGATCTTTAATGATAGTTTGGGCTGCTTTACCAATCTCTTGAACAGAAGCGTTTTCTATTTCTGAAATACCTTTACAGTCTTTGATTGCAAGCGGATTTAAGCCCAGAAAAATCTTGTTTGTTCTAAAGTCAAAGTCTGTTATAATGAATGGCTCCAAAATACAAATTGAAGGTTTAATAGAGTTAATCCTGCAGGTGTTTTCTTTGGTAAAGAAGCAGCAGCTCCCATCTCTATTTCTCTGAATATTCCGATTATTTGGGTCAGATGGGTTTTGCATGAAATTCTTGTAACCCGCGGCTTCTATTCTCTGTTGTTCTTTAAAGTTAATGTCTGGGGGTTGATCGCGGCAACAAGCCCCGCATTTTCTACAGCGAAAACCTACCGAATTAGGAAATATGACATTTTCATATTGCATGATAACCATAATCTGTTAACAACTAAATACCGAACTGGCGGTTAAGCTTTTCATTTACCAAGATGTCACAATTCCCGATCATATTTAATCCATTTATAGTCGGTACTAGAAACACCTTGATATCAACGGTATTCAAGAGCAATGTCTGTCTCATCAGAAAAGACAGGTTTTGTTGCAGCATATTTATCGAAATAACAATGATTCAGTTTTAATTAGAAAAACACTATTTGCCTTCGTCTTGGAACTGGAACGTGTGAACCCATATGCATCGGGGTAATTAATTGTATTGTGAACTGCAGCACATTGGAGTCCAATCGTCAATCCGTTTTTTGAAATCCAAACAATGACGCCCGATCGATTGCATTCCGGACACTGCGCATGGTCGCCTAAGTTCACCATATCTAATTGACCTTCCGTATATCATGAACGTAATTACCCAGTGCTTTCGACTTGATGCAGTTTTCCGATAAACTAACTTTTAGTACAAACATTATGATTTGCCTCTACTTTTTAAAAAGTCTCAGTTACTTAGGTCCCACCCAAGAGCAAAAGATACTTTCCATCAATGTATATACTAAAGGCGCTTATAAACAAACGATTAAAAAAACATCTTATGCATAAATAAGTATACTAATTGCTAAACCTTTATGATGTCAAATGAAGATGTTTTGTTCGTCGATCTGCTCTTTTGTTTTTCTGTGGATTTGAAAGTGTTACTACAGATATAAAACAATCTACAGAAAAATAACTAACAGCTTGTGAATATGTAATTCCAAAATAATTATTTACTCTCTGTCTCTTTTCCAGATGTTAAGGGAGCATTGCCCCCAGCAGTAACTGCTTCCTTTGTACATACAGCCCCCGCAATTAGGAGAATCAAAATATCTACGGTGACTCATTAAATTCTTCTCAATAGATAAAGTATAGCAAACACATATTTCTGTCTTTATTAAATTTTTAAATAAATTCATTATGCTTCTTCAAAATCATATTCAATTCTTAATAACTTAGAAACTGCATTAGATTTGAAAGTGTTAAATTGGATCATAAAGCAGAGGATTTTTGGATTGTATGAGCGAATATAAGGTTGTCTATTGGGAGATACTGCAGGAGACTCTGCCTTGGAACATCAGTAAATTCAAAATTTCAACAGGAAATATCAATTAGCGCTCTAAATCAAAGGAAGTGTTGGAAATTGCCTTAAATGTTAACGCCGGTAGCAGATCACTACAACCCATTATCGCTGAGGTTAACTTATGCATTTATTTTCACACCTTGGCATCTCTGCAACTTGTGTCTGCAACGGTACAGTTACATATTCTTAAATTCCAAGCAGAGAATCCGTTGTTGAGGAATTTCCATGCAGCAAAAAATAACACCCAATTTATGGTTTGATAAAGAGGCAAAAGACGCCGCTGATTTTTACGCTTCTATTTTTAAAGATTCAAAAATTAAAAGCGTTGCAACACTACACGATACTCCTTCAGGCGACACAGACATCGTCACCATCGAATTATTCGGGCAGGAATTTACCCTCATCAGCGCAGGCCCACTTTTCAAGTTCAACCCATCCGTTTCTTTTCTGGTGGCTTGCCGCTCTAAAGAGGAAACAGACGCATACTATTCTGAACTTTCAAAAGGCGGAAGTGTGCTTATGGAATTGGGCTCTTACCCGTTCAGCGAAAGATACGCTTGGGTCATGGACAAATATGGTCTTTCTTGGCAACTAATGGCTTTTGGCAACCACCCGATCAGTCAAAAAATTATTCCGACCGTCATGTTCGTGGGCAAAGTTGTCGGCAAAGCCGAAGAAGCAGTGAACTTCTACGTATCAGTATTTCATAACTCAGCGGTCGGTGAAATTGCACGCTACGGCAAAGGCGAAGAACCAGACAGGGAAGGAACAGTTAAACATGCTTCTTACACACTTGAGGGACAAGAGTTTGGAGCTATGGACAGTGCGCTGGAACATAAATTTGCCTTCAACGAAGCCACCTCATTCATCGTACACTGTGAAACCCAAGAAGAGATAGACTACTACTGGAACAAGCTCTCAGCTGACCCTAAGGCTGAAATCTGCGGCTGGTTAAAGGACAAATACGGGTTTTCATGGCAGGTCACCCCAAACATACTGGACCAGATGATAAACGACAAGGACGAGAAGAAAGTGGCAAGGGTAACGGAGGCTTTTCTGAAGATGAAAAAACTCGACATAGTAGCCTTGGAAAAGGCATTCAGAGGGGACTAAGTTTGAGACGGCTTGTTGCCTTAACGTTTGTAACACTCGACGGCGTCATGCAAGCCCCCGGCGGCCCTAACGAGGATACCAGCGGCGGCTTCAAATACGGTGGTTGGACAGTCGGTTACTGGGACGATTATCTGGGAAAAGTCATGGACGAACAGATGACTGAACCGTTTGACCTATTGCTTGGCCGCAAGACCTACGAGATATTTGCCGCTTACTGGCCGAACTCCAAAGAACCAATCGCAAATATACTTAACAATGCCAAGAAATATGTTGTTTCCACAACGCTTAATGCATTGGATTGGAAGAATTCCGTTCTAGTCAGAGGCGACACCGCGGAGGAAATTCGCAAACTCAAACAGCAAGACGGACCCGAGTTGCAGGTATACGGCAGCTCCAACCTCATCCAAACCGTGCTGAAAAACGACCTCGTGGACGAGTTTTGGCTAAAAATTTTTCCGGTCACTATTGGAACTGGTAAACACCTGTTCGGAGAAGGCACAATACCAACATCCTTTAAGCTAGTTAAAAGCGGAGTTTCTACAACGGGAGTAATACTAGCAACCTATGTTAGAGATGGAAAGATTAAGACTGGATCCTTCTAATTTTCAACTGTGGACCCTGTTCTTCTTCAAGACGGTTGAGGATTTGATGGCGCCGGGAGGGGGATTTGAACCCCCGCGGCCCCGAGATGCCACAATCTAATTGGTCCCCAGAGGGAATCTCCAGGCTTGCTCCCTGCCTGGCTAGGATACCCCGGCAAACAAAAACCAACTCTTTATGG
>Ga0105103_10000376_pt1 | contig 25080 bp, 23 predicted proteins | sample PPLLaktember2015_2_FD_79107 | JGI IMG/M metagenome (GOLD analysis project Ga0105103, IMG submission 79107) | Freshwater sediment microbial communities from Prairie Pothole Lake near Jamestown, North Dakota, USA - PPLs Lake P7 Core (6) Depth... | ecosystem: Environmental > Aquatic > Freshwater >...
CTTTGCCATTGACGTTTAACTCTCCAGCGCAGTATGAAGTTGGACAACTCTCTATTAAGTATTTATGAAAAATTCTGCGGACAAGCATATTTTTTAAGCAACTACTACTTTACCTGAGGTAAAGCTTTAATCCGACAATGAAGTGCTCTCTGGCTATGTGGCGGCTTGGGTTCTTCTTCCACGACATGGCGTTCGGTTTACTGACAGTCTTCATACCGTTATATGTGGTTACTTTTCTGGATACAAGCATCCTGGGTGGACCGCTCCTTGCATTGGGTATTATGACGTCGATCGCGATTTTTGGCTCTATCCCCGCCTCCTACATTTGGGGTCACCTCTGTGACAAGACACGCCACTATAAAGCGTTCATACTCCTCTCGTTTGCCTCAATTGCGCTCATACTTTTCCTTATGACGCTGCCGTTTGCCCAGAACATAATCGTCTTTGTCATCCTTTATGTTGTAATGCAAATACTTCACGTAGCGCATGAATCCCCCAAAAACGTGCTCGTTACGGAACATTACTGCCGAAACGAATGGGAAAGATCATTTGGCTTCTACGAAGGACTCACCGAAATCGGTTTCATAATCGGCTTAGGCGTGGGCATGTTCATGTTTGCGTCAACACTGAGTTTCTCCCTTTTGGCAACTTACAGCTTCTATATCTGTAGCGCGTTGAGCGTAGTTTCATTCGTTTTAGCGATAGCGTTGATTGCTGATCCATTAATGATCTTTGAGCGGCGCCTAGTCGGCATAGAGCGGAAACTAGATTTTTCTAATCGCGGCTTCGAAGGCTCCTACAAGTTAATGGATGGGCTCAAATGGGATGGATCGCTCAAAAAAGAGAGCTTTTTTGGATTCGCCTGCGCCATAGTGCTATTTTCACTGGCAACCAGCATATTTTTCACACCTCTACCCGTTTACCTCAAAGAAGTTTTCGGAGGACAAGACCAGTACGTCTACCTCGCCTACATTCTCAACTCCGTAGGAGCAATGATAGGTTACTTTTTAATCCGGAGACAAGCCCGGTCCATGGACATAAAGAAACAGATGCCCCGCTTTATCCTCATCCGAAGCTTGCTGGTTTTCGCCCTTGCTGGAGTGGTGTACCTTGCGGTTGCACCTACGGTGCTGACTTGTGTCATTTTAGTTTGCCTAGGATTCGCTTACGGCATGTACTACATTATGATGATTTCGCTTTCTATGGAGATTATCCCGCAGGGAAAAGCAGGCTTATTCGATGGGATGGTAAGTTTAGGAGCAGGTATAGGCGCCTTTATGGGACCCTTTATAGCCCAAAACATGAATTACATCCCAACTTTCCTGATAACGTCAGTTCTTTTCTTAGCAGCGTATGCCGCACTCAAAATTTTGCGGTAAACAGAAAGAAAAATTGAGAGTGAGCGGTTTAACGCTCAGGTTTACTTATTCGGTGTGTACTCTGTAGAGGTCGACGTCTTCGCGCATGCTGGGTGTCAGTTCAAGGAAGTCTCGGACTGAACGTTCGATGTCTCGGCTCTGTGTCACGTATCTGCCCACGATGAGTATGTCTGCGCCTTGCTCTAGAGCTTCTTTAGCTGTTTCAGGTACGATGCCGCCTGCGACTGCGATTAAGAATTTCTTGTTGGGGAATGCTTTCCGGATTATTTGTATGCGTTCTAATCCGCAGGTTCTGCCGCTTTCTTGGTCAATGCCTCGATGTAGGATGACGATGTCTGGGAAGTCTTTGAGTGACTTCAGTTTGGCCAATACGTCTTCAACGTTTAGCATGTCGATGACTGCGTAGACTCCCATGCGTTTAGCTTCTTGAACGGTTGCGTCAAGGGTTTCCGGCGGAGCTAAGCCTGCTGCGACTACCGCGTCTGCGGTGTCTTCATATGCAATGTCTACTTCAACTTTGCCAACGTCAAGGGTTTTTAGGTCTGCTATAATGAATTTGTCTTTGGCCATTTGGCGTAGTTCGTTGATGACTCTTGTGCCGTAGCGCTTAATGAGCGGGGTTCCGACTTCAAGGATGATTCTGTCACTGCCTGGAAGTGCGGCGATGACTTTCTTTGCGTTTTCAACGGATGGAGCGTCAAGTGCAATCTGTAGGTATGGTGGTCTCCATAGACGTGGAACTCTGAAACCCATGATTGGGTGCTTTGCACGGTCTTTGTCAAAGTTGATCTTTTCTACACTTGGATACTTCTTGAGTGCACGTTGTAGCGCCATCTTTGTTGCGCCGTAGTTATATTGGTAGATTTTGCGGTAGTCTGTTGCTTGGGGGTGTATGAATACACTGCAAATGATGACCCAGTCATCTAGTTTGTCGGCCGGTATAACTCCTTCTTCGGTGCTGTCGGCGATGGCTTTGGCGACTGCGGCTTGGGCGGGACCAAAGATTTTCCCTGTGTCTGCCATGTTTTTGATGGTGACTTTGGGGACGATGAGTGTGTGTGGTTTTGGCGGCAGGTTGGGTCGGATGACTGCGAGTACCGGTGTGTGTCCTGCTGAGAGGGTTGTCATGCCGTTGGCGAAGGCTTGGCCTATGGGACCGTTTTTGTCGCCTATCATGAGGTCGATGTGTGCGACTTCGTTTCCTTCTCCAACGAGTGATTCACCGATTAAATATACGGGGGCATTATTTTTGGGGGTGTCGTCATTTACTGTCGGCATAATTTCAACAATCTCCTTAAAATCGACATTAAACTCCTTTAACCACGAGTAAAGTGTGTCTCTATGGATATCCATTTCTTTCGCTGTTCCGATAACTGTCGGTTTTGTTGGCTTGCCTTTGGCTTCAGCTTCTTTTTTTGCGGCTTCAGTCAGCATTTTTAAGAATGCTTCGCGTGTTTCTGGCTTTTTAACGTCTGTTCCCGACATTATATTACCTTCGGTCGCTCTCTGTATCGAATCAAATATATAAGACTGTCGGATGCACTGTTAACTATTGTGGTCAGACCACGTTAATTATGGGTTAATTGTCGTTTGCATCTCCTTTTTGTAGCGGTCAACTGAGGGGTTTGTACGCTCGGTAAATCTTTATAGTCTTGGCTTCCATATTGAATGGCTAATCTGGCGAGGAGTTCGATGTCTAAAACCGATTTGATACTGCTAATCGTTTTTGTCCTTGGGTTTGTGCTGTTCCTCTACGGCGCCAAATTCTACGATGCAGTAGTCGGTTACGCAGGTATCTACCTATTCATCGGCACCATCGGAGCTTACCTCTTAATCTACATCTACAAGGAACTAACAAAAAAGACCCCGGACCCCTGCTAAAAACCATAGAGTGCACTGTACTTCTCGTTTAAGTAGTTAAGGAAATACTTGGAATCTAGTGGGCTTCCTGTCGCCTGCTTTATGAGGTCTTCTGGGTCTGCGAGGTTGCCTCTGCTGTGGATGTTTACTTTTAGCCACTGGTTAACCGGCTCAAGCTGACCTTCGGCAATTTGGCTGCGCCAGTTCGGCAGACTCTTGGTCAGTGCGTCAATGATTTGTCCGTCATAGATGTTGCCTAATGCGTAGCTTGGGAAATAGCCGTAAAGTCCGCTTGCCCAATGGGTGTCCTGCATGACACCTTCGGAGTCATTGGAGATTTCTACATCCATGTAGTCAGCGTATTTCTGGTTCCAAACTTGCGGAAGCTCGTCAACCGTTATTTTGTCTGCAAAAAGGTCTCGTTCGATCTCGAAACGGATAATGATATGTAAGCTGTATGTAACTTCATCAGCTTCTATGCGGATTTTTGACCGCGCCACCCTGTTAACCGCATACAAAAACGTATCTAAATCCACAGCGGCTAACACGGGAGTCACTTCTTGGATTTGAGTCAGGAAACCCCTCCAGAATTCACGGGAGCGCCCTAAAATATTTTCGTAAAAACGCGATTGCGATTCATGGATGCCATAGGAACAGGGGGATCCAATCGGCTGATACATCCATTGCTGTGGCAGGTTCTGCTCGTAAATTGCGTGGCCGCTTTCATGCAGCACTGAGAAGATGGCGCTGGTGAAATTGTTGGGGTAGTAATGCGTAGTTATCCGCACATCATCATAGTAACCGGATGTGAAGGGGTGCTCGGTTTCGTCAACTCTCCCTCCCGCTGACGTGGATTGGGTGTCGTATCCGAGTTTGGCAGTTAGCAACTGGGCAATTCTGCGTTGGCTCTCAACCGGCATTGTAAAGTCAAGAGTTTTCGGTTTATTTTGGCAGCCTTCGATTTTTCCGATAAGCGGCTTAAGCCCATTCAAGAGTTGGCTAAACGTTTTGTTTATTGTTGCAGATGGCATGTTGGGCTCAAAATTGTCAATTAAAGCGTCGTAGCGGTTTTTGCTCTGCTTAACTTTCATAAGATTATCAGCGGCTTGCTTGCTCAAGTCCAAGAGCTTTTTGAGGTCAGCTTTGTAGATGGAGAAATCTTTTTTGGCTTTAGCCTTCTTCCACAGGTTCACCGTAACTGCCCCCTGCATGGCGATGTCTGAGACAAGTGTCTCAGGCAACGCGGTTTGTTCAAGATAGCCTTTGTTAATCAGGTAGATGTTGCGTTTTTCTTCCGGCGCCAACGCGTGGTAGCCAACGTTTTTTTGGATGGCGTCTAGCAGTCTACCTATTTCGGGGTCAGTTCCGAGTTTATGGTGGATACGGCTCAGCAGCGCAAGTTGTTCGCTTCGTTGGGTGATGGCTTTGGGCGGCATCATGGTTTCCATATCCCAGTGGATTATGCCTTCTGCGGTGGAAAGCACCGCTAAATCTTTGGTTTTGGAGAGAAGTTCCTTGTATGCCGAGTTTATGTCTGCGATCACCGTTTCTGCCTCATTGTTTGATTGGGTGCGTGTTTTATTTACTGATCGGGCAAAAAAAGGCAATATTCTCTGCGTCGACCACCTGCCTATTTAAATAAACAAGCAACCCAGAGCTTGGAGCGGTAGCCTGCTTGCAAAAGCTTTTATTTATGAATCAACGCCATTTTGCTTGAGGATTTCTAAAAAATGAGTACTATAGAATCAAGTAAAACAATGGCAATGGTCGGTTCAATACTACTCTTAATCGGAGGCTTTGTTCCTTACGGAGGCCCTGTCTTAAGCATTATTGGCGTAGTTTTGTTGCTTATGGCAATCAAAGGCTTCTCGCAGCACTATCAAGACCCATCAATGTACGACAACTCATTAAAAGGCTTTATTTACTACATAATCGCAGCTATTGCGTTCGCAGTCTCCTTTGCATTACTATTCGCGGGAATTGCAACGATATTCGTTTTCGGCCTTGGACTCTTAGGCATCATAGGCTTCGTTGTAGCACTAATTTTTGCCTTCATATTCTACGTCATGGCTGCCAAACGTCTAAGAATGACACTCAATACACTGGCTCAACGCACAGGTGAAAAGTCTTTTGAAACAGCAGGCACGCTACTATATTTCGGCGCCATCTTAACAATAATATTCATCGGTTTCATCTTAATATTCGTCGCTTGGATCTTTGCCACAATTGGCTTCTTCCAAATGAAAACCACCGGACAACAAAACACACCACAACAACAATATGGTTATGCACCGCCTCCACCACCAACAGCGCAAACCGCCACAAAATACTGCCCCAACTGCGGAGCCCCTGTCCAACCAGAAGCAACCTTCTGCCCTAACTGTGGAAAACAGCTACCCCCCTCCTAACCTTTTTTCTTTTTTTAAAAAACAGGTAAACCATATGCTTTTAATATTGCAGCTTACACGCTTTATCTGAAGGTTACTTTTTATGGATAATAAACAGTCATCCGGCAAGCGAATTCCAAAAGCACCTCCAGTCCCCCAAGAACCAACTGATAAAATGCCACATAGTTCATTGGCCTGTGCCATCTGTGGCAAAGTGTTCAAGACGCATAGTGAACTCGATAGACATATGGAACATGCGCATGGGGCGCCTGAGAAAACCCACACTAAACCCCACGGCACCTAAACCCATACTGTTTAGCTTCTCTTCTTCATTTTCCAAACCAGCCTTGTCCTTGTTACTGCAATGAAACGCAAACGTATTTAGGAAGTATAAAACAAAGGTCTTTAACGAGATGCCGTTTCCTTGAAAACCACCATCAGTACCATGGGGTTCGCAACAAAAATACGCGACAACATCTTAGCCATAGACAAAAACAGTTTCCAACCATTTTTTGAAGAACTTCAAGAAGCGGACTGCATAATCTGCAGCGGATCAGGACGCTCACTTTACTCATTAAACGCAGCTTTAAGCCTGCTAACCCGCGGCAAAACAGAAGGCAAACCGCAGAAGGTAGTTTTAACACCTGACGACCCCGGTTTCCCAGGAAAAAGCATGTATGACGCCGCCTCGGACTTGGAGAAACGCTTCAACAAGACGCTTCTGCTAATGAACAGCGGCAGCGGTTCCTCCAACGACCCCCTCTCTATGGCGCAGGACCTATCAACCTACATTGAAGATAAAAAGTCTGAACACTTCAGCATGGGGTTACTAACTTCTAATTTGGAATCTCCATTGGCAGAAGTGACAAAACGCCACGGCCACGTAATCCAGATAGAGGGCAGAGGAAAAGCGAAGCCAGCCTCGGTTTACAGCGAAACAGGCATCATGGGCGACATCTTTGAACTCGGCACACTTGAACTCCTCAACATGACCATTGAAGCAATTTTTAGAAACATGGAATCAGACGAGGTTTTTGACCTCTGCGAAGAAGAATTTGAAACCATCGGTGAACTGATGGACGCCAACGTAGAATCAGAAACCTACACCCGCATAATTGATATGTTGGAGAAGGGAACCAACGTTTTCCTCGGCGGCAAAGGAACAGCCAACCAAGTTGCAATGATGACAGGCATCAGGCTGTTTCATATCAAAAGTTTCCTCGGCGACAATGTGTTTATGGCAAGGGGCGTTAACACTCCGCGTCCACGGGCAGGTGACTTAGAAATCCTCATCTCGTTTACAGGGGAAATGAAGCCAGTGCTGCTCTGGTGTGACGCGCTGCAGAGGTTTAACGGCTCCGTGCTTGCCATCACTGCAGACAGCAACTCTTCCTTGGCGAAAAAAGCCGACCTAAAAATTGTCCTCCCCGAACAAGCAAGACAGGGCATCCCACGGCGCTTCTACACTCGGGCGGCTTACGTTTTGAGTCCCCTGCCAGTGAAGCTGGCGGAACGCTTGACGGAGCGTGGTTTGAACCTGCCCGAATACATCCTAAGCTGGTCTCACTCGATAACAGAATAATTGTTAGAAGGTTGTAGTGCTCTGGCCGGGATTTGGACCCGGGTCGCCGACTCGAAAGGCCGGCATACTTGACCGGACTATACTACCAGAGCGCCAATACAGAAAGCATCAAGCAAAATGCAGGTTCCTTCGAATAAACCTTACCCTTCCAGAAACGCCTTTAGGCAACTCGTTTGCGGGGTTTGCCTTTTTTGGGAGCAAACAGGTGTGCGGTTATCTGGTCAACCAGTTTACCTTGGTTTTGGGCGGTTTTCTCTAATTCGGAGATGCGTTTTTGAAGATCGTTGGAGATGATTTTGCCTTCGATACGGTTGGCGCTTCGGAACATAAGCAGCATTTTGAAGACTTCGTTGATTGCCTTCTCCTGCTCAGCGCCTGAGGCAGGTTTTATTCCGGCGACTACAGAGAGCAGGTCAACATAGTGCTCTTTTATTTTTAGTTCAGCGTTTACTGAGGGGTCGGTTGGGAAAGAAAAGCTCAACGGCGTTTTTTTGGCGAGTTCAGCGGCGGTTGGGAAACGGATGACGATGTCGCCGCGTATCCATGAAGCTACGAATTCGGTGACGAACTCGCGGATTTCCTCCTTTGAGAATAGCAGAGGCTCAGCAGGTTTATCCTCTTTGCGTTTGATTCGGACGCTGATGATTTTTTTGTCTTCCGCACTACCCTTTAGTTCCTTTGACATAATTGCGCCTTCACATCGCCTTACGCCTAAACTGACTATGTCCTAAAGCATGACTAGTATTTAAGCTGGCTCAAAAAGAGATTTTCGCCGCGGAGGGAATTTTACCCAGCACTTTGGAGGTTGCCTTCTCTACTTTTTCGCGGTTGGCTTGGTCAGTGTAGACGCGAAGGATATTCATAAAGCCTTTAAGCGTTTCAAAAATCTTGGAGCTCTCGCTTAACCGTTGCAGCTTCTTTTCGCCTGCAGAACTGCGGGTGAACACGGGGATTTCAGTGGATTCCATCAACACGGCATGGTGATAGGGCACTGAGGGCACCGTTGGCACGTCGATTATGACTGCGTCAAGGACAACACCGGCTTCCTCGGCGATTTCGCTCTGCACCTGACGCCGGTAAGATTCCCGCCCGAACAAGTTAGAAATCATGGCATCTTTTTCGTAGAAAGTGCGTTCGTAGGCGCATTTGAGTAGGCGGCGGTTTTCAAGGTTGTTAATGATCTCGTTTGAGGCTTTGCATTTCTTGAGCGCTGACCAAACTGTGTAGTCATCAAGAGTCAAGTACTCCTCAGGCGTTTTAAAAGCTGTCAACCCGAGTTCCGTACTGGCTTTATCCATGGCAGTCGCCAACATGATTTGCGCTGCACGTCCAACGCGGTGGAAATAGATACTCTTGAAGGATTCAATACGGGCGATTATGAACGCCTCCAACGCGGAGAGGGCGCCTAACTCCACTGCAAGGTTTTCACCCATGACGTCAAGCGCGTGGATGAGACGGTAAACGTCTATGAAGCCATACTCTGCGCCAGTGTGGTAAGTGTCCCGAACAATGAAGTCCTGTTTATCCACATCCACAGCGCTGCTGATAATTTGGTCAAGGAATGCGCGACCTTTTTTGTGCAATTTCCCAACAGCGAGCCCCGCGACTTCTTTGGGGGTGTAGCCCATTTTGGAGAGTTTGTCAGCGACTTCGCTTTTCTCAACAATCCACGAAGTTATATCCTCATGAGTCTTGTCCAAGTCTTTGATAAGCAGATGCTCAAACACATGTGAGAAGGGTCCATGTCCGCAGTCGTGAAGCAATGCCGAGATGCGGCACAGGTCAACTTCTTCGTCGCTGACTATTCGTGAAATCCGCGGGTTCTCCAAAACGTGCCCGGCAAGGTACATGACACCTAAACTGTGTTCAAAACGTGTGTGGTTGGCGCCAGGGTAAACGTATTCTGAACCGGCAAGCTGTCGGAGTCTGCGGAGCCGCTGCATCGGGTATGTGTCAATTATGGTTTTTTCTGCTTCAGTTATGTACACGTAACCGTGTACAGGATCTTTGATTTCTCCCCAGTAAGCTTTAGGCAACTTGTAGCCTCTCGTTGTAAGCTATATTTAGGTAACTCCCTATAATGTGTAACGCATAATTGACAGGGTCACAAGTCATGAACCAAAAAGGCGTATTCATAGTCATCGAAGGCTTAGATGGCAGCGGTAAAACCACTCAAACTTACCTCTTAGCCCAAAAACTCTCCAAAAACTACCCGGTCAACTTAACGGCGGAACCCAGCCGGGGCAAAATCGGCACGTTCATCCGCCAATGCTGCCTTTACGAAGACAAACGACTCCCAACCGAAGCCGAAGCACTCTTATTCGCCGCCGACCGAATTGAACACCTGCAGAACGAAATAAAACCCGCCTTAGATGAAGGCAAAATCGTGGTTTGCGACCGCTACACATATTCGTCCCTAGCATACCAAGGAAGCGCTGGGCTTAGCTTGGACTGGATTAAAACCATTAACGCCCGCGCGTTGCAGCCTGACTTCGCCATTTTCATCGATGTGCCGCCTGAGAAGGTGCTGGAGCGTTTGCAACGCAAAAAATCCGTTATGGAGACGCTTGAAACGCAGCAGAAAGTGCGTGAAGTTTACCTCAAATACGTCGAGAAAGGCGAATTAGTCTCAATTAACGGGGACAATCCAAAAGATGCTGTGGCTGAAGCCCTCTATGCTAAAGTCTTGGAGCTGTTAAGAACACGCGATCTACATTAGCTACTCACCTACCGCTCTAAGAAAAAGCTACCTTTCACCATCTGTATAGCTTTCTAAATACAACTACTAATATGTGCCAAAAATGCTTGCTTTTTGCGGGAAGAATGGATTATGGATTCCAACGGTTTAAATAAAAACACATCCTTAGTGTATGGACAACAGGTGACACCAGCTGAAAGCCTTGATCCTAGCAGGCGGATTCGCAACTAGACTCCGACCGCTGAGTTGCACTAGACCCAAAGTGCTTTTTCCCGTAGTCAACAAACCGCTACTGCAGTGGACGTTTGAACGATTAGCAAACAACGGCGTCGACGAAGCCATCCTCGCCGTAAACGCCTTGACCCAATTCTACATTCGACAACAGCGACTACCGAAATCTGGCTTAAAAATAAAGTTCTCCATTGACCCGCCAAAGAAACCGCTGGGAACTGGAGGACCAATCAAAAAGGCGGAAAATCTCCTCGGGCACAAGGAGCCCTTCATAGTTTTGAACGGAGACATATTTGCCGACATAAACTACAAGCAACTAGTCGAGTTACACAATAAGAGGGAGGCTTTGGCTACAATCGCACTATGTACCGTTGAAGAACCCTCAGAATTTGGCGTAGCTGAAATGTGCAACGGTGACTATATCAAGCGCTTCATAGAGAAACCACCCAAGGGGCAGGCACCAAGCAACCTCATCAATGCGGGAGCCTACGTGTTAAGCCCAGAAGTCTTCAAATATATCCCAGCAGGCAGAGCGGTTTCGATTGAACGCGAAGTTTTCCCGATACTAGCCGAACAGGGGAAACTGTGCGGTTACGTCACCAAAGGACTTTGGATGGACATCGGGAAACCCAAAGAGTACCTTGAAACCAACAAAATCATACTCAACACCATCAAACTCAGCCTAAAACAAAAGACCACGGGATTTGAAGCGAAACCCCCCATAGCACTAGACCGGGGCGTTACAGTTGGCGAAAAATCCAAAATTGGGCCATTCGCGATCATAGGAAAAAACGTTAAAGTAGGCAGTAACGTGCAAATCACTGATTCCGTGATCTTCTCCGACGTCGAAATCGGCGATGAAGCAATATTGAACGGTGCTATCGTAGGGGAGGCCGCTAAAATTTGCAGGAAAGTCAAACTCGGGAAAGGATGCGTCGTCGGCGATCAAGTTAGAGTTAGAGACGGCTGCCATTTAGCGGACGGCAACGTAATTTGCCCAGCTAAGGAAGTCGTTTGAAAACACTTTAAACCTAGTCCTCACTGTGTAGTAGGCACTGAGATGGAAGTCCATGAGCGCACGCAAACTTTTCGGAACAAACGGAATCCGAGGCTTAGTTAACGTTGAATTAACTCCTGAAATGGCGATAAAAGTTGGAGTAGCCATTGGAACCTTTTTTGGAAAAAATAAAAACCTACTTTTAGGGTACGATGCACGCACCAGTGGCCCTATGTTCGCTAAAGCAGTGATTTCCGGGTTAATCTCCACAGGAGTCAACGTGTATGCTGCTGGGATGGCGTCGACCCCTGCAATTCAATTAGCTGTGAAAAACCACAAAATGAATGGCGGAGTCATCATTTCAGCGTCACATAACCCTCCAGAATACAATGGCATAAAAGTCATCTGGAGCGACGGCATCGAAACCTCACATGATCAAGAAACTGAGATAGAAAATATTTACTTCGACAACAAAATCGTATACGCCGAATGGAACAAGCTGGGAGCCAAGAAAGAGATGCTTGGCATAAACGAGGAATACGCCGAGGCGATTAAAAAACACGTGGACGTCGCTAAAATCTCTGGCAAACACTTCCACGTCGTGGTTGACGCCGCCAACAGCGTCGGTGGATTAGCGTGCCCACCGCTTCTAAGAGACCTCGGATGCAAAGTCACAACCATAAACGCTAACATTGACGGCACCTTCCCAGGACGCATGCCGGAGCCCCGCCCTGAAAGCCTAGGTGATCTTTCGGCAACCGTGAAAGCAGTCGGCGGCGATATGGGTGTCGCATTCGACGGCGACGCAGACCGCTCTATCTTCGTGGATGATAAAGGCGCCATCTACTGGGGTGACAAGACGTTTGCCATAGTAATTAAACAGTACCTGCAGAAGAATCCAGGGGCAAAAATCGTCACACCAGTCAGCTCATCAACCCTCATAAAAGACACCGTGGAAGCCTACAATGGCAAATTGGTCTGGACTAAAGTTGGGAGTGTAACCGTCTCGCAAACCATGAAGGCGGAAAACGCCAATTTAGGAGGGGAAGAAAACGGCGGTATCTTTTATCGACCTCATCAAGCCGTCCGCGATGGCGCCATGACCACCGCCCTGCTACTCAACATAATGGCTGACACAGGAAAATCCTTGGCAGAACTGGTATCTGAACAGCCGCAGTACTTCATCGAGAAAGGCAAAATCGCCTGCCCCGACGAAAAGAAGGAACTCTTGCAAACCAAAATTTACGAACAGGTCAAAAACGAGAACGTGAGCACGATTGACGGAGTAAAAATCTGGTTCAAGGACCAAAGCGCAATTTTGATCCGAGCAAGCGGCACCGAACCCGTCTTCCGGCTCTATGCAGAAGCTAAAAACCAGCGGAAAGCATTACAACTAGTCGAAGACTACAGCGCAATACTTAAGAAAATCCTGCAAGCCATATAATAATCCCCAACTTTGTTGAGGGAGAGATCGCAGATGCCCCAAATTCTAAACCTGACTCCTCAAGACTTGGATTCAAGCGAGAAACGCTCAAAATATACAGTAGGAATTATCGGGTGCGGACAAAAAGGCATCTTGTATGCCAACGCTTTTGCGGCAGTGGGATATCGGGTTCTCTGTATAGACTCAGATCCCAGCGTTGTCAAGAAGGTAGCGAAAGGAAAAACCCCATTCAATTGTCCTGATGTTGAAGCCAAATTAAAAGGCAATATAACAAAAGGGCTAATCAGCATAAATAGCGACTTCAAAAAAGTGGTCTCGCAAAGCGACATCATAGTGATTGCTTTTACTGCTAAAAAGGATGAACAGACAAAAACAGACACCTCACACACAGTGCACGCCTGCAAACAAGTCGGCGCGGTGCTACAGAAGGGTACATTGGTAATTTATGGGGGCGTCGCAGGGTTGGGCTTCACTGAGGGAACAATCAAAGAAACACTAGAGAATACGTCTGGTTTTAAAGAGGGCAAAGATTTCGTTTTAGTCTACAACCCTATTCCAGCTACAAGCGAAGCCATAACGGAGTTGAAGGTCGCCGCCAACGATCAAGCCAGCTTACGAACCGCCTCAACCGTTCTAAAAACCCTAACGTCAAATGTTAAGGAAATAAGCAACATCAAAATCGCAGAGGTACTCACCCTTTTCGCTATAGCAAAGAAAGACGTGAATATGGCGCTAGCCAACGAATTGGCTAACTTCTGCGAAAAAGCAAACATCGACTACTTTGAAGTTTTAAATCTACTTGCGCCTAATGAACCAAGTTTTTGGGCAACCATCACGGAAGAAGAAAATAAAAACGAAGCGTACCTGCTGCTTGAAAGCGCCGAAAACCTCAACGCAAAGCTTCGGCTCCCAGCTTTGGCACGTCAAATCAACGAGGACATGCTTAAGCACGCCGTAAACTTAACTCAAGAAGCGCTAAGAAGCTGCAACAAAACGTTGCGCAGGGCGCGCGTCACCGTTTTTGGTCCAGCGGACCAGCTTGCAATGGAAGTATTTGTTAAGCAGTTGGAAACTAAAGGAGCAAAAGTATGCATTTATGACCCAGCAGCCAAAAAGGAAACCTCCAACGCGATGGTGAAAACGGGTTTGAATGATTCAGTGGAGGGTGCGGACTGCTTAGTTGTTCTGTCGGTGCAGGGGCGGTTTAACCACTTTAACTTTAAAAAGCTCAGACCTATGATGAAATCAAAACCGATCATCGTGGATTTGGTTGGTAAATTTAACCCGCGGGATGTTCGGACAGAAGGATTCATATATTGTGGACTTGGAAGAGGAACAGGATAAGACATGCGGAAACTTGGCGTAGCCGTTATCGGAACAGGGCAATGGGGAAAAAACCACGCCCGAGTCTACAAAGAATTACCCTCAACTGAACTTGTTGCTATTTGTGACGTTAACGCTGAACGCGCCCAAGCCATTGCTGAGCAGCACGGCGTAAAAGCCTACTCGGATAGCACCAAGATGTTTAAAGACAAATCCATAGAAGCCGTCAACGTCTGCACATGGTCCACCATCCTCTTCAAAGAGGCACAGAAAGCCCTCAATGCAGGCAAACATGTCCTTGTTGAGAAACCCATGGCAACAACTCCCCAGCAAGCACGGAAACTTGTCCAAATCGCCGAGGAAAACGGGTTACATCTAACGGTGGGCTTCTTGATGCGGTTTATTCCCGGTTTGCAACAGATCCGCCAGTCCGTAATGGATAAAGAAATCGGCGAACTCGTCTGTGCAACCGCCAAACGCGTCTCGCAGTGGCCTGAACGCATTGGCGACGTAGGCGTCGTCAAAGACACAGCTATCCACGACATTGACGTCATGAACTACCTCTATGGCGAGCAGCCGACCTCTGTTTACGCAACAATGGGCAGCATGCGAATCAAAAAATTCGAAGACTACGCCCAGATGATGCTCACCTACAAAGACGGCAGAACCGCATTCATCGAAAGCAACTGGCTCACACCCTATAAAACCCGCACACTCACAGTCACTGGCAGTGAAGCCATTGTGCGACTGGATTACATCACGCAAGACCTCTCGATTGAGCAGAAAACCGAAACTGTGCAACCCCGCACGACTTTCAAAGAACCCCTCAAAGCGGAGCTTCAGCACTTTGTGGACTGCATTGTCGAGAAGAAAAAGCCTCTTGTTACAGGTGAAGACGGAGTGAAAGCATTAGAAGTTGCAACTGCAGCCATAGCGTCCTCTGCAAAGAAAAAGGCTATACAATTAAAAAATTAGGAAAAGGGTTTATTTTAGGTTAAAGGGCTTGCCTTCCGAAACGATTTTTTCGGGAGCCTGAGCCTTCCACTTCTTGAGAAACGGCAAATCCTCCGCTTCTTTGCGCAATTCGTCGGGAAGCATTTCTGGGATTTCGTCGCGGATTGGATACCAGCGTTGGCATTTGGGGCACACGATTAAACCTTCGACGATTTCGTCTTTTTCTTCAAAGACATGAAGGTCCAGCGGGTGGTATTTGTCGATGGGGCAAGCGAGGATTTCCATTAATTTACGCTTCATGGTAGGTCAACGGATAGATAGGTGAGAGTTGGGTTATTAAAACTTGCTCGGTAACTTGGTCACGTGTATGTCTAGAACGACGTGCCACCAATTTGGTCCTGTGCTGCGCACCACACGGGCTTTGGCAAATACGTAACCTACGTCTAAGCCTTCCAGTTTCTCTGCCACCTTCTGTTTGGTTTTCTCAGCGGGATCCTCCTTTGAGGTTGCGTGCAGGAAGTCATGGAAATGTATCCAGCCTCCACCGGGCTTAAGAGCTAACAATGCGCTGGGCAGGTATTGGAACGCCAGCTCTGGTAGAGGCATAATGACACGGTCAGCCAACCCTTCCAACTGGGTTTCGATTATGTGTTTTGCGTCGCCAAGAAAAGGGTAGACGTTGCCGTGAACTCGGTTGCGCCGAATATTCTCCACCATGCATTCAAACGCCGCAGGGTTAATGTCGATCGAGTACACCGTTGTCTGCGGCACGGTTTTGGCGATGATTATACTAAAGCAACCGACACCAGCAAACATGTTAACAACCACCTGCCCGTTTTGCACCTGTTTGGCGATGCGTACTCGCTCATGGGATAGCCGAGGCGAAAAGTAACATTTCTCAAGGTCGACTTGGAAAGTGCAGCCTGACTCCTTGTAGGTGGCGGTTGTTTTGTTTTCGCCAGCCAGAAGTTTGAGCCCCCTCGTTCGGTAGCCTTTTTTGATGGCACTAGTTTGCGTTAAAACCGTTTTTATGTTCTTGTGGATGGAGAGAATCTGGTTGGCTACTGCTTGGGCTTCCTGCTGGCTGGCACCTGCGGTTTTCATGATAGCTATGTCGCCGACTATGTCAAAAGAATTGTAGACTTTTTTTAAGGCTTCAGCTGGCAACGTTGCTGAAAGCTTCTCTTTGAGGCGTTTTCTCAACCTTGCATCCTCGTATCAGGCAACTAATTGGAAACCTTTAAAAGCAAAATACTTTTCTTTGTAGGAGAGGCGTTTCCTATGGAAAAATCTGGAATAGTTTATGAATGCATGAGATGCGGCTCCCGTGTGCCCTCTGAAGAGTTGGAACTGAGAGGCGGAGAAACCAAATGCATCATCTGCGGGTACCGCATACTAAAGAAAGTTAAGCCCCCAGTTGTTAAACGGGTTCAAGCGAAATAGAGAGAACTCGTGCAAATGCACGAGCCGATTTGTTTTTAATTTTAGTCGGCTTGTTTTTAGAAGAAGTCTTGGTCTCCAAGTTTTCGGAGTGCTTTGCCTTTCAGTTTCACGACGCCGTTGTCGTCTGGTAAATCGTCGGTGATATCTCTGTCTATAGTTTTGCGTTTGACTGTTTCTCCACAGATTCCGCCGGGCAACATTCGACGCTTAAAACACATGGAGTACGTGCATTTTGCGACGTTACAAGGTTCTTCAGCTTCGCGGCACCAAACAGAGTCACGTCGGAAGAGTGCAGCGTTTCTTGTACACTTAAACGATTGACATGTTGGAAAACAAGATTTTGATTGAGCCAACAGATACACCTCAATGCAAATCAAAATTGGTCGGTTCGGTACATTTCTTAATTTTCTCTATTTCCATAGTAACCATATAAACTTTGTTCTAAGAAAAGGAAGTTTTAGCCTGCCGAGGCAGATTCACTTTTTTTCTGCGCAGGATTTCAACAAGTAGCAAACCGACCACGGCAAGCAAAATTATTATGATTGTTGCAAGAAGACTGGCGGGGATAAGCGTTGACCCCAACGCAATGTATTTGTCCATTCTTATTTGTACGGTGCCTGGTTGAGTCACGGTTGTAGTTATTGCTTGGTAGATATCGGGGGCTCCTTGAGCTTGGGCGATTATCTGCATGCTGCCGCCGATGATGTTGTCAAACGTGACGGTTCCGTCGCCTTTTGTTACGTCAGAAAGCTTTTGTGGTCCGTTTAAGTTAACTTGCGCGTTTGAAATCGGTCCGCCTAATGCATCCACGACTTTAACGGTCACTTGGATACCATAGAGGGTGCAAGTGATTTGTTTATGGCCAGAGCTGAATGCTTGCAGGGTTGTTTCGTTAACGAGAATGTTGTCTTTGTAGATGCGCGCCCGATAGATCCCGAAGGTTACCTGCGCAGAGGCCGCGCCGTTGCTGTCTGTTATGGTGGAGTAGAATAAGCCGCTAGAGAGTTCGACAAGTTCGATGTGTGCGTTAGCAATTGGGGCGAGGCTGGAGCCTAAGATACTGAAGGTCAAGTCTTCGTCTGGGCACAGCAGTACAACTTCTACGGTGGGTTGGCTCGGCAAGTTGCTGAAGGTGTTGTTAAACGGATTAAAGGTTTGGTTATAAATTGAGGCCTCAACTTTGTAGGTTGCGCCAGCTAAGGCGGATTTCAGAGTGTAGCTGCCGGAGGGTCCTGTTTGGCCTTGCGCGGTGCCCATTCTTGAAACGGTTCCCTGATAATTGTATTGTATGTTCAAGTTCACGAATGGTATGGCTAAGCCAGCAGAGTTTTTCACTGTGATCTTAAGGTTGGTCAGTTGGCAACGCATTGTGAAAGTGGCATCGCCGCTGACGGTTATGTTGGTGCTTCCAACGTTTATGCCGTTCCAGTAGGCGGTTAAAACCACGGTGCCTTTTTCAAATTTAAAAGACGCAAATCCATCATCGTCGGTTGTGGCGTCGGATACTGTATTGGTTGTAGCATCAACCGCTTGTACAGAGAGGTCGGGCACAGTGTCGCCTGCTAAGTTAGTAGTCTGCACTTTAATTGCATATCCGGGAACGCTGAAGGTTTGAGTATCTTGTATGGTTTTTTGTGTTCCTGTTGGCGTAATCTTCACTGTGTAGTCACCTATGTCCGCGTTGGGGGAAACCACATAGCTTGAGGTGATTACACCTTCGCTTGAAGCAGTAACTGAAAAAGTATCAATATCTGTACCTGTTTTAACACTGGTCACCGTGATAGTTGCGACCTGATTAGTCTCATAACCGATGGCGCGTATTGACGCTGTTTGGCCTCGGTGGTAGCTGGTTAGGTCAAGTATGTTTACGTTAAACTCGCCTGACGCTAAAGTTGAATTGAAGGAGTAGCTGTATGCACCCGCATAAGTGGTGCTTGAGCCCGAGGGGTCAAAACTGCTGTCTGGGAAAGCAACCTGCGCGCTTACAGAGCCCTTCGAGTCAGGGGTACCCAGCAGTATCGTTCTGGTGTAGGTTGTTCCCGAGTTCACGAGAGAAACTTTCACGTTAGCATAGTACGAGATCCCCAGGGTTGCGCCTGTTACTGATACGGTTAAAGTTACGCTGCCACCTTCTTGGATGTTTGAAGATGAAGTGGAAATAGAGTAACCAGAGGTTACTGTGAAAGATTCAGCCGCAGAGTTAACGGAGATACCTACGTCTCGCAGAATTAACGCGTAGGTCCCAGCTGGAAGTTCAGGAACTGTAAAGTTTCCGTCGACATAGAAGCCCTCTGAGGTTCCAGTGGCGACTACATACTCGGTAGCGCCAGATTTAAGCAAAATTTGGTAGGAGCTGTTGCTTTGGTAAATAGTACCTTGAATGTTTACCGCGGTGCCGACTGGTCCACTACGTCCCTCCGGTGTTACCTGGAGGATGCTTACTCCGAGGTTTGTGTTTTGAGCGTAAACTTGCAGTGGAGCAACGATAGTGAATACCAACATAGCCATGAGGGTGACTGTGATAATTTTTTTGTTCAACGCGTTCTCTCCAAGTAGTGAGCAATCTAGTTTTGTTGCTCTTGTTTTAAGAGAGAGTGGATTTTAAACTTTGCCTTTCAACGGTGAATTATGACGCCTAAATGGAGAAGGGACAAAACGTGCTGTTTCAAGCAAAAAAAAGGTGGTGACTGTCAGAGGGTATTTTAAAGAACTACCTTTTCTATGCTATTAGGCAACCGGTGTGTCAATTGGAGAACCCCTTGGCGTCTCAGCTTTTGGCCGCTTTAAAAAAACAAAAATACCACCTAGTAGGCAGCCACTCAGCGGTTAAGCGGTGTAAATGGCTCTATGAATCCATAGTAAACGATAGGTCATGTTATAAGCAGAAGTTTTACGGCATCAAAAGCCATCGTTGCATACAGATGACACCTTCGCTGTATTCCTGCACACAGCAGTGCTTGTTTTGTTGGAGGGCACAGAGCGGCGATTTGGCGGAAACGTGGGACGAGATGCATAACCCAAACAAGGACACACCAGAACAGATCGTTGAAGGCTGTTTTAGAGCGCAAGAGAAAATCATAAGCGGTTACAAAGGGAATGAGAAAACGAATTGGCATAAATTCCAAGAAGCCATGATACCAAAACAGGTCGCCATAAGCTTGACAGGGGAACCCACCCTCTACGAACCGCTGGGTGAATTGCTCGGTGCATTTCACAAACGAGGCTTGACGACTTTTCTGGTTTCAAACGGCACCCTGCCTCAAAGACTGTCAAAACTCAGCCAAGAACCCACTCAACTCTATATCTCAACATGCGCACCAAATGAAGAAATCTACAGAAAAGTATGCCGACCCCAATTCCCCAATGCTTGGATGAAACTCAACGAAACTTTTGAGGTGCTTAAGAGTTTCCGCTGCCCCACGGTGTTACGGATGACGCTAGTGAAAGAACACAATATGAGTTTAGTTGATGGATATGCGAAGTTAGTGGAGAAGGCAAACCCTACTTATATCGAGGCTAAAGCGTACATGCATATCGGCTTCTCTGGGCTTCGTTTAGGGTTTGATAGCATGCCGATGCATAAAGAAGTCAAAGAGTTCGCATTGCAGTTGGCTAAAGCAACGGGCTACAAGGTTTTAGATGAGGCCCCTGAGAGTCGTGTGGTGTTATTGAGCCATCTTGACAAGCCAATTAAGTTGGATCGGACTAACTCCTCCATGGGAAACTCAATTACTTGAATAGAATTAATACTATTTTTTTGCTCTTATGCCCTCATGGTTTATTGTCATACAAAAGCGCCGCCGAGGTAAGTGAAGGAAAGGCATACTACCCGCAGAAAAGACGGCAAATACCTCGTTTATTTACCTAAAGACTTGGGATAGACAACATGCTCCTTCAAAAGCGGAGACACCGTTTTTATCATAGTCAGCTTGCTTTGATCGACAGCAAAATTATAGTTGAGAATGGTCTGGAACATAGCCGGACGTAAAGTTAAAGAAATTATTAAGTAACTAAACCTTGTTCTAATCACATAGCGAGTGGAAAAGATTGTCGTCGTTGGAGTCAGTTCTTCAAAACATAAAAAGCGAGCTTATGCAGAAAAACAACCTCCGAGAAAGCACTCACGAATGCATGCGAAAAGTCACCAGCCAATCTAAGCAAGCGATTCTTAGGATTCACCAAAAAAAGTTTGAAGAAGCAAAAAATTTGATTTCTGACGCTAAATCCCTCATTGCAGAACTCCAAGTGCAGGCTAAACAGTACCCTGAAATCATCTATGGTGGCATGTTAAGCGCAGCTTATCAAGAGTACGCTGAAGCCAACATCCTTTTGGTTTTAGTTAAGGAGGACAGGTTTGTTACTCCATCTGAGATCGGCGCGCCCTCAGTAGATTATGTTTTGGGGTTAGCCGACGTTATCGGTGAATATCGCCGTTTAGCGCTGGATTACCTTCGTGTAGGCGAAGTAGAAAAGGGCGAAAAATGCCTACAAACTATGGATGAAATCTTCGTTCAGCTTATGGCACTAGACGAAGCCTACATGCTTGTTCCTGGGTTACGTCACAAATCCGACGGGGCTAGGCGCACAATCGAAGCAACCCGCGGCGACATCACGCTGGAAGTACGCCGGAAATCGCTTGAAGATTACCTCAAAAAGTTTAACCCAACAAATAGAAAAGGGAAACCCAAGAAAGAAAAGGTCAAAAAGTGATTTGCCCAAACTAAGCAATAATTTTTCGGTTAAAAAAGCCCATGATACACAGATTTGCCTATCCAGAAACGTCATCCACCAAGACAAGCTGCCTCCAAAAATCAGGACAGTCGGCGGGGTGGATGTTTCATACGTCGGCGAAGTCGGCATCGGCGCCATAACCATCTTGGATTACGATTCTCTTGAGATTTTGGAAACCCAAGTTGCAACTTGCCCCGTAAAGATGCCTTATGTGCCGACGTTGCTGTCGTTTAGGGAAATCCCGCCTGCAATGGCTGGAATCAGAAAGCTGAAGGTGCAGCCGGATGTTTTTTTGGTGGATGCACAGGGTTGGGCACATCCCTATCGATGCGGGTTTGCCAGCCACCTTGGACTCGCCATAGGCAAACCGACGATTGGTGTAGCCAAAAGCAGGTTAATTGGTGATATGGTAGAAAAAGACGGCAGAATACTTTTGTATAATAAAGGTGAAGTTATCGGAGAAGTCGTCACCACAAAACATAGTACCAAGCCTGTCTACGTCAGCATAGGACACATGATCAGCCTTGAAACAGCAGTTGTAATCGTTAAACACAGCTCGAAGGGCAGAATCCCCGAACCTCTGCTCCAGGCACATAAACTCGCGACTAAAGAACGAATTCGTATTGCAGCCAAAGCAAAGTAAATATCTAAACGCCGCCCTAATTAGCCTTGAAGTGCAAGCGTATGGCTGAAGAAGTAAAAGCGGAAGAAGTAAAAGAAGTAACATTCTCAGAATTCGAGAAATTCGATTTCCGCGTCGGAAAAATCGTGGAGGCTATCTCGGTTCCAGCATCCAAAAAACTGATACAGATGCAAGTCGACTTCGGCACAGAGAAACACCAGTGTATCGCAGGCATACAAAAGTTTTACAAACCAGAAGAGTTGGTAGGCAAAAAATTTGTTTTCTTAACTAATCTTCAGAGGCGAATGATTGCGGGTCTAGAATCGCAATGCATGATTTTGGCAGCCGAAGACGTCGCCGGCAACGTATCTGTATTGCAGCCTGAAAAAGATATTTTGGAAGGCAGCAAAATCGGCTAAATTACAGCTAATTTTTTGGCGGTTTATGCTTTTTTGTTGTGGGAAAAGTAAATTAAGCCAGCATTCACGTATTTTGGTTTGTAACTGAAGGTTAAATTTATGGCAGCTAATGAAGAAGCCGTTATGTGGGTTGAAAAGTACCGACCGAAGACACTTGATGAAGTCGTTGGGTTAAAAGACATCACCGAAAGCCTCAAAGCGTTTATGAAAAATCCAAAGACAATGCCTCATCTAATGTTAGCGGGTGTCCCCGGCACAGGCAAAACCACGATAGCCTTAGCCATCGCTCATGAACTTTACGGGCAAAATTGGAGAAGCTTCACACTAGAACTCAACGCTTCAGACGAGAGGGGCATTGACACAGTACGCGACCGCATAAAAGATTTCTCACGCTACAGCCGTTCAGGCTTCGGAGACATACCATACGCACTAATCATTCTTGACGAATGCGATCAAATGACTGGCCCAGCCCAAACCGCGTTGAGGCGTATTATGGAAACCAGCAGCCGCACATCCAGATTTATACTGATTTGTAACCAATCGAGCAAGATTATCGAACCTATACAGAGTCGATGTGCTATATTCCGTTTTTCACGCTTAGACAAGCAAGCCATGAAAGAGCATCTGCAATGCATCGCTATAAAAGAAAAAGTCAACCTACAACCCGAAGCAGCAGAAAGAATTGTCGAATTCTCTGAAGGCGACCTGCGGCACGCCATAAACGCCCTACAAACCGCCTCGGCCTACAAAGAAGGCTGTGTTGACGAGAAAACCGTGTCATTGGTCATCGGCGAAGCCAGCCCGATGCAGGTACAGAAAATGATCCGCAAAGCACTCTACGGCGACTTTACCGAAGCACGAAAAGTCATGTATGAAATAATGGGCAACTTCGGTTTCAGTGGCAACGAAATCATCCGCCAAATTCAACGTGAAATTTACAAAATGAGTGACTTAACGCCTGAGCAGAAGGCGGATCTTTCAAGCATAATCGGCGAATACGATTACCGCCTCACGCAGGGCGCAAACAGCGACATCCAACTAAGCGCGCTATTAGCGCAGTTCGGCAAGTTTGGGAAAAACGTAGAGGAAACTTATGCAGCGAAATGATCTGCTATGGGTTGAAAAGTACCGCCCAAAAAAAATCGAAGATATAGTCGGCAATGACGAAGCCAAAGCGTCGTTTGTTGAGTGGCTAAAAAACAAGCGTCACACCAAAAAAGCCGTGCTCCTCTACGGCCCGCCAGGTGTGGGCAAAACCGCTTTGGTCAACGCCGCTGCGCGGGAATTCGGCTTCACAATCATCGAAATGAACGCCAGCGACGCCCGAAGTGAAAAAGCCGTCAACGCCATCGCAAAACCCGCCACCTCCTATAAGGCGCTGGATAATTTTACTGGCGAAACTAAAACCAGCGGCAACATACTTTTCCTAGATGAAGTAGACGGCATATCAGGCAATGAAGACCGCGGAGGCGTCAGCGCCATAATAGAAATTATTCAAAAATCTCTTGTGCCAATCATAATGGCAGCTAACGATCCTGACATCGACAAACTGCGGCCTCTCAAAAAAGAATGTGTGTTAATCCGATTTCATCAAGTCCGCATTCCCCTTATCATCGCGCTATTACAAAAGATATGCCTATTGGAACGCGTTAACGCAGAATTTGAGGCGCTGGAACGAATAGCTCAGAACAGCCGAGGCGACGTGCGGTCAGCCGTCAACGACCTACAGAGCCTCAGCGAAGCAACCCATAACTTAACGCTACAGGAAACGGCGTTGTTGAGCAGCCGAAATAAGGATATAAGCATGGACGAAACCCTTCATAAGTATTTTGCGGCGAAATACATTGTGGAAGTCCAAAGTCTACTGAGCTACTCGAGCGTTGACTACGATGACTTCCTGCTCTCCGTAAGCGATAACCTGCCAAGACGATACACTAACCCAAGCGAGCTAGCCGCCGCCTACGACTATGTCTCAAAAGCTGATCTATACCGTGGCAGAATAGGCACAGAAAACTGGCACCTCCTCAAATATTTCTTCAACGAACTGGCCCAAGCCGCAGCGGTCAACCCAGAATCCTTTAAACCATTTGAGTTTATTTCACCGCCTATCCGAATAATCACTCTTTTCTGGACTAAAGGAAAACGCAATATGTTGAACAATATCTGCGGCAAAATCGGCACCCAATGCCACGTCTCCCATGCAACCGCCAAACATGATTTCGTACCCTACATCAAGCTGATGCTGCAACAGAAAAAGAACAGCCCACTTATTGAGTGGTTCAAGTTTAACGATGAAGAAGTTGACCATTTACTGAAAATGGGCAGGTACTAAAAGATGGTCGCTGTTTTGAATCCTAAAGCGTTTAAGCTTCCACGGGTTGAGAAAGAGAAATTCATCACCCTAATCAGGTTAGGCTTAGATTACAACCGTGACCAAGGCACCTTCTCAATTAAAAGCTACAATAACGTCGAGAAGCTCATCGAGACGGTTAGCGCCATTTTGGGGGATGAAGTGGTTTTCCAGCAAACCTGTACGCGGTGCGGAAAAAACTTCTCTTGTAGCACTTGCAACTACGTTGAGATGTGTGCGACGAAGAATTTACCATTTACCTGTGTGTGTCCCCAATGTTTGCGTGATAGGAAGCAATTTGAGCAATATTTGCTAAAGTTTTAGACGTTTGTCCAACGTTTTTTCTTTAAAATTTGTCCGCTAGCGCACGTACGGTTTTGGACGAGTGTTTCATCTATTTCGTATAACAAGCATTTTTTGCATATAGAAGATGTTGAATAATAATAAATACTGTACACCCGTAATGCCTAATCAATAAGTGTTAGTGTAACTTGGAGAAATGAACAAATGAGTGAACGAGTACACAAAAACAGTTCTTACTTGAACGGAAAATCAACCGTTGGAACCAACACCCGCGTAAAAGACACGAGCACAATCAGCGGCATGTGTCCCATCTGCATACGCGACTGCCCAGTCCTATGCGAAATCAGCCTCTCAGCC
>Ga0105103_10000377_pt1 | contig 25053 bp, 26 predicted proteins | sample PPLLaktember2015_2_FD_79107 | JGI IMG/M metagenome (GOLD analysis project Ga0105103, IMG submission 79107) | Freshwater sediment microbial communities from Prairie Pothole Lake near Jamestown, North Dakota, USA - PPLs Lake P7 Core (6) Depth... | ecosystem: Environmental > Aquatic > Freshwater >...
ACGACACGTCCAATCGCCAACACGTCGTGACATGCGCGCGTTGGTCGTCATTGGCCGCCTTGATGTTTCGTCTTCACGTCACATGGTCGACGTGGTGCGTAGCCAACCCATTCGGCACCGTCGTAGACGACGGGAAAGTACACGTACGTCTCGCCCCACGCTGTAAATGGACAGCCGCGAGAAATGCCGTAGTTTGTCGACACTGGTGCATCGAGTTCGGCGTCTGTCATTGTCGTCACGAGGTGCGTGTCGCCAGTTTTGGCAAAGGCCTTTTCCAGTAGCGTGCGCCACGTAGCCATTGATGGTTAGTCGCAACTCGTCAGACGTTGTTTCATTTCACCGTCGCATGCGCGATGGCCGTCGTGAGAATCGACGCGTACACGTCGCGAAATTGCGTCCACACCAAGTCGTACAACAAATGCAGCGGATCGCGTGCGAGAAACATCAAAATGCTCATCGGCCAGAAGATAATGTACGTAAAGATCGTGTCGCGCAGCAGCGCCAGCGTCGCCAATGTACACTTGGCATCGGTGCACGCAAAGATGGCCTTGAGTAAGTGTGCCGGCAAGTGACGACGATACACATTAATGTAGAGCGCTGCACATGACCAGACAAGACCGGCAACACCATACGCTCCGACGTAACGAAGTGCAGTGAATGCGTCTGCGCACGTGAAGCTCGCCGGTGCCAATTTGCCACTCTTGGCGGCCCACACGAGTGCCAGACTCACGACGCCCGCAACGACTTGCCAACCGTACTCTTCGTGCAATGGCGCACCAGCGGCCATGAGCAATGCCGCTGCAAGCCACGGGTGTAGCGCAGGAACGTCCCAGAGCATTTGCAGCCACGAAGCGTCGGGATAAATGTATGGTTGAATGGTGATTGACGGATCTTCTTGCTCGAGAATACGACGCGGAGGCATGTGCGGTTAGTCGCCGTCGACTCACCATGAGCGTTGCGCCCACACTCAATACTCGCTACTTTACACTCGTGCACGAACGCACCGTCGGCGAGCACGTGTATCAAGTGTACTCGACACGCAGTCCGTCGTCGACGCTCGTGCTGTACTCGTCGACACACGAGCCGCTCGCAGCCTTCACGTTCGTGTCGGCGCGCGACGCGGCAACGTCGCTCGTCACTGCGTACGGCGCCGAGAATCGCTTTGCGGCGCTGACGCGCGTCGACAATGCCGAGTACGCGCTCGTACTGACGAATCTCACCGACGTGCGTCGCGCCAATGCCGGCAGCGATCCTCGTTTGCACGGCATGCTCAAGATTGACGTGCTCACCGAGGACGTGGCGGTGCGCGACGTTGACGTGCCGACGCTCGGCATCAATCAGTGGAACGAGTTGCACCCGTCGCAATCGGCGTTGATCGAAGGTGATCAACGAGCCGGCAATCGCGTGCTCGAGCTACGTGGCGCCACGACGGCGACTGGTGCCGCCGTGACGGTGGCGCAAGATGCAGTGGCGTCGACGCGTGTTGGCACGCGTTTGTACGTCAATGTGACGGCGCCGCGCGACTTTCCCGAACTCGTGACGAAGCTCGTCGGCAGCACGTGGCGTCCGGCGGAAATGTTCGTTCGTCGCGTGAAGGGTCATCTCATTCGAGCGACGTCGAATTCGTCGCTTGAAGAGAGACGACCGTATGCGGCGTCGGTGTCGTCGGCATCGTCGGGCTCGGCAATGCCTGCGTTGGAATCCTCTTCGCAATCATTTTCCTTCGGAGCATTGCGTGTGAATCACGAATCGTATGTAATGCCACAGTCACAAGCATTTACATTTGGAACTCGAAGCACAAGCGTCAACTCGATTTCCAAGGGCGAAATGTTATTCTCTGGCGGCTCGTCCTTGTCGATGCAATCGCGTCCGCTCGTCGATGTGCCGTCGACGAGCACCATTGACACAGCCCAAGCCGCCACGTCGTCCGTCGGCGCGCGTCGTGTCGACGTCGTGACGACAGACACGGGCGTTGTGTACGACTACGACGCGTGTGGCGCGCGCGCCGTCGTGACGCTCGCTGTGCATCGCCAGCTCGCCGCCTACGATTGCATGACGGTAGCGGAACAGCGCACCATGGCGCTGACGCTCGTCGACGAAGCGTCGCAACGCGACGTCGACGCCGAGATGGCGACGATGCCGCGCTTCGTGTCCGAGTCGTGCGTCGTGTGTCTCGACGCGCCGCCGACGTACGTCATTGTGCGCTGCGGCCACCAGTGTCTCTGTTCGGCGTGTTGCGTCGTGGCGCGCGCATCGGCAACGCACACGTGCATGTTGTGTCGCGCGCGTCGGCGGTTACGTGGACGCGGCGACGCTGGCGCGCCTCATGACGTGATAAACGAGCACCAACGTCATGTCGACACTTCGCGAGTGTCCCGCGTGTCTCGACGCGCTCATTCCGCCCGTGACGATTGTCGATTGCGGACACGAAGTGTGTGGCACCTGTATTATCACATTGCATCAAGCCGTCGATACCCGTCGCACGTGTCCTCTGTGTCGCGGCAGCATCGACGCGATTACCGTGAGCGTCGAAGCGCGTGCAGCGTCGCTCATCGGCGCCGCCGACGAGCATGTGGCGCGCGACGTTGCATTCATAGACTACTACGCGCAGTGGAAGCAGGCGCGTGCAAAGAAGGCTCTTCACGCAGACGCCAATCGAGCGGAAGCTGAGCGTGAGCAACGTGTGCGATCCGAGTACATGCGAGCGGAGCAACGTCGACTAGCAGCGCTGGCGGAAGATGAGCGCATGCGAGCAGAGCAACGTCGACTGGCAGCGGAAGAGGAGCACCGGATGATGGCAGAGTTTCGTCGGGCAGCAGAAGATAATCGACGTCGGCAGGAAGCCGAGCGTGCACAACGACAACGGCCTCTTTCTGATGTGATTGAAACGAGAATAGTCACGAGTGCACGCTCGACGCCGTATCGAACGGCCGAAGGCACATTGACATTCACATTCGAGTGGACGCCACCAGTCGAGCCGGCCGAGTGTCATTTGGACGCGACGACAATACAAAGCGCCTTTGCCGGCATTGACGTGACACAGCCACACATTGTCACGTCAGTTATCGTCACTCGCGTGGAAGCGAACATGTCCACTCGCATGACGTCGTGTCTCGTTCGCATCAAGGATTCGCGCGTGTTTCCAAAGATCGACATTGATCATGGCACGTGGATCGGACCAAAATCTATTTACATTTTGTCCGAGCACGATATACATCGTGCACGCACGCGCCCTTCTGTGGACATGCGTCGTGAACTTGCCACGGTCAGGTACATTCGCGAGACAGGACATTGGGTGGTACGGCGTAGTAGCGTGCTCGGTGCGCTGATTGCCGAAATGTACCCGCAGTTGCGTTCACAGCGCGAAGATATTTGCGAATGTGCGGGTGGATTTGATATTGACGACTCGCTTTACAATCGTATCGTGCGTTCGATTGAAAACGAAGTAGGTCCACACACCACGACGCTCGTGGACGTGTACGCCAATCTCGGTGAACGATGGCCAACGATTATGTCGCATAATCAATGGCCTCATCGTGTGGCAATAACAATGAGCATTACCATTCTCCACCCCGAAGAACGTGCCCGCGTGTGGAAACCCACCACATCGCCGTAAAACATGAGGCTCGAACAACAACAATGATGACAACACTCGATCGTCGCGCCATTGCGCTACCCGTGCCGAGCACGTGGCATGCCGAGCACGTGGCAATTCTCGAACGTCTCGAAGGCTTCTACCAACTCGCGCGCGATACAGACGCGCAGCCGACGCCCGACTGGTTGCGCGCACGCATGGCCGAGTGCGAGGCACACGACGTCATGCCATTCGCTGAAACCGTCGAGTGGTACCATGTTCGCGCCGGTCTCGCTCGACGCGCACGCGTGCCGAGTGTGTATCGTCGTTTTGCTGCGGCCTATCGTGAGAATTACTTTGCCACGTACACTGATGCGAGCTGGATTCAAGCGGCAATGGACACTGGTGCCTATCATCTCGCCATGCTGCTCGCTGCACAACCATCGGCACGAGGAGCAGGACTGGATCGCCAGTCATTCTACAATCAAGCCGTCGATGGAATTACGAAGAACAAGGAAGTATTGATGAGTCGTGTAGGATCGTGGGCATCAGTCGTGACGTCGGCAGACGATGCCAATGCATTTGCCGACGCACTGCTTGAGCACATCATCGGGTACCACCACTGGCACGACGTACGCCACGAATTTACAAATGACTTTCATATCGCGCTCATGCGATTCGGCACGAGTAGCGTCGCAGCACTCGTTCGTCGACGTAACGATGAGTTCATGTTCAGATCATTTCGCGAGCATCATCGTATTCGTTGGTTTCGCGATTGTACCCATGCATTGTGGTACAATAACGAGACAGTTGCACGCGCACTTCTCGAAACGCACGGCAACATCGTCGTGCCGGAACACGCAACGTGCGACGCCATGATGCCACTGCTCGTGGCGCGCCACGAGCAATTGATAGAAACGTTCTCCGTGGTGATCTTGATGAAAATCGCACTGCGATCGAATAACCATGCCGTTTTTATCGAACTCGACGAACTCGACGTAGCCAAGCGATTGGAGGCCAGCGCGTACATTGACGTGGCGACGAACACGGTGTACACGCTCACGGACGAGCTGCTGACGGCGTTGCCCGCTCGTCACTGGCTCGTCGCCGGGCTTGTGGCATCGCTGTCGCCCAGCGTGTACGCGCGCTACAAGCAAAGTAGCTTTCTACGACGACACTTCACGAATGCCATTTGTCTGAGCACTGTCAATTGCTATCTCTCGCTCGAGACGGCCGCAACGTTGTTTGCGGCACTCGACGAAACGGACGCGCCAATGTCGTTGCTGGCGAGCCAGCAACTGCGTGCTGCCCGACAGTTGTTTCCGTCACAGGACGTGATGCGTCATCACGCGTGTACGAATGTCCAAGCATTCACGGCCACGACGTTGCTCCGCGACGTCGAATTGCACATTATCGATTGGGCAGGGGCGCTGGTGACAGAGGATATCGCGAAAGATCGTGCACTCGTACTCGCGAATCTGTGGATTGCCGCCGAGTACCCGCGCCTGCTCCTCGAGACGCACATTATCGAGTGGATCAGTGCCGCTCGACACATTGACGAGGACGTGCTCATGCTCGTGCTGCGCGGCACGCAGCACGCCATGACAAACGCCGAGGTGTTTGCGTGGATCGAGACGATTGCCCGTGGACGAATGCGCTTGCCGCGACGATTTCGCGAGACGACGGAAGACTTTTCGGCGTACGATGGTGTTGCACGACTTTTTACCGATTAATCGACGTACTCGTCTGCCTCCGTGGCAATGGGCGAGGCGGCAGTGCGCGTCGCTCGGTGCGCGGCAATCGAGCGCAGAATCGACACGTCGACGGGCGTCACGTCGCCCGCCTGCTTGGCAAAGAGCGTCGCCAGCGGCTGCGACGCGGCGGCGGGCCAGCTCGCGAGCATGCGCACAAAGGAGTTCGTGTCGACGGGCAGCTGGCTCTCAGTGGCCTTGTCGGCCACCTCGACGAGCTCGCCGAGCGACAGCCGCGTCGTGTCGAGCGCCGGCAACTGCGTGACGACGGCGTCGAGCAGCTGCGACACGACCTTGCCGCCGGGCGGCGCGCCGAGTGCAGTCAGTGATTCAATAAAATGGGCGTCGTTGGGCGCGTGCATAATGTCCTCGGCCAGCGGATTGTACGAGCGCACGGCGCCGCTCCACTTGACGCGACGCTGGTGCACGTTGCGAATGACAACGTCCGTGTTCTTGTGTCGATCGGGCGTGCGTCGTGTGTGTTCGCCGAGATACGCGCCCGTGTCGACGGGCAGCATCGAGAACGGTCGACCGGCGGCCGTGTCGGCATTCGACCACGCATTCGAGGCGCGGCCCTTGACGGGCTTCGGCGCGCCCTTGAGCAGCGTGTAGCCGGCAATCGAGCCGCGATACATCATGACGCCCGCGTGCGAGTCCGAGGGATCGGCGGCGCCCGAGTACACGAGATACACGTTCTTCGGCCCGAGGCGACTCGATTGCGCCACGTCCGAGAGCGCCGCCGAGTGCGCCACGAAATCGGACGTCACGCTCGCCTCGCCCGTCGACTCGTCGCACTTGAGGCCGTGCGCGAGCATGAACTCCGAGGCCGTCTTCATGCGCGCCTCGCGTGACGCCGTCATGACGCGCGTGTACGCGTCGGCGAGCGGGCCCGAGACGAGATCGTCGAGCGTCGCGCGCGTCGACGCGGCCTGCTCGGCGAGCGCCACCGCTGCCGACGGCACGTTGCCGGCGACGACGAGATAGTGCACAATCTTCGGATACTCCATGCCCGAGACGACATTGACGCGATGCGTCGAGTGCGTGAACTTGTCGACGGGCTTGAACGCGAGCTCGAGCTCGTCGTCATTGATGCGATGCTCGCCCATGGTCACCTTGAGCCACGTCGTGCCCGAGCCCAGCGACGGCGTAATGAGTGGCGCCGCTGGCGCCGAGCCCGCGACGCTCGCCACAAAGCCCGTCAGTCGGCCGTCGGCGAGCGCACCGGCGGCCGGCGTCAGATACACGTCGTGCATGAGCGGCGGCTCGGCGGCCGTGTGCGACGTGTACGGCTCCATGAGACGCGCGAGCGCCATGTCGAGGTCGACTGTCTGCGCACTCGCGTGCACGAGCTCGCGGTGCACAAACGGCACCTTTGGTTGCTGAGCGGCCTGCATGTGTGTCGTCGAGTGACGTCGTCGCGAGCGACTTTATATCGGCGCGACGCTCATCGTTGTATGACGTAATGAAAGTTTGCCAGCACGCGATCAATCTTGCGTGCATGCTCGGCCAACGGAAACGGCCGCACCACTCGACTATCGTTCTCGAGCACGTACGGCGGCGGCTCGAGCGGCATCGACAACTCGTGCCGTTGTGCAGCGACGGCGCCCGTGTGTGCCGTGAGTAGCGCCACGAGCGAAGCGGCGCGCGGTAGTACGGGCAGCATTGCGCTCTTTGGCACCCGAAAAATGTGCGGCGATCGTTCGCCGTACACGACGACGCGCACGGCCGTCAGCACGAGCGACGAGGCGCCGGCGGCCAGCGCTGCATCGAGCAGCTCGAGATGCAGCGCCTTGTCGTGAGCAGTGACGAGCCGCGACGCGACGGCCCGCACGCGCGTCGTGCGCGCGAATCCGAATCGTTCGCCAGCAAAGATCGTGCCCGCGAGCGCAACGTCAAAGGACGCACGAGCCGGGCGACTGCTGCTGCTCGCCGACTCGTCGCCGTCGAAGCGCGCCAGTGCGTGCGCGCCGTGAAAATCCATCGATTGTTGGAGCGCCGCTTGCGCCCGTTCAACCGATTCGGGCGCCTCTTCGCCGCTGTTCCACACGCCCTCGGCGACAAACGGCAGTCGAGCGTTGCCGGCGAGGAGCACGTGATCGGCGCGCGGCGTCGTGGCGACATCGAGTGCACCGGGCGACAGCTGCGCCAGCCGATCGGCGCGCGCGAGCGCCGCCGTCAGCGCGTCCTCGCTCGCAAACGACGGCGCGCTCGTAAAACCCAACAATCGACGTGCCGCCACGAGCGCCACGGCCGCCGCACGCCACGACATGCGCGCCGCACGATACTCGGCGAGCACGAACAAGACGTCGCCGGCGTTGAGCGACGACGGTGCGTAGAGCAGCGCGGCGACGAGCGTGCGTGGCACGACGAGCAGGCTGGGCACGGCCACAAAATGACGACCGGGCCAGAGATCGTCGTCGGCCTCGTACACGGTGGCCACGAGCACGCTGACGAGCACCGGACGCTCGAGGTGTATGAAGGCGTACGGTGGCGGCGATTGGAGCGCCGCAATGGCGGCGCGCGTCACGACGTCGAGTTCAACGTCGTCGCCGAGCGTCTCGGCAACGCGCACGCCCACCTTCTTCGTCGACAAGTACGTGCCGGGCACCGTGTAGTGACGCAGCACCTCGGGCACGCGCATGCACGCGCGCACGAGCGCCAGCAGCAGTCGACGATCGAAGCCGTCGTCGCCCCACGCGCTGCTGGCCTCGACGATGCTCGCGTACGCCGCCTCGACGACCTCGTTCCCAATGCCGACGGCATGCGCGCTGAACACGCAATTGAACGCGTTGGCGGCAATTGCCTCGCGCGGCGTCACGTCGGTGAGCGTGTGCGGCTCGTTGAGCCGCGTCTGGCGTGCGTGCAACAGAATGCGCGCAGCGACGGCGTCGCCATCGCCGCCGAGCACGACGGGGCCGTCGACGCGAGCTGGCTCTGGTGCACATTCGGCAAAGAGTCGTATTGCCACGAGCGCACGCACGGCAGCATCGTTGATTGGATAGCACACAATCGCGTGTTCGGCAATGGTGAAGCGATTGCAGACGCCGACGCGGCCGTACGGCGCCATGGGCGGCGGCATCGAGGGAAGAAGCATGTGGCGCGGCAGCACCGCGTCGGCGAGTGCCGCTCGATCGAGTAGCGCCGCCATGTACCGCTCGACGAGTATGCCCTCGTACAACGTCAGATGATGAGGTGTCGTGAATGCATGCACGTGTGGTACGTATGTAGCTTCGAATGCACGCATCAAAAAACGCGGTCGTGGGTCACATTCGAGCCAACAGCGCTTGAACAACTGATGCGTCGTTCGTCGCGACAGCGATCGCACGACGACGCTCGAGCCACCGCCGTATATGCACACGATCGTCGAGCGATGTTTCTTGTCGTCCTCCTGATCCAGAGCCGGCACAATGATTGCACACGCGGTAGCGTCGGTAGTGCGCGAGAGAATGATGTAGCTGCGCGTGGCGAATGCCACGGCCGCTTCCATTGTCGTCGGTTGGTCGACGACCACCAACGACGATGCTCGCTCGCATCGGTCGACTGCTCGTCGGCGACGAACGTGCACGCGCGTGTGCGCGCTTTCGGTTGCTCGCGCGTCCGCACGTGGCATCGGCACGAACACGCGAGCTCGACTCGCTCGACGCCTCGTTCTGGGTGACGTGGCATCTGGCACACGGCGTCGTTGGTCTGTTCGTGCAGTGTGTCAACGACGACACGACGACGTCGACACTGTACGCCGTCGACGACGCGGCCGACACGCTCTACGAGCTCACGACGCCAGCATTCGAGTTTCGACGCGGCGACGGCACGCCGCTCGATGCGATTGTGCTCGAAGGCGAGTTCGTGCTTGCCGCCGACGATCGCGTCGCCTTTCTCGCCACGACGTGCTTGTACAATCGCGTCCATCGTGGCAGCGTCGACGCGCAATCGCGCATGATGATGGCACGCGCGCTCATCGAAACGCCGGGTGCGCTCGTTCGTGCTGCGCGCGACACGCCAACGGCAGTGCTCGATGCAATTCACTACAAGCCACACATGACGGCCGTCAATGCGCGCGCCGTGCTCGACGCCGTACCACAGTGGCTCGCGCGCTACTCGCCCGCTGGCATCGAGCTGCGCTGCTCGTCGGCGCCACACGTGCCGGGCTCGAGCGGTCGACCGTCGATTGTCGTTGCCGTCGCCGCCGACGCGGCGGCAGCAGTCGCTCGCGTGTCGCCACCATTGTAGAGTGCGAGCACTTCGGCAGCGACGCGCTCGAGATCGTCTGGTTGTTCGACGTCCCAGCATTCGCCCGCCTCGTGCGCGTCGGGACTAGCGAGTATCGACACGATGCTCGACGCCGCGTCGACTTGGACGTAAAGACGCCGTTCCTCCCAGCCAAATTCAATGTCAGACGCCTCGTGCTCGACAATGTGGGGCATTGAAGCACCTAGCCCAACGAGCATCTCGATGAGCAGCATTGCGCGAGGCGCGCGCGCGCACGCTCGTTCGAGTTCGTGTCGCGCCGCCACGGTGAACGCGGCTCGCGGCGCAGGCCGCACGACGACGAGCGCCGCGTCGAGCGACGGCACGCTCGTCGTCGAGCCAAAGAATGCCAGTAAATCGAGTCCTTCTGTCCGCAGCGCCTTGAGTGCACAGCGCCCATTGACGAGCACATTGTGCACGAGCGTCGTAGCGTGTTCGACAACGAGCGTGGCCACGAGCCGCTTGAGTGCCGCTCGCCGACGCGCCAAGAGCGCGTCGAGCAGCGGTAGTGCCGTTTCGAGTGGCATTTGCACAACGAGTCGTCGTTCGTCGTGCTGCATGATGCGAGCGTCAAGGGGAAAATCGCGCACGAGAACACGCACGTCGTCGACGTGCATTTCACAGCCGACGCGTACGAACATTGTTGTTCACTGTTACTCGACGACGCCGTTCCGCAGTGCACGCACCATCTCGACTTGCGACGAGGACGCTGGCTCGACGAGCGCCTCGAAGAAGGGACCGAGGCTCTCGGCCACGTGCACGAGCGCCGACTCGAAGGCGACGAGCGAGGCGCTGTAATTCGCGAGCTTATACGCCGTGACGCCCTCGAGCGTGAGCGCCACGAGCGGGCACACGACGAGCGTGTACACCTCGTCGTCGACATAGGCCGCCGGGTTCGTTCGATGCAAAAAGGTGGCGAGCGCGAGCGCAATCGCCTTGCCCGAGCGCTCGTACGCGCTCATGCGATCGAGCGCCGTCTTGCCGCGCTGCGTGTGGGCCGACGGCGCAGCGGTTGCCGCCACAAAGCCAATGTACTCGAGCGCAAAGGTCGTCACCTCGGACTCGAGCACGTTGCCGCGACAAAATCGAGCGCTCACGTCGCGCGCATTCGCCTCGAAGCGCTCGATAACGGCTCGCGCCGCGTCGGAGCGTTCGGCGTCGCGCCGCGTCAGCACCTCGTGCACGAGCTCGCGCGCCAGCGTGACGTGACGCGTCCAGACGAGTGTCCATGACATTACTCGTTGGTCATCGTCGCCGTCATGACGTCGTCAAACGCGAGCGCGACTGGCTCGCCCGTCGGACTACAGTATGGAACGAGGAGTCGAGGAGCGACGCTGAAGTACGCGATGCGAGCGGCAACGAATCGTTCGAGAAAGACGCCACCGGCTAGTGCCGCCGTCCACGGTCGAAGCACGCGCGCCACGAGGCGAGCACGCGCAATGAGCCAACGTGTCCACACGTCAGGATGCACTGCGTGCCAGTGTCCGGCGAAACGCCATTGACCCGTCAGCGCCCCCGAGGCTCGAGTCGACGCGCCGTGGTACATGACGAGCGTTCGCACGATGCAATGTAGTGCAGTAATAGACGCCGCATAGCGCTCGTTATAGAGGAGCGAGTAGAGGCGCATATAGTAGTACGGGTGTTGGACGTCAAAGTCGACGTCATTGACGAGCAGCTCGTACAACTGGCGAAAGCGTTCGCTGACAAGCGCCATGTCGTTGGTCGTCGTCGTGTATAATTGGCGCACGCACACTCGTGCGCGCATGAGCAAGGAGCGCCTGTTGCGCCTCGTCGCGAAGCGCTCGGATGCACCCGAGGACATGGTGTTCACGTACGATCCCACGGGTCGCGAATTTAATCAACTCGTTCGCGACACTGGCTTGGCAATGCACTCACAGGAAGTGCCGCGCAACATTGGTTACACGGACGTTTTCTACATGCTGCAACTGTATTCAATGACCGCTGCACTGCGCTGGAAGATTGTCATCGAAGGACAGGGCTTTGATCTCGTGCGCGTCGTCGACAGTCGCTTGTTCATTCAAGCACAACCAGGCGGCTGGTATCGTTTTGGGTCGTTTGTCGCCAACAAGTTGCATCAACTCGGTGCGCGCGAACAAGAAACGTTGTCTGTGTGGCGTCTGTTGTTGCTGGCGCGGCCGCTCTCGTCGAACTTTGCCCTCGAGCTTCCCGAAGACTGGGGCGTGACGCTCGCCGCGCGCAGCAACGTGACTGTACCGCCCGAGGTTGCCGACGCACAGCGTGCGACGTCGACTAACCGCCAATGATCGTCGCCATCCTCGCGTCGTTGCTCGTCGCCGCCGCGGCGGCTGCCAATGTCGTCGAATTGACGGCCGACTCGTTCGACGCCTTCGTGGCCGCCGAGCACTACACGCTCGTGCAAGTGTACGCGCCGTGGTGCGGTCATTGCAAAGCAATGAAACCCGCGTACGAGGACGCGGCCACGACGCTCGTCGCCAGTGGCATGCGCCTCGGCGCGCTCGATGCGACGGCCAATCGCGCGCTCGGCGACAAGCTCGGCGTTCGCGGCTATCCGACGATTGTGCGCTATCGCGCGGGCGTTCGCGAGACGCCCGATTACAAGGGCGCGCGCACGGCGGCGGCGCTGGTCGAGCACATGCGCGCCGAACAACCGGCAAAGAAGGATGAATTGTAAACATGGTTACAATCGCTGGTAAATGCCTCAAAACTCTTCAAAGGAATTCGTAGCACGTTGTACAATGTCGTAATGTGAGACAGTGTGTTCAATGAGTTCGCGCGCCACGGCCAGTTCGGCGTCTTCCTGCTCGCACCGAGCAGCGCAGCGTTCGTGCACCAACCGACACGCACCACTCGCCACGTAGACGCCGCTCGTAAAGGCGAGACGTTGTGCGAGCGCGAGGAGCGACGAGCGTTGCAACAAGTCTTCGACGTTCGTCGTCATCGTGCATGCACTCACGTGCGCCACGTACGCACACGTTGGCGCGGCGAGCGCGTACGAGAGGGCCGACGCGTGCATCGCACCGCGCCACCACGTCGCCGGTCGATACGCGCACGGCAGCACGATGGCGAGCGAGTACACGAGAAACGGCATGTAGACGGCCGCTACGAGCAGACCGTATGCACGATACTCGTCAATGGCCAGCGCGAGTAGCGTGCCTGCTTGCAGGGCAAAGATGGACACGACGACGAGCGCGCGAATGCCATGACGAGACGTGGTTGCGCGCGTTAGTCGCCGACGACTAACAATGGACGGCGTTAGTCCTCGACTTGCGCTCGGCACCTTTGTTGCCCTGTTTCTCTTTGCCGGCGTCTACGTTGGCATCATGAACGGCGATTGGTCGAAACTGCCCGTCATTCTCTTTGTCGTGTGCGTCGGCTACACAGTCGAACAGGTGATTGACAGCACGTCAACGATTGCCACGTCGTCTGTAAACTCGGACTCACCATGCTGCTCGAGGCCTCGGACTTGCATGAGCGGGCCGTCGTCGTGGACGCACGCACGATTCGGCGCCGCGTGGCGGCTCGTGCCGCTGAACGTGCCGCGCTGCCGCCGCTCGCTGCGCGAACGCACATGTATGTGCGTTCGCTCGCCTACGAAGTCGACACGACGCCGTCGGCCAGCGGCACACACGTGCTACTGTACGGCTCGACGGCGACGGGCGAAACGGTGGCGGCGCGCGTGACTGGCTTTGACCCGCATTTCTACGTGCGCGTGCCGAGCGACGACGTTGTGCCGCATTTTGTCGAACAGCTCAACGCGGCGCTCGTCATTGGCACGTTACGACGGTCGTCGAGTGTCCGCTGGGCGCTGCGTCGTCTCGTCGCGTCCGGGCGCGTCCGTCCAGTCGCCTCGTACACGCTCGTGTCGCGCGCGACACTCAAAGCGAGTGGCGACGATCGCGGCTACAATGGCGGTCGGAGCGATCGATTTGCACGCATTGTCGTGTACGCGCCCGAGTACGTGCGCATGGCGCGCGACGTGCTCGAGGCAGTGTACGAGGCGCGCGCGCGCCCGTGCACGAGCGCACGCGACTTTATTGCGTTGGCTTTTGTCGAGCAACGTCGTTTCGCGAACGCCGACGACGAGCCGCCGCTGCCGGCGACGAAACGACTGAAACCGAGCGAGCAGCGTCTCGTCGACGCGGCGGCCGACACGACGCCACTCACTGAGTGCGTGCCAGCTCGACAACGCATTAACGACGCCGCCAACGACGACGACGACTCGAATCCGTGGCTCGATCCGCTCGTCGACGTTGTGTTTGACGACAACGTCGACAACGACGTGCCGTCGTTGTCGACGTTGAGTGTGCATGATGACGACGACGTCGCGTCGGCCTTTGCGAGCATGGTCACGCGCAGTCACTCGCCGTCGATCCACCGCTCGTTGCGCCTCGTCGACGACGCGCCCGTCGACGTCTTTGAGGCAGACATTGATTTCGTGTTGCGCTTCATGATTGCCGCCAACTTTAAGGCCGAGCAGTGCATCGTCTTTGACGACGACGTCAGTGTGCTGCGTCGCGAGTCGCACGCGACGGTGAATGACGTGCAACTGACGTGCGACTGGACGCAGCTGCGTCGGTTGAGCGACGAACGCTATCAGAAGAGCGTGCCGCCCCAAATCTGTCTCTCGTTCGACTGCGAGATGGAACTCGGCGCCGACGGCAGTTTTCCGCGCCCCGAAACGGAGCGCGTGCTCCAGATTTGTGCCGTCGTCTTTGATCCGATTGTCGACGCTGCCTGCAAGCACGTCGTGCGCCGGACGTTTGTGCTCGGCTCGATTGAGTTGCCGAGCGCCGAGGAACAGGCCGAGCGACAGGCATTCACGTTCGCTGCCGACGAAGTGTACGCGTTTCACAGCGAGCCGGCGCTGCTCATTGCCTTTTCGGCCTTTGTGCGAGCGCTGCAGCCCGACGTGCTGACGGGCTACAATATCGAGGGCTTCGACGTGTCGTACGTCCTCGAACGCGCCGAAGTGCTCGGTATTCACGATCAGATGGCGTCGCTGACACGCTCGGCCCACGGACTCGTGCGCACCGTCGAGCGGTCCTTCTCGTCGGCAGCCCACGGCACGCACCTCTTCAAGGAGGTGCTGGGCGACGGGCTCTTTGTGCTCGATCTCTTTCCGGCGCTCAAGCGCTCGACGTACAAGCTGCGCTCGTACTCGCTCGAGTTCGTGTCGAAACGATTCTTGGGCGATCGCAAGGACGACGTTGCGTACTCGGCCATTAACGGCATGCAACAGCACGCCGACGGTCGCTACAAGCTGATGCACTACTGTACGAAGGACGCGCTGCTGCCTGCGCGCCTGATGGGCAAATTCAATATGCTCCTCAACACGATTGGCATGGCGCGGCTGACGGGCGCGCCCGTCGACATGATTATTCGTCGCGGACTGCAAATTCGACTGACCTCGTTCTTGTATCACAAATCGGCCGCCCGTGCCGCACTCTTTTACACGCGCACCAATGCCGATCGAGCGGCGAGCGAAGGCCTCTCGTTCGAGGGCGCGCACGTCGAGGAGCCGGTGCGCGGCTATCACGACGAGGTCGTCGTGACGCTCGATTTCAATTCGCTGTACCCGTCGATTATCATTACGCTCAATATGTGTTACTTGACGTTTATTCGCGCCGGCGGCCTGCTCGACGCCAAGGCGCGCTACTCGCTCACGGACGACGACGTGTGGACGTGCGTGCGCGACGCGCTGCCCGGCGTCGATCAGCCGTCGTTTGTTCGTTCGAGCCGACAGCAAGGTCTCGTGCCCGAGGTACTGAAGGAGTTGCTGGCCGAACGTGCTGCCATTCGCGCGCGCATGCCGGCGTGTGCCGACGACTTTGAACGCTCGCTGCTCGACAGCGAGCAAAACAACATGAAACTCCTAGCCAATTCGCTCTTTGGCTTCACGGGCGCCGCGTCGTCGCGCGCCTATGCCGTCGAGATTGCCGCCAGCACGACGGCCATTGGTCGCATGGTGATTCGCGAGACCAAGGCGCTCGTCGAACGTGAATTCACGCGTGCTCGCGGCTATCCATTCGATGCGCGCGTCATTTACGGCGACACGGACTCGGTCTTTGTCAAGCTCGTGAATCGCGAAGCGCGCGTCTCCGTCGTCGACTCGGCCACGTGGGGCAAGCGCATGGCGGCCTTTGTGACGGCACACTTTCGCACCGTCTTTGGCGATCGGCCCGACAATGTCATGAAGATTGTCTATGAAAAGAGCTTCTCGAAGCTGCTCATGTACGAAAAGAAACGCTACGCTGGCATCTTGTGGGAACTCAAGACCAAGGGTGGCGTCGAACGACTTGAACGTCGCGACGAGCCCAAGGCCTCGGGCATGGAGACGGAGCGACGCGACTCGTGCCTGCTCGTGAGCGACGCCGTTGGTCGCGTGCTCGCGCTGTTGCTCGACGACAATGCAAGTCGAGCCGTGGCACTCGAGCGCGTGCGCACGTACTTGGCCAACGACGTGCTCGGCCGACTCGACGCCGGTGCCGTGCCGTGGAACGAGCTCATTCAATCGAAACAGTACCGCAAGCGACCGGCCGAGTACACGGCGACGGGCTCGAAGCCGCCGATTCACGTGCGCGTCGCCGCTGAACTCGAGCGACGTCGTGCCGCTGGTGCGACGGGCGTCGTGTATCGACCGGGCGATCGCATTCAATTCGTGGTACTCGAGTCGACGGACGACGGCGAAGACCCCGAGTACGCGTGGAAAGCCGGCCTGCGTCTCTCGGCAACGTACTACGCGCGCAACGGCGTCGCGCAGACGATGGTGCGTGTGCTCGAGCCCGTCTTTGACGTGGCCCCAGCCAGCGACACACTCTGGGCATTTTCGTCGACGGCCGCGCCGTCGTCGTCGTCGACGGCACCACGCCGCGTCGAGTCGGCGCGCGTGACGATGCGTCGTTTCGACGACTTTATGGCGGGCGCTGTGCGCACGAATCAGCGCGCGTCGCACGTGCCGCTCGCGAGCGCACTCGTGGGCACGACGATTGTGCGATGCCGTCTCTGTAGTGCACCGACGAGCGATTGCCGACGCCACACGCCGGCCGAGGTGGCGGCGCGCGACGCCGACGACGCGCGGCAGCGTGCGGCCATTGGCAGCGAGCACGATCGTCTCGGCCGCGTGTGTCGCGCATGCACACAAGGCTGGGACGCTGACAAACACGCGGCTCGCGCGGCGCTGCTGCCGCCACTCGACGCGACGAGCGACATTGAGGATGCAGTCGGCTGTCAGAATACAACGTGTGACGTGTACTGGCGTCGTCGTTTAGTCGACCGCCAACGTCGATTGTTGCCACTATAAATGGTGGCGACACACGGTGATTGACAACCATGGAACACCATCGCGTGATTGCACGCATGCGTGCGAGCGCGCAACGTACGCACACGCGCACGACGGCGCGTCTTGTCAAACGCGTCTACTCGGGACCCAAGCGCACCATTGGTCCCGGCTCGCCCGGCGTCTTTGACAGTCTAGCCGGTAGACCAGGCGTGTTTACGCTACCAGTGAGTCAGGCCGCCATCGAGGTGCTCGTCAATTTGCCGCTGAAGAGCGTGACGAGCACCTTGTTTGCCTTCTATCCACTGGACGAGCACGAGAGTATTTTCAAGATGGTGATGCAACGGCTGTGGCCGGGCATTGCACGCCTTCAAGCACCATACTTGTCGTGGCGCGAGCAATTCAATGGCGTCGTGACAATGTGTGCATTGTATCGAAATATGTTTGCTCTCTTTTTCTTTCTTTTCTTTGACGTAGACGAAAATAATCACGACGAGAAGGAAGAAACGTTCAAATTTGTTGACGATGACGACATAACGACAAGAGAACTTTTGGAATCGTCTTCGGTGAAACAAATTGCATCAATGACGTCGGAAGTCTATGACGATTTCGTATGCGAAAGAGCTCTATCATACATATCGGTTACCTATGGAATGTCAGTTGATGGAGATCAAGAGCATCTAGATTTTCCCGTGTTATCCACGACGATGAAAACATCGAAACGCAGCGCCATCCTCGAAGCTGGTGACGAATTTATTCCAGACATTCGATTAGAAAATTATCCCCAAGTGCAGCCACAAGCAATCGCCGACGTTCTCGAGCTAACCGAGTTGCGCGGAGAAAAAATTTCACACGGCGTGTTGACGTACATTGTCAACGTTGAAGCACACCGGCCGCCAGCAGTAGCGCCAAATTATGTAGCAGCTGTTCGTTTCCGCGTGACATTCTCACCAGAAAAACTGAACGATGCATCAATGTTGGAACTGTATCGTTTTATCAATAGTTATTCGATGTAGTGAGTGTATAAAATGATGTGGACGTAATGCGTGTGCGATGCGCATTCTCGTGACGGTACCACATGCGACGGCACGTGCCGGCGCCGCTGAACGCACATCGGATCGATCTGCACGAGCGAGTGCCGCTATACTCGTCGCGACACTCGAAGAAAAAGGATTCGATGTACGCCTCATTGTCGGCGACGAGCAACGCGACACGTGCGATTTGAATCGAGGAGCGGCGTGCGATTCGTCGGCGCACTTCAAACGAGCAGTTCAAGAAGCAATCGAGCAGTGGAAGCTCGTGTTCGTCCTCGATGCACACTCGTTTCCCGAGCAAGAGCACTGGCGCCAAACGCTGGCACCCGACGTTGCCTTCTTGTACGACGAACGCTTTCGGCCGACGAGCGAAGCGGCCGCTCAATTTTTACGATCGCGCGGCATCGATGCCGTGGCGATTGCCGGCAATCCTGGCGAAAATTTCATCATCACGCGCTCGGCGCGACGCTCGCGCGCGCGTACTCGTTTTGACTAGTACGTCGTGGGACCGCACGTTGGGCAGCCCAGATCAACGTCGTAGTGCTCGCGCTCGTACGCTGGACAATCGAGAATGGCGCACGTTGTGCACGCGATGCCGTCGCACGTTATACGATGCGCGAGCAGCAACGATTCGAGCACCTCGAGGCGAATGTCTTCGGGTGCGCGCAAGAGGTGTTCGGCGTCTCGCACCGCGCCTCGATGCGTGCCAGCGTCCATGGTTGGTGAATGTTGCACGAGTGCAACTTTTTACAATCCCAATTCACTCTCCAACTCGCGCGTCGTCTTTGTCACTGGTGCCACTGCCACCGACGTCGACTGCGGCGGCGGCGCCGCCGCAATCGTCGTTGTTTGCATGAGTGCCGACAGCTCGCGATCGAGCGACTCTTGCTCGTCGACGCTCGTTAGCGACTCGCGATCGTCGTCGCCGTGCTCAAAGATCGGGCGCGTCATGAGCCGTACAGCGTGGTCAGTCTCGCGCGATTTCGTGCGAAAATCGACTTGCGACCGCTCAATGGCGGCCACGTCGAGCGACTTGTGCACCGACGACATGACGGCGGCACCGGCGTGCAGCGACGAGGCGACACTTGCACTCATCGTCGCCGTCTCAATGGCTGCGAGCTGCTGATCGAGCGAGCGCGCGAGCGCCGTCGCGCTGTCGTACTCGCGCTCGAGCACGGCCTTGCGACGCAGCGCATCGAGCGCTGGTGCTCGTTGACCGGCGGCGCCGTATCGAGCCGCTTCCGCTTGCGTCGCGTCAATTGACGTGCGCGTTGCGTCGGCGCGACGCTGCAGCGCTGCCCGTTGACTGCGAATGGCCGCCAACTGCTGCTCGTGCGACGCTGGCGCCGGCGCCGCCGGCTGATCGCCAGTGAGCCAGCGACGCACGATGGTTGTTCACTGCTGCGGCCACACGTACGCCGGCAACTCGTATCGCTCGACGCCTCGCCACACGAGCACCTGACGCAGCGCGCGGCGAATTTGTCGCGTCGTCGTCATGTCGAGCGCCGCTTGCAAGACGCTCGTCGGCACGGCGTATGGCGGCATCGTGTCAATTGAGGTGACTGTCTGGAGCCGATCGACGTCACCGGCGACGATGGCGTCGCCGACGTACGTCAGCACAACGCGTCGTGCCTCTTCGCGTGCTTGTTGATCTTTGCTGCATTGCGCCGTGTGTACTTTGGCACGTATTGCAGCGTCGTTTATGCTCATTGCGCACGAGGATGTTCATCGACGTCGTTTATAGTGCTGCGTACGGCGACTCGACGTGCACAGTGAGTTGCCGTTCGGCATTGGCAATGGCGCGGCGCGTCGAACGTTCGAGTGCGCCAATGCGAAACAGTGAACGCACGCGATTCAGCGCGCCGACGCCGCGCGTGCGATGTGCCCGCCATTCGAATTGCAACGCGTCGCGTTCGTCGACAAAGCCCGTCACGTGCGCCACGAGATGCCACGGTCCGCGCCCGCGCGTCGAACGTGCGCCACTTCGAGCACTGTTGTGTTGTCGGAGTCGTCGGTCGAGGTCGTTCGTCTTGCCAACGTACGTGCGCCCGCGCTCGTTGGCGAGTACGTAACACACCCACATGGTTGTTCGGCGTCGTTGAACAACAACACCATGCATCGCAACGACAAACGAGCGCGCGACGAGCAGGAGTTGCCGGACATTGTCAGCACAAGCATCAACGATATTCATCGAGTGACGTCGCTCGATTTGCAGTCCATCGTGATGAACGACGTCTCCATGCGCGCACTTGCGAGCGCGCTCGTCGAATCGACGAGCGTGACGAACATTGACTTGTCGCACACCCATCTCGACGACGCTGCTGCCATTGAATTTGCCGTTGCACTCGCTGGCACACGAACACTACGGCGCGTGAATTTGTCGTCGAATAGCATTGACAATGTGGGTATACGAGCACTTGCCGTTGCACTCGAAACGAACACGAGCGTCATGCAATTCATGGTGTCGCTCAATTGTTTCACTCACGATGGTGCTCGAGCACTAGCAGCGGCGCTTGCCGTCAATACGAGCGTTTGGGGTCTCACTGTCAATTATAATTATATTGGCAACGAGGGCGCGTGCGCCATTGCCGACGCGCTGGCCAAAAGCACTTCGATACGATCACTCGGCATGGTGTGTATCGGCATGCAAGACGTTGGATTGAATGCGATTGCGAGAGCACTCACGACGAACACGAGCATCGTGAATCTCGACATATCGGGGAACTATTCGAGGACGAACGGTATCGAATCGATTGCACAAGCACTGGCGCACAATACACATTTATTGTATTTGAAGATAAGCAGGTGCGGCATCGAGGATTGTGGTGTGCGTGCACTGGCAACGATGTTCGAGACGAATACGTGTCTCGTGCGTCTCAACATGAGTGACAACAGAAACATCAGCACGTCTGGTATTCGACTGCTATTGCGTGCACTCGCCCGCAATCGAACGCTCCTAGTACTGGAATTGACTGAATTGACTGACGACCGATATACTGCGTTGATGTGCGTCATGTCGCAGCCACATTCACATCTCGTCATTGCTGGTACTGCTTTCCAACCAACGAACACTCTTCTACGATACCAATGTGAAAGGAACATACACACTCGACTTGTGCAAGTACTTGGATTATGTTGTCGCGGCGATTCGTCACTGCTGCGCTTACCGAGCCAATTGTATGAACGCATCGTACGCGCAGTTGCCGAACGAATCATCACCGTGCTCGGCTTTCACACGTACATTGCGACGCGTCTTCGACATATAGTCGACGAATACATTGAGTTTGTGACGAAAAAGCACTGGACTGGACGCGTGTTGTAAAATTTACGGAACGGCGTACGCGCGAAACGCAAGACTCGCGTGTACAACCGAGTCGCTCGTTGCGACGAGCAGCGTCCAGTCGACGCGCACGCGCACATCGCCGAGCCGCACGAGGCGTACCGCATCGACGAGCGGCGCCAAGCCTTGGCGCGCAGCCGCCTCGTGCAACTCGTCGTGATACTCAATGTCGACGAGATTTTCAATGATTGTCGTCTGTTTCGGCGCCGTCGTCGGTATCGTCGCGAACCAGTCGTGTGCCGCCACGTCGCGATACGTGGCAAAGACGCGCTCCGCAACGTCGCGCCGCCCGACGCTCGTCACGGCGACGCCCGGTACGTTGGGCAGCAGCTCGGCAAAGACGCGTCGCCACGTGACAATGACGCACTCGGCTAGCGCTACTGACTCAACCACCACCACCGTCGGCGCAGCCGACGGTGTGCGCACGCGCGCATAGCGAGCACGCGCACTTTGCAGGCTTGCGCCGTCGGCACCAGCGACGAGCGTGACGAGCGAGTCAATGAGTGCGCGCGCATCGTCGTCGCGCGTGCGCACGTACCGTTCGCGTTGTGCGACGAGCGCCGCCGCCAACTGCGTCGTGGCGACGAGCACACGCTGTCCGCCGCGCTCGAGATCGTCGGCATAGAGCGTCGGCGCTCGTTCGCGAAGACTCTCGGCGAGGTAGCTGCCGAGCGAGGCGGCAATGGGCTCGTTCGTCGTCGACGGTGGCATCAATTCATTCACGTCGCCGTCGAACGAGACGAACCACGTGCGCCAGCCAGTGAGCAGTGTGGTGTTGGTCACCGCTGCCGATTGTACCGATCGACGCGCGTCGTGAAGCGTTGCATGTCGGCGTCGCCCACGTTCACACGCACATCGGCGCCCGCCGTCACGAGCTCGGCCACGAGGCGCGCATGACCATCGACGACGGCGTATCGAAGTGCGTCGGTAAATGCCACGTCTGGCGTGACGGACGACTCGGATGCAAGCAGGAGAGCACCTTGTTCCACGAGCAGCGCCGACAATCGCGTGTCGTCGGCAAGCAGGGCAAAGTAGAGGGCGACTGAGTAGATGCGCACGACGCCGAGCACCTCGTCGCCGTCGACGCTCGTGGCCAAGTGCATTTGGTCGTCGACCAACCACATGAAGCGCGCGCCCGTCAATGAGGCGGTGCTGCTCGCGCTGCGCAACCAAGTCGGTGGCACGCAAGTATCGTCGGCGCCTCCACAACCAGCCGTTGCCGAATCGAGCAACGTTGCCGTCGACGCTCCTGTGGCAGCAACGTCGACAAGTGCGTGCGGCGCGTGCGGCACACTCGTCACGGCCGACGACGATCGTCTTGCACGCGGCCGCTGCAAGCACGTCTTTCACACGGCATGCGTGCTGCCACTGCTCGTCGCCGGTCGCACGGCGTGTTCCAAGTGCACCGTGGCCGTGACGGGCGAAGAAGCGCGCGCCGCCGGTGGCTACTCGATTGACGCGACAAACGACGTCACTGTGCGCGCGGCGCTCGCCGAAGCAGCCGAAGCCCGCCGCAATCAGGTGCGTGACGAGTTGCTGACGCGAGCCGCCGCTTCCGGTGCGTCCAAGCGTGGCTACGCCACGCTTGAGTGTGCTAATACACGCGAGCACACAGCGAATTGTCCCCGTCAATATTTGTCCGTAGCCGAGGAGGCGGCGTTGCTCTACAATGCAAACGTCGTGCCACACGCGCCGGGCGGCAAGGCCGACGGCAACGGCGTTACCGTCTGCACGTCGTCGACGTGCGGCGGTCCCGTCTTTTGCGTGCATCGCTACGTGCCAGCCGTCAGTGCCGACGCCGTCGAGCATTGGCTTCGGTACGCGGCACCGTCGCCACTCGTGGGCGCCGACGAGCGGCGCGGTCGTGCGGCCGTGTTTGCACTGTTGCAAGCACGAGCACCGCCGTCCGAGTGGGTGCGTTGTGGTGCCGACGCGACGCGGCTGGCGGCGCTGCGATTCACGCTCGACGATCTCGTGCGCCACGCGCGCGTGCTCCTCGAGGACGTCGTCTCGGGACTCGGACTCACGTCGTGGCGCGATTTCGAGTTGCTCGGCTTCCATCCGTCGTTGCTCGCACATCGCGAGCACTTTCCCGTCGGCGTGCTCGTGCGCGCGGGCCTGCGAGCGGCGCATCTCGGCGCGCTCTCGTACGCGACGCTCGTCAACACGTACGAGCTCTCGCACGAGGATCTCTGTCTCCTGGGCTTCAACGCGCCGGCACTCACGCAAGTGGGCATGAGCGGCGAGGCGGTGCTCGACGCGTTGCAGCACGCGCACGTGCGCGAGCGCGGCGTCGGTTGGTGGGTACGGGCAATGCACGTGACGCCGGCGCTCGTCGATCGTTTGTTTACGCGGGCAACGATACTCTCGAATGACGATCGCATTGCGTACGCCATGCTGTACTCGGCGCTACACGAGCTCGAACCGAAGAGCGCGCGGCTCGTTGTCACGTAGTGTATCGATAAAGATGGCGTGCAGTGGCATGTGTACCGATGGCCACAGCGCTACGCTTGTGTTGTTGCCAGTGCGCTCGTCGAAAAAACTAATGCGTATACGTTCGCTGTTACCGTATATCATGTGATCATTATTGATGAACCGAAGTATTCGAAGGATGAGCGAGCGCAACGTGTCTCGGCCGAATGCCGATAGTGTCAACATTGGCACCATCGCCCCATTGACGACGCGAAAGCGCAGTTGACGACGAAGCCGCGTGTTATCGTCAATAATAAGCAGCGAGCGCAAGAGAATTGCATCAATTTGAGCGCGACTTATCCGACGCGGCGTGTATTGAATGGTACATTGTACTTCGACAAAGTCCGCATCGACATTGTCTTCTTGATTCACGGCGACGGTTGCCAGTGGTGCAAAGGGCATTGGGTATCGTATTGTATTGAGCGTAAAATTTTCTCCGGAATTGACCAAGTGTAATTCAATGCGATTGTCGACGAGTTGTACCGCCATTTGCCGAACGACAATTGTGCGATCTTGAAACGCTTCGTGACACGTCATGGACGTGCGTAGTTGCGTCGCTATGAAGTTCGGTTCAGCGTTCTCGATCGTGAGACCAATCGTCGCATTCGTCGACGCCAGACGAAAGTGGGGCTGGATAAGATATTTGGTCAGCACGCGAAAGAGCATCTCGTAGGCGCCACGACGATCGAGACGATGGGCTCTCACGTAACTTTCGAGCATGGCTGGCAATTGCCCAGTGCCGAGCGCCGTCGGAAAACAGCGAGCGAGAAACGCTTGCCAAATATTGACATCCAATGTGTTGAGATTGTTCACCTGCCTTCGCATCGTAGGACTCAGTAACACGAGCTTCGACGCTAGGAGCGGCGTACGTTCGAGGATATTGAACAAGAATTGCAGTGGTAGTTTCTCGAGTGTATTGAGTTGTTGTGGGTTGACGACGACATCGGCGACGACGACATCGGCGACGACGTCGTCGTCGTCGTCGGCGGCGACGACACGCGCACGCTTCATCATTGATGGTGGCCCATGTGCTTCGTGCAATAAATCAAGAATGCGCGATAGCGACATGCACTGTTGTACATCTATTCTGCTTTTATACGCGCATGCCCGACTACCACGTGACGACTGACCATGGCAACTTTTCGTCGAAAAGTCATGCCTCGTCAGCACGGCCATGGTCGACGTCTATGGCCGCCCGGACCGTCGAAAAGTCATGTACGACGTTTCACACAGTTTCATGGGCACATGGCCAAAATTGCCAAAAACCAAATTTGGCCACATGGCCAAAATTGCCAAAAACCAAATTTGGCCACATGGCCAAAATTGCCAAAAACCAAATTTGGCCACATGGCCAAAAT
>Ga0105103_10000378_pt1 | contig 24984 bp, 22 predicted proteins | sample PPLLaktember2015_2_FD_79107 | JGI IMG/M metagenome (GOLD analysis project Ga0105103, IMG submission 79107) | Freshwater sediment microbial communities from Prairie Pothole Lake near Jamestown, North Dakota, USA - PPLs Lake P7 Core (6) Depth... | ecosystem: Environmental > Aquatic > Freshwater >...
GAAATATTTTGCCACATCATTGGCAACACTGAAGGTTGTCAGGGCGCCGCGGGTCATAAGGATCTGCTTCCCGATCCCCACAATATCAAGCAGTTTTGTGGGGTTCGAATCGAGATCCACCATATTTGCCGCTTCCCTCGAGGCCTGGGTCCCGGCATTCATGGCAACGGCCACGTCAGCTTGGGCAAGGGCCGGCGCATCATTCGTCCCGTCGCCTATCATGGCTACGAGGTTTCCTTCTGCCTGGTACTTGCGGATAAGGTTCAGCTTCTCTTCAGGACGGGCCTGGGCAACGAAGTCATCTATGCCTGCCTCGGCGGCGATCGCTGCTGCCGTAAGCGGATTGTCGCCGGTTATCATGATGGAGCGTATACCCATGAGGCGGAGTTGGTGAAGACGTTCTTTGATGCCTTCCTTGAGGACGTCTTTTAAGTGAATCACACCTAGGGCCCTCGCAGAATCTACCACAATGAGAGGAGTTCCGCCTTCACGGGCGACCTTGTCCGCAGCTATGTTCAAACTCTCCGGCATCACTCCTCCCCGCTCCTGGACAAACTGTGCAACGGCGTCAGTAGCGCCTTTTCGGATCTCCTTGCCATTCCAGGAAATACCGCTCATGCGGAGTTCAGGGGTGAAAGGTATAAATTTGGCTTCCGGTGAAGTCTTGATATCACGGCCACGTCTATCCAGTCGATGCTTTGCCAAAGCAACGATACTTCGTCCTTCCGGAGTCTCGTCTGCTAGCGATGCGAGGAGAGCTGCCTCATAAAGCTCTTCATTCTTGATACCCTGGGCAGGAATGAAATCCGTCGCCATGCGGTTTCCCAATGTGATAGTCCCTGTCTTGTCGAGTAACACCACGTTCACATCGCCTGATGCTTCAACGGCACGTCCACTCAAAGCAATGACATTGTGTTTGATCAAACGGTCCATGCCCGAGATCCCGATAGCAGGGAGGAGGCCACCTATTGTTGTTGGTATGAGACAGACCAGAAGGGCCACAAGCACTGGTACAGTGATCTGGACATGAGAATAGTGGGCAAATGGGGACAGCGTTCCCACCACCACCACGAACAGTATTGTCAGCCCCACTAGAAGGATCTCAAGGGCCCTCTCGTTGGGGGTTTTTTGACGTTTTGCGCTTTCCACCATGGAGATCATGTGGTCAAGGAAGGTTTCTCCGGGATTGACCGTGATACGAACCTTTATTTGGCCGGACAGGACACGGGTGCCCCCTGTAACGCCTGTGCGGTCACCCTTGGCTTCCCGGATAACGGGGGCCGATTCACCGGTGACGGCCGACTCATCTACCAGGGCAACGCCTTCAATAATCTCTCCATCGCTCGGTATAGGGTCATTATCTCCAACCATTACTATGTCCTCTTTGCGGAGGGATAGGGCAGGAATGTTTTCGGTCTGGCCGTTAGACATAACCCGTTTCGCATACGCTTCGCTCTGAGCTCGCCGCAGCGTCTCCGCCTGGGCTTTGCCGCGACCCTCAGCAAGGGCCTCTGCAAAATTGGCAAACAAAACGGTAAACCAAAGCCAGAGACTTATATGGATGTTGAGCCAGAAAGGCCCACCATGGATCAGATTGCCCAGAGAGATAAGGGTCGTCACGATGGAGACTATCTCCACCACGAACATGACAGGGTTGTGCCACAAGAGACGGGGATCGAGCCTGCGAAAAGATCCTTTGATGGATATTTTTATCAGCTCAGGTTGCCAGAATGTCACTTTCTCTTTTTTCATAGCCATGGCCTCCTCAGAAAGTCCGACCGGAAAGTATCAATAGGTGTTCGATAAATGGCCCGAGCACCAGTGATGGAAAGAATGTAAGGGCGCCAACAATAAGGACCACCCCTATCAGTAATGCTGTGAAGAGCGGACTTGCTGTGGGGAAGGTGGCGGAACTGGGGGGAACAATTTTCTTTGCTGTAAGGGACCCGGCAATTGCGAGGGCCGGCAGGATTGTGAGGAATCGTCCTATGAGCATCACAAACCCCAGAGTCAGATTATAAAAGACCGTATTCACATTAAGACCTGCGAAGGCAGATCCATTATTACCTGCTGCAGAGAAAAAGGCGTAGAGTATCTCCGAAAGGCCATGAGGACCGTCGTTATACAAACTGCCAAGGCCGGTTGGTGTTGCCACGGCTATTCCTGCAAATATAAGTGAAGCTATTGCGGGTGCGATCACTACGATTACCGCCATGATCATCTCTCTCGCCTCCAGTTTCTTCCCCAGAAATTCGGGCGTGCGGCCTATCATCAGACCCGCGAGAAACATTGCGAGAATGACATACATAAGCATGCCAATGAGGCCAACCCCGACCCCGCCGAAGATCACTTCTCCGATAGCCATATTAAACATATAGACGAGACTGGTGAGGGGCATCATGCTGTCATGCATGCTGTTGACTGATCCGTTTGAAGTTACCGTTGTGGCCTGACCCCAGAGGGCAGACGGGCCTACACCCAAGCGGACCTCTTTACCCTCCATATTGGTTCCCCCAGCGACGCCGAGCTTTGCCAGAAGTGGGTTTCCCTGCCATTCGGACCAGAAGGAGATGCCGAGCCCGATGGTAAAAAGGATCATCATCGCCGCGAAAATTGCCCAACCCTGGCGGCGATTCTTTACCATTCTTCCAAACGTCAACGGCAACGCTACAGGTATGAGGAGTATGGCGAGCATCTCCAAGAAATTGGAGAAGGGTGTCGGGTTCTCGAAAGGGTGACCGGAATTGGCGTTAAAGAAGCCGCCACCGTTGGAGCCTATCTCCTTAATAGCTATCTGGGAGGCCGCTGGCCCCACAGCAATAGTCTGCTCAACACCTTCCACGGTTTGGACTTTTACAGAAGAACTGTAAGTTTGCACGACTCCTTGAGAGACGAGAAGCATTGCCACGATGATGCTCATGGGGAGCAGCAAGTAGAGCACTGAACGCGTCATGTCAACCCAGAAGTTTCCGATGGTATCTTTCAACTTGTAGGTAAAAGCGCGAATCAGGGGCAGCGCAACCGCTATCCCTACAGCAGCCGATACAAAATTTTGTACTGTCATCCCCATCATTTGGGTAAGATAACTCATTGTTGTTTCGCCACCATAGGCCTGCCAGTTAGTGTTGGTCACAAACGAAATGGCCGTATTTAAAGCGGTGTCCCATCGGACGGGACCGAAGCCCATTGGGTTGAGGGGCAACCACCCCTGCATAAGCTGCAACATGAACAACGCGAAAAGGCCAATTATGTTAAAAAGAATAAACGCAAACGAGTATTCTTTCCAGGACATCTCCTGATCTTCATTGATCCTGCAAAGGCGATAGATACCCGACTCTATCGGACGGAAAAAAAAGGCCATAAATGTTCGCTTTCCCGTAAAGACCGATGCCATATAGCCGCCTAATGGGGCCGCAAGAAGCATGAGAAGGCCAACAAAAATTATGATATATGCAAGGTCGTTCACTATCGTGTTCCTCCTATCCTTGAAATATAGTTAGTATTTTTCCTGATACCCTTCTCTGTTGTCACTGTCTTACTTTACTCATATTTCCTGTTCTCTTTTTTTACGCCCAATTTATTTTCGAGCACGTTGATAGCTTGTAGAATGATCTGAGCCTCATCATTTGTATTAGTCTCAAAGATAATACCGCTACTCTTCAACAGATTCCTCATTCTCTCAGAAAGATAGCTAATAGTGGTTGAGATATAAAGCGGGAAATACCAAAAATATCCGATTGCCAATAGGAGACACAGCGATCCTATTATGGCCATAGAGGTGGTGAAGCGAGCGGCATCACGCTTGGTTAACTCAGTTTTCCGCACTACGGCTTGCATGTTTACGTCATAAATACTGGCGATGGATTGTTTCAGTTTTTCCCAGGCTGGCAGAAAGTCACTAAGATATACCGAACTTCCTCCTGATCCATCTTTCATCTGAAGGCAGAGCTTTAAAAATATCTCAAAATCATTATTGAGTCTCTCGACGTATTCTTTCTCGTGTAATTCTGTTATGTTGTTGTTTTGCGCCTTTAGATTTGTCTCAAAAAGATTTCTACCTGATTCGAAGAGCTTCAAATAATAATCGGACATTTTTCCGGCATGGCTTGTATCATATATGACGTTACTGATAGAGGACCTCATATCGTCAAGACCGGCAAGCATATTCCTGGAATAAACGATGGAATTGTAGTTGTCTTTCAGGATATTGTCAGCTTCCTGACCCAATCTCCCGACATAATAGGAACAAAAGAGCGCAAGAGTGAAAATAATCAGGAACAGAAATCCTAAGCCCCATGAAAGCTTTGTTTTCAGAATCATATTTTCCTCCTGGCCATGAATGTTAAATTTGGTAACGAGCTGGAGTTCAACATTTTTATACATCAACCCTAATGGGAAGAATCATTGTTGGAATACCATCCCATTGGAGTCGCCTCTGTATGGAGTAGGCTGTCTCATTATGAAGGATTCTCTGAAATGGGTTCTCGTGCTTGAATACAAGTTTTCCGGTAAAGATCGTTGATCGTGGAAATTCTTTTACTGTTTTCTCAACAAGCTCTGTAACTGAATCAACCACATCGGTGGCAATTTCTGTCCTGTAGTCAGCAGGAAATCCGTGGACCCTGGTGACTTTTACGTATTTTTCAAGACCATGTTTTACCGAGGCTTGGAGAGCCTCCATTTCGGCAGCACCTTTAAAAGACCCAGAATCAACTTCAGCAACGGAAATAAATACGAAGTTTTTATAGATTCCGGGGAAATGTTGAACGATTGAAAGCAACGTATGAAGTCCGAAGCCGTTAAAACTACTCACAAGCAAGATAGCAGTCATCGCTTTAGGGTCCGTAGGATCATTGTTAAATGGCTCAGTTGCTGGAATATTGGAAAGGGTCTCTTCCAGGTGCCTTACACTGTCTCTAACTTTTTCGTAATGCCTGCGGATAAGGTAGCACAAGCCTATTACGGCAGAAGTAATGAGAAGAGTAACCCACCCCCCTTCTCCGAATTTTTCATAGACTGTGACACAAAGTATTGTAAGGCAGAGGATGAGGCCTATAACGTGGATTACAATATGTCGCTTCCATTTTGCATCCTTTTCTCTGTTTTTAAGGAAGAAACGAATCATACCAAATTGTGAAAAGGAGAAGGTTACAAAGACATTGATGGAGTACATAATTACTAAAGCTGTAATAGAGCCACCGGTATAGAGGAGAAGGATGAAGGCCGCAGCCCCCATGAGAATAACTCCGTTCTGCATGGTGAGTCGTTCGGAAAGGGAGGCGAATCGACGGGGGAGCCAAGAATCGATGGCCATATTTGACATGACCCGTGGTCCATCAATAAAACCTGTCTGTGCTGCCACAACAAGAAGCGCTCCTTCAGAAAGGATGGTAATAAGGGCAATCAGTCCCCCCAAGGGCCAGTTAAAAAAAACTTCGCCGGCGAGTATAGCATTGAGGGTCCGTCCCTCGATCGGCCTTACCTTGAAGAGGAGATAGCATACAAGTAGGCCGCTTGCGGTAATGGCCAGTGATGAAGCCATGTATACCATAGTCCGTTTTCCGGTTTGTACCTTGGGGTCTCGCATAATCTGCATTCCGTTTGATACTGCTTCAATGCCCGTATATGTTCCAGAACCCATGGAGAATGCACGTAGAAAGATCGCGAGGACACCAACAAATCCGATGGTTGAAAGTCCAGAACTGAGGTTTACATTGACCTCATTAAATAAAGGCTTTATCTGCCCGCTATGAGTGAGTATGCCATATCCTATCAGGAGAATATGGGTTGCCACGAAAACCATAAAGATCGGTGCCAGAAAGGTGACTGATTCCTTTACCCCCCTAAGGTTGAGAATGACGAGCATGACAATGAGAAATGCGACGAAAATAAGCTTGTATTTCTGGAAGGAAAGGGGAAGGAAGCTAAATAGAGCATCTCCACAAGAAACAAGAGAGACTGCAATGGTGAGCATGTAGTCAACAAGAAGAGCGCATCCGGAAATGACACCAGCTGTTTTGCTTATTGTGTGTGTAGATACGATATACCCACCACCGCCGTGGGGAAAATGTTCAATAATCCTCGAATATGCATACGAGATAATCAGCACGGTGAAAGCCGTGGCTATTGCCAGGAAGATGGCAAGATATGTGTGCTGTCCGAGGGCACGAAAAGCCTCTTCCGGGCCATACGATGAAGATGAAAGGCCATCGGCACCAAGGCCAATCCATGCAAGAATTGGTATCAACGATAGCTTATGGAAGATTGAGGGTTCTTTAATGTCTCGTGGCGAACCTATAAGTGTTCGCTTCGTTTTTTCCAGGATAGTATGAGGTCGTTCAGGGGTATTATTTTGCATCTGTCTCCTAAGTATATAGTTTAAGCCCCTACTACCAGCACAGAACATTGTGCTTTCTTCTTAACCTTTTCTGTGACACTTCGAAAAAGGGCATACTGAGACCCTGTTTGCCTGTGCTGGGCTATAATAATTAAATCTACATTTCTTTCTGTCTGCATATTTAGGACCTCCTCATGGATTTTTCCTTTCCTGATCTCAAGGACGATTTCAACGGATTTTGCCTCAGGAAATTTTGCAATTTGTCTCTCCATCATTTCAATTTCGCCTACCGGCTGTCGAAATCGCAGAACATGGAGAAGATGGATTGTTGCGCTTTGCTGTTTGGCGAGTTCGATTGCTATCTGCAATGCTACATCTGAAGGTTCTGAAAAATCTGTTGGAACGAGTATTGTCTTTATACCCTTTCTGCCAACCTCAGTACAGCTTATGTCATTCACCATAGTGCTGACTCTCATTGCGAAGTGTCCTTCACACTATGAATTTAATATAGTTCGATATAAATTAGGTGTTAAAAGATTGGCGAAAAGCGTAAAGAAAATATAAAGAAGACTTCGGATAATCGGAAAATTATCTATTAGGACGGATTATTGAGGATCAAATGGCGAAACGCCAATAATTACGAATTACTTAGTCTCGTGTAATCAGCCGATACCCGACCCCTGGCTCCGTGATTATGTAAGTAGGTTGCGACGGATCGGCCTCGATTTTACGTCGCAGTTGACCAATGTAAACGCGCAGATATTGAGATTCTTCCTGATAATTTGATCCCCATATAGCACGCAAGAGCTGTCTGTGGGTTACTACGCGGCCGGCCTGTTGGGCAAGATATTTGAGTACTTCATATTCCGTCGGCGTGAGCTTAACATCCTCTCCTTTGATTGTCACGTTTCTGTGCGCTAAATCCACAGAAAGCTCTCCAAAGGAAAGGATCGGCTCATCATCGGCTTTGGCCGCATGACGCATCGCTACACGAATTCGGGCTAAAAGTTCCCCCATACTGAATGGCTTGGTGATATAATCATCAGCCCCTGCATCCAAGGCCTTGATCTTGTCGCTTTCCTGTTCTCTTACCGATAGGATAATAATTGGAGTCTGTGTCCATTCCCTGAGGCGCTGTATCACCTCGGTGCCATCGAGATCTGGCAGGCCAAGATCGAGGATGATCAAATCAGGGTGGAATATTGCTGCTTGATTTAACCCTTCATGTCCAGAGGAAGCCTCGGCAATATCATATCCATAGCCGTCCAGGGCAGCCTTTAACATTCGACGGATCTGTTTTTCATCATCAACAACAAGTATTCGAGCACCGTCAGATGACATGGTTCGCCCTCTGTTCAGTGTTTGATGGTTCAACGGGCTGCTCCGGGATGGGAAGGGAAAAGGTAAACTTGTTACCGTTTTCATAAGATGATTCAACCCAGATTTGACCCCCATGGGCATCTATAATCCCTTTACAAATGGAAAGACCGAGACCGGTTCCACTCAAACGCTTTGAAGACTCGGAGCGATAAAACTTGTCGAAAACACGCCCACGGTCAGGCTCAGGAATAACTGCACCAAGATCGGCGATGGTGACTAGCAGGGCATTGTGCCTACACCTGGCAGATATAGTGATTGAGCCATCTGGTGGAGAGTATTTGGCAGCATTTTCCAGCAGGTTAATCATCACATGTTCCATAAGGGCAAAATCAGCCTTCACGAGTGGGAGGCCAGGAGGAATTTCAATCTGCAGATGGCGCTCCTGAAGGATTTCCTGGATTTCCCTAAGCGCAACGCCGACGACATCCTGTATATCACACCATTCCTGGTTCAACTTAAGGATACCACTCTCAAGGCGTGTCATATCAAGCAGGTTTGTGATGAACCGATTCATACGTTGGGCTCCATCCTTGATTGTCTGTAGGAGAACGCCCCTGGTTTCCTGTCTGTAGCTGCTTCCTTCAGCGAGAAGGCTTGTTACTGCACCTGTAATGGTGGCAAGTGGTGTTCGCAGATCGTGCGATATAGAATTCAATAAAGCCGTATGCAGTTTCTCGGATTCAGCTAACCATTTTGCCTGCTCAGCTTCCCTTGCTAATTGTAGTCGTATTATGGCCACAGCGGCCAGATTGGTATAGGCTTCAATAAGTTGCTGTTGCTCAGAGTTTATCATGCCCTCTTCCTTATTGGGTTGGATTACAAGGACAGCCATGGTGCATTCTTCTGCCTTAATAGGGAAGAAGAATGCCCGCGCTTCTCCGATAGTCTCTGTTCCCCTTCCGGCTGGTTGACCGTGTTCGAGAACCCAATGTGCCACTGCCAGTTCCTTTTCGTCAGGTAAAGTACTATCAGATGGCTCGGCAGCTCCTTCATACAACACATCAGCCTCACGGTCATGCAAAAGTATCATTGTCTTACCGTCAATAGAATCAGCCACTGTTTTCACAGTCTTTCCAAGGACCTGTTGCAAGTCGGTTTCTGCCACTATTTCTCTGCTTAGAGCATATAAAGCGAGGGTCCTCTTTTCCCGCTGCCTGGTTCTTTCAAGTTCATTTCTGAGTTTAGTTGCCAGGGTTCCCGTAACAAGGGACACCAGCAGAAAGACTAGAAAAACAAAAACATGACTCGGATCGCTCACCGTGAAGCTCAGAACTGGAGGTACAAAGAAGAAGTCAAAGCACAAGACGCCGAGAATCGATGAGAATAATGAAGGCCCCCGTCCCCCAAATACCGCACTAATGAGCACCGGCAAAAGGAAAATAAGAGCAATGTTCACGAGGTCAAACAAGGGAACAAGTAGTCTGCCGATGACCGTAGTTGCCACCACCGTCAGAAAACTCCACGCATAGTGTTTATATGAAACTCGTATTAATGGGGTCTTTGCTGGAATCGAATTTTTTTTGTTAAAGGTTTCATTCATAGATATCTCGACCCTTTAGTAACAGTATACTACAAATTGTATCTGATCTTCATGTCCACTAAACAGAAGTTGGATACACTTATTTTGTAACATGTAAACCGGAAATGTTGACAATGAGTGTGACCGGCGTATAGAATCAGGGTTAATAGTTGGGAGTCAATAGTTCGGAGTTCGGAGACGTGAAAAAGCATTACAACCTTTCACCTTGAACCTTTTACCTCTTTCCTCCGACGCTTTTTATGTATGGACGATATTGACAAAAAAATACTGAACCTGATCCAGAAAGAGTTTCCTCTCCATGAGCGTCCGTATGCGGAGATCGGAAGGCAGGTGGGCATCAATGAGAAGGAGGCTATGGAACGTGTTCAGAAGCTCAAGGACGCAGGCATAATTAGGCGTATCGGCGTTGTCTTCGAGCCAAAAAAGCTGGATTACACGAGCACCCTCTGCGGTGTCCATGTTGAAGAAAAGAAGCTTATGGAAGTTGTGGAGGCTATTAACCGGCATACCGGTGTGACCCATAACTATGAGCGTGAGGGCGATCTCAACCTCTGGTTTACCATCATCGCTGACAAGGCGGAGGAAATCGATGCCTTTATTGAAGATCTTGAACGCCGTTTCACGCTGAAGATTTACCGATTTCCGAAGAAACGTGTTTTTAAGATCAAAACGTTTTTTCCGGTGTGACCTCGCGCCAGGCGCGATGAGTTCGGAGTTCGGAGTAATGAGTTCGGAGTTTGGAGTGATAAGTTCGGAGAGAAAAGATAATGATGAAAAGTTTGACTTTGAAAATCTTTTGGTCTATCAGAAAGCTTTAGAATATGTCGATTTTATCTACAAGTTGACTGCTGGTTTTCCAAATAGGGAAACCCTCGCTCTTGCTGATCAAATCAAACGGGCGGCTGTTTCAATCTGTTTGAATATTGCTGAGGGCAGTGGTGGTAGCAAAACTGAATTTCAATGTTTCTTGATAATTTCACGAAGGTCGGTAAGAGAATGTATTGCAGCAACAGAGATTGCTTTTCGGCAGGGCTATTTTAATATTGACGAACGAAGAGTATCAAGAGGGTTTTGCAAAGAGACATCTAAAATGCTGAATGGCCTAATTAAATCGCTTCGGGCTGGAGTTGCCGAGAAATGACTGACCACTCCGAACTCTTAACTCCAAACTCCGAACTAAACACGCGCAAGCGTGTGTTCCTCGTCGATGGCAACTCCTATCTCTACCGCGCGTTCTTTGCAACCCCTCACCTCTCGAATTCGAAGGGGATTCCAACGAATGCGGTCTACGCGTTCATGAATATGATTCGTAAGCTGCAAAATGAAGAAAAACCTGAGGGATTGATAATAGTCTTCGATTCAAAGGCACCATCGTTCAGGGAGGAAATATCAAAAGCTTACAAGGCACAGAGGCCGCCTATGCCAGGTAACCTCTCAGCCCAAATCCCTTATGTAAAGTCGGTACTTGAGGCAATGGGGCTACCCTTGCTTGAAAAAGATGGATTCGAGGCTGATGACATTATCGGAACCGTTGTAGAGCAATTGAAAGACCATGATGCAGATGTTGTTATTGTCACCAGCGACAAGGATATGATGCAGCTTGTTACGGAGAGGGTGGTAATACTGGATACCATGAAAGGTGTGACAATTGGGGAGAGGGAGGTAGAAGAAAAGTTTGGAATCAAGCCTGCCCTGATGATTGACTACCTTGCTCTCTGCGGTGACACATCGGACAATATCCCCGGGGTGCCAGGTGTGGGCGATAAGACTGCCCGGGAGCTTGTGAGCGTCTTTGGCGCCCTTGACGAACTCTATACACACATCGACGAGGTGAAAAAGCCGGCTCTTAAAGAGAAGCTCATAACGGGTAAAGGCCTTGCGTACATGAGCAGGCAGCTTGCCACGATCCGCCTTGACGTGCCTATTGAGAAGGGAATTGATGACCTGAAAGTAACGGAACCGGATCTGAAGACGTTACGGAGGCTCTACCGGGAACTGGAGTTTTCGGCCCTTTATAGGGATATCAGGGTAGAGGGAGAGGAAAGAAAAGAATGGAAGAAAATCGACCTGGCTTCTCTGAAAAAAGAACGGGTTGCCCTCCTTGTCGGTTTTCGTGGAAAGAATGCAGGTGATATTAACCTTGAAAGCCTTGCAGCCTTTGATGGAGAAGGAATCTTCTTTTCGAAAAGACAGGAGGATCTTATTGAAATCCTGTCTGCTGCCCAAGAGATTATCACCCACAATCTTAAGCCCCTTTTCACCTTCTCAGCTTCTCAAGCTCTTGGCACCCCGTCCCCCTGTCTCCCCGTCCCCCCGTCCACTGTCTTTTTTGATACAATGCTCGCAACCTATCTTGTCAATCCCCTCAGGAAGGATTTTGGGGTCAACTCGGTCGTCGAGGAGTATCTTGATGTGGAATTCTCTTCTCATATAGCAGAAGAGATTATGACCGAAGCCATACCCCATCTCTTTGAACTCAAGGCTGTTCTGGAGAGAAAGATGGACGGGCTTGGTCTTTTGCCGCTTTTCATAAATACAGAAATGCCCCTTATAAGGGTCCTTGCAGACACGGAGTGTAAAGGAGTAAAAATAGACAGGGGAAGGCTGAACAGCCTGTCACGGGAGTTTGACCAGAGACTCAATGGAATCGTCAAACAGATCTATGATATGGCCGGGGGACCCTTCAATATCAATTCACCGCAGCAGCTTTCCCGTGTTCTCTTTGAAACCCTAGGACTGGCACCGGTAAAAAAGACAAAGACAGGCTATTCCACAGATACCGAGGTCCTTCAAACCCTTTCCATAGAACACCCGTTGCCAAAGCAAATCCTCGAATACCGGACCCTTACCAAGCTAAAAGGCACCTATATTGATGTTCTGCCAACCCTGATTAATCCTCTCACCGGCCGTATTCATGCCTCTTTTAACCAGATGGTGGTTGCCACAGGGCGCTTGAGCAGCAGCGATCCCAATTTACAGAACATCCCCATACGGGGAGAAGAGGGTATGAAGATCCGGGAGGCTTTTATACCGGAAGAGGGGCATATTCTTATTTCATCAGACTACTCTCAAATCGAACTCAGGGTCCTTGCTCATATTTCAGGTGACCAAGTCCTTATTGATACCTTCCGGAAGGATGGAGACATCCATTCGAGAGTGGCCCAAGAGGTTTTTGGCGTGGGGGAAGGAGGTGTCACTCAGGAGATGAGACGGACTGCGAAGGTGATCAACTTCGGCATTATTTATGGCATGAGCAGCTTTGGGCTCGCAAAAGAACTTGGCATCTCCCAGAGAGACGCCCAGAACTACATAGAGGATTACTTTGCAAAACACCAGGGCGTAAAGGAATACATGAAAAAAGTTCAGGAAGAGGCCCGTGAAAAGGGTTTTGTACAAACCCTCTTCGGAAGAATACGGTACATCCCGGAGATCAGCAACCACGACAATAACATACGCCAACTGGGGGAACGGGCCGCCATGAATACTCCCATACAGGGAACGGCGGCAGATATTATTAAGATGGCCATGGTCAATATACACAAAAAAATCAATGAACGCGGGCTTTTATCCAGACTCATCATGCAGATCCATGATGAGCTTGTCTTTGAAGTTAGCGAAGACGAAGTTGATGCTATGGAGATGCTTATCAGGGAAGAGATGGAACAGGTGGTCAGCCTTTCTGTACCTTTGAAGGTGAGCCTCGGAAAGGGACATAGCTGGGCTGAGGCCCACGATTAGTAGAGCCTCCGATCATTACCGAGAGTAATTCAGCGCAGACAATAAAGACAAAAACCGAAAAGTAGATCCAGAAGAGAAAGGCGATAAAGACGCCATACGTCCCGAAAAAGGCAGTCACTTTGCCTATATGCAAGATAAAATACTTGAATAGGTGTCGCCCGATGTACCAGAAAACGGTTGCGAGGATTGTCGAGGTAAGAATGAGCTTCCTGTTTCGCACCGGGGTGAGAAAATAATAAAGAAGAAAAAACATGACAAATGTGGCGGCCATGTCGAACAAGGAGAAAAGCAGAATGAACGGGCTCTTTGTCAGAAATGAAGGGAGGATGCTACCCAGTTTAGTCTGGACCATGATGCTGAATATAAAACTGAAAAAGAGCAGGGCCTGGACCATGGAGAAGAGGAACGTTAACAGGATCTCTTCTCCCTTTCCCCTGAAGAAACTTTTCGTGGCTTTTCCGAAGATGATCTGGAAAGAGGGGCGTATAATGGCAAAGAGCCGTGTGGTGAAGAAAAACAGAAAAAGAAGCCCGAGTGGGCCAGAAAGCCTCTTGGATAGAGAGATAAAATTCAATTCCTTGAGAACCTTCTTTGCAATCATGGTGTTATAGGGGTCCGGAACGATGGTTTTGAGAAACGTTTCCAGATGGAGACCAGGGTTGCTGAGATCGATGACATGGCCGAGAATGAAGATTGAAAGAAGTGTGAATGGGATAAAGGTAAGGAGCACATAGAAGGATATGGAAGAAACAATGATATTCCCGTGATCCTTCTGATATTTTTTGAAGAGTTTCTTAATGATATTAAAAATAGATTTGGCTTTACGTTTTGTAACCATAATTTATATACTGGCTTTAGCCAATCAGTTTAACCAGGGTTTTCCATTAGGATGAGCATCTGTGTCTGGCATTCCAGCAAACACACCCTTTGCGCTCCAGCGGCTCCACTCGCTCGTGTTCGGCTGCGGACATATTCCTGGGGCTAGCGTCGCCCCCTCCACGAACAAAGTCCGTGGAGCCTCCTCCTCTCGCCCACTGTGTGGGCTGGCTTCCGCACCTTTGCTTACCGCAAAAGACCAAGCTTTCTTGCCTCTCGACGGTTTGCTTGAGGAAAACCCGACACAAGCTCTCATGACTAATCCTTGTCGAACATCATATGTGATCGTTCTCATGTCGCATATCGTTTCTGAAAACCTTCTTTTATGACATAATATATACAATATACTGGTTAAAAACAGTTGTTTTCACTCCGAACTCAAAACTCCGAACTCCCAACTCGTATGGGCATTACCCAATGCGAATACGCGGATCTGCCATGGCATACATGATATCAGCAAGCAGGTTGCCGATGAGGGTCAAAAATGCACCGATGACGAGAATTCCCATAATGGTGGGATAATCCCTCGCCATCACGCTCATGTAAAACAGTTGTCCCATCCCAGGAATGGAGAAGATGGATTCAAAAATAACACTCCCGCCGATGAGGCCTGGCACAGACAGCCCGAGGATTGTAATGACCGGCAGAAGGGCGTTACGCAGGGCGTGCTTTCTGATGACTATTCGTTCCGGCAGACCTTTGGCGCGGGCGGTAGTAATGTATTCCTGTCTCAAGACTTCAAGGAGGCTGTTTTTCATATAACGGGATATTCCGGCAAGACCTCCAAAAGCTGAAATTCCTACTGGGAGGATCAGATGGCTTATAACGTCCCAAAGCTTCTCAAGAGGGGTCAGTTCTCTGTAATTAAATGACTTTAGGCCCGATATGGGAAGAAGCTCAAGGTAAACCCCAAAAAACATCATAAGAAGGAGGGCGAGCCAGAAGGTTGGCATTGCATAGCCTGCGAAGACAAAGGACGTAAGCAGCTTATCTCCTATGCTGTCTTTGTGCTGAGCACAGTAAACGCCAATAGGAATGCCTATCATAAAAATGAGGGCCATGGACAGGAGATTAATTGATATAGTTACTGGAAGGCGTTCCTTGATCTTGTCGATAACAGGCCGCCTGTCCGGGGAGAAAGAGATACCAAAGTCAAATCGTATAATACGCTTGGACCACATCCAGTACTGCACGTGGATTGGTTTGTCTAGTCCGTAGATGCTTCGAATCCGTTCCCGAACCTCCTTGGTTACCTTGGGGTTCATTTCCACGCCTACGATGTCAGGTTCACCGGGTGCGAGATGGATCACCGCGAAAGATATGAGGGTAATGCCGAAGAGCATGGGAATCATGAAGAACAGTCTTTTAAGGAGATAGCGCAGCACGGGAGGTATACCTCATCTGTTCCCTGGGTACATACCACTCAAGGTTGTTGTATGCAATACCTGCAGGAGCAGGCTCTATGCCTTTGATTCGCTTATGGACTGCGACAAGAGAGTAAGGGATAAAGAGAAATGTGTACGGCTGCTCGTCAGCAAGGATCTCCTGGATACGGAAATAACATTTTTTCCTTTCCTCTTGATCCATGGTATGGCGGGCTTTGATAATCAGTTCGTCAACCTCTTTATTTTCGAAAGAGATGAAATTGAATTCCTTCACTCCCTGTTTCGATGAATGCCAGACGTCGAATAGATCGGGCTCCGGCCCGAAGCTCCAGCCAAGGATAACAGCTTCAAAATCTCTTTTGTCAATGAACTCGTTGACAAAGGTTGCCCACTCTATTGTCCTGATTTTCACGCTAATCCCTACATCGCGAAGCCTTTTCTGGATCAGTTCGGCTGTTCGTATTCGTACATCGTTGCCTTGGTTCACGAGAATCGTAAATTCAAAAGGTTTTCCGTCTTTGACAAGGGTGCCGTCCTGGCGTTTCTCAAATCCCGCATCTTTCAAGAGGGCCAGGGCCTTTTCCTTACTATATTCGTAATGCCTCACATTCCCGTTATAGGCCCACATATCTGGCTTGTAAGGACCGGTGGCCTCCACGCCCAGTCCCAGGAGGATGCCGTCGATAATCTCCTGCTTGTTGATGGAATAGGTGATTGCCTGTCTCACCCGTTTGTCCTTAAAAACCTCATGTTTTAAATTGTAGCCGAGGTATACGTATGAAAAGCCGAGGTACTTATATTTGCTGAATTCTCTTCTGAAGCCAGGATAATCTGTCTGCTTCAGTGCCTGCATCGGGGTTAGTCCCATCATGTCTATGGTATACCTCTTTAATTCGAGAAACATGGTAGCAAGGTCAGGGATGACCCTGGTGATGCGGCGTTCAATAAATGGTTTTCCTTCAAAATAATTGTCGTTTGCTGCGAGGACCACGCGATCAGCGGGAATCCACTCCTTGAACAGGTACGGGCCTGTTCCCAGAGGCTTCCGGATCAGGGGAGATGTTGTAATATCCTTTCCATCGAGGAGATGGCGTGGAAGAATTCCAACGGTCCAGCTCTGCAGCGCAGGGGCAAAGGGTCTTTCGTAGGTTACTTTAAAGGTGTAATCATCTATTGCCTCTGCTTCTTTGACCGGCTTGAAATCCCCTGAATAAGGGGTTGGCGTCTTTGGATCCACGATTACCTTGTAGGTGTACAACACGTCTTGAGCAGTGAAGGGTGTGCCGTCCTGCCATTTCACATCCTTTCTCAAATGAAAGATTATGGAAAGGTTGTCTTTTGATATTTCCCAGGACTTAGCAAGAACCCCGACGATGTTGAGGTTCTTGTCATACTTCACGAGCCCGTTATAAATGTGGCCAGCTATGTCGTGTGACGCCGAATCCCCTGCAAGTATAGGGATAAGGTTTGATGCCTCCCCGATCGATGCTGTGATGATTGTGTCCCCATATGCAGGCTTTCCCGGATCATCATAGAGCTTCGCCTCTCTGGGCTTGCTGCAGGCGGCAAGCGTTACCGTAGCGAGAAATACAATAAAAATTTTTTCCATCATTTGTCTGGCCGTTATTCTAACAGGGGCGAACGGCAAAGTAAATCAAAAGACCTGTAACGCTTCATGAATGTTGTGCGATGAGCTTAATCTCTAGGTGTGTGCTAAAAGGCGTTGCGAGGCTTCCAGGATTCCCATGGCCTGGCTTGCGCGGTTGGGTCGTTCTTCTCGGGCAGGGTTGGCTTTCCCGGCTCCCACCCGCAGGGCATCATTTCTCCTGTGGACCTGTTGTGTATGAGGGCTCGCAACTGGCGCAGGATCTCGGCTACGTTTCTCCCACGGTGGCAGCGAGCATGCGCCGCCGTGCACCATACGGGACAATACCTTCTCTTGCCATTCGCTGTGACTGTTTATTGTATCAGTGCTTACCACAAGGATTTCAGCGCCAAGATCCTGAAAAGCAGGATGTTTGACGGCAACTGCCGCCATTTCTGTTGGTCAAACAACAGTGAAATCGCCGATGTAGAAAAGAAGTATGACCCATTTCCCCCGGTATTGGGAGAGATGTACTTCTGAGGATTCACCCTCCTGGTAGATCAAAGCCTGAAAATCAGGTGCCATTTCTCCAACTCGAAGTATTCTATCCATACAACACTCCTTTATGACTTGTTTTACTGCTTATCTGCCACTATTCATCTGCGCCAGGATCAGAGATGTTTCACTCAAGAGGACCCCCGTCTCCAGGCGCTGAAACCTGCTGCCAACCCCCTCCTGATCCCCACTACCACAGCACGGCGGTCATTAATTTCTAGGACATCCCCTACTTGAAGCGGCGTCGGTTTGCCGCCCGCCTCTTTTGGCCTTTTGGCCAGCCGGGTCTCAGCCCCCACGTCGTTGACGATGATTGCGTCTTGCCTGCGAAGATCACTCAGGTTCCCCTCGATCATCTGAGGAGGGCCTCCGATGAGGGTAGCGTCATCGAGACTCAGAACATTAACAATCTGAAAGTTGCCATCTTCCAGTCGAGCCTTGAGAAGCCCTTTGTAGAGAGGAACTGCCCATTCCACCCCGGTGACGCCTCTCACCCGGAAAAGCTCAGTATCCTGAAGAGGCTTTATGTCGTCGATGAACTGGACCTTGGGATCCATGACCCAAATATCGGGTTGCGAAAGGTCGTTAATGAAGCTGTAAGTTCGGGTCATGAGGCCCGTGAAGATGGCCGACTGCTGAGTGATCAGGAGAGCGGCGAAGGTAAGCCCCATAATGAGCCCCAGGTATTTCCCCCGATCACCCATGAGCATTTTTAATGCGATAAGGTACACTTATTTACTCCAGTACCGACAAAAAAAGTGTGCGAAAAGATTATAATGCGTGGAGGCTCTATGTGCAAGCATTTGTCTTCATTACAATTCAGTCAACCTGAGGCGACAAATTACCTTTTATCCTTGGAATCTTCTCAAGGTACTATCGGCAAATAGTTTCGAGGGTGTATGGTGAACTCACTCTTGCAGGTGCCGAACAGAACATGGTGCTGGTTTTTTTGTCTTTTCAGTTAAGGTTTTAATGTATAATTAAGAATGCCGAGGGCGAAATTGACAGAACAGCCGACCTATGAATTTTGTTATCCCATAACGATTCAGCCCCGAGACATCAACTACGGTGGACATCTGGGCGTTGACTCATTAGTATCGATTATTGGCACCGCCCGTGCTTACATCTTCAAATCTATTTGTTTAAGTGAGGGCAACCTTGGCGATAACAGGGTAGGGATTATTATGACGGACTTCATGGTTAACTTAAAGGCAGAGGGTTTTATGTTTGACAACCTTGAGGTCTACACACACGTCGGGGAGTTGACCAAAAACGGCTTTCGTTTTTTTCATAAGATTACACGGGGACCATCTCTTGTTGCCCTGGCTGAAGCCGGTTTTCTTGCCTATGATTACACTGCGAAAAGAGTGACCTCAGTTCCAGTGAAATTTAGTAATGCCCTTGGATTATCCGGATAAGGGTATTCCCAATCACAGCCAATATTTTGGAATCCCTTATATCATAACATGATATATTTCGAAGGCTTTCCTCGTTAGTTCTTCCCTGGCTTCAGGTGCTGCAATATTGATCAGCGATCTCATACGCTCCCTTACGGTCTTGCCTTTCAATGATGCTATACCGAAATCAGTAACAACGAAATCAACATCATTCCGTGACGTTGTCACTGCCGCCCCTGTCTTCAGTGTAGGGACTATCCTCGATGCGCCTTTCGCTGAACTTGGTAGGGCTATGATGGCTTTTCCGCCCTTCGACAACCGTGCTCCCCGGACAAAATCGAGTTGGCCTCCAACGCCGCTGAATTGCTTGGCTCCAAGGGTATCAGCGCATACCTGCCCGAGAAGATCCACTTCCAGGGCAGAATTGATTGCAATCATCTTCTTGTTCTGCGCGATAATATAAGGGTTGTTCGTGTAGTCCACCGTGCGCATTTCAATATTCGGGTTGTCATCCGCCCAATTGTAGAAGCCCCTTGTCCCCATGAGAAAGTTTACAATAATTTTTCCTTTATGAAGTGTCTTCCTGCGCCCAGTTATCACGCCTTTTTCGACAAGGTTTTTTACGCCGTCAGATATCATTTCCGAATGAATACCGAGATCTTTGAAGTCTGTCAGATAGAAGAGAACCGCATCCGGGATGCCGCCTATACCAAGCTGCAGGCAACAACCGTCGTCAATAAGTTCTGCAACATGTTTTCCGATGTTTTTTTCAACCTCTGTCAGTTCAACACTTTTCAACTCCGCAATGGGCGCATCAACTTCCACAAAATAATCGATGTCCGACACATGGATGAAGGAATCCCCGTGTGTTCTTGGCATGGTTTTATTGACTTCAGCAATAACGGTTTTCGCAGACTCGACAGCGCTCTTTGTGTAATCGACTGAGACGCCCAGACTGCAGAAACCATTGTTGTCAGGAGGGGAAACTGATACCATTGCCACATCAACAGGAAGCGTACTATTGAAAAGAAAAGGAATTTCGCTAAACACATAAGGGATGTAGTCTCCCCTATTGTCCCAGATTGCTTCTCTTGTTGGCGCTCCCGAGAAGAGTGCAACGTGCCTGAAGATTTTGGCATATTCCGGACGGCAATACAATGCCTCGCCCATGGGAACCATGTGGACAATTTCTACATCTTTCAGCTGTTTTGCCCTTCCCACCAACGCTCCCGGCAGGAGTCTCGGTTCGCCGCACGCATGGGAGAATACTACCCTGTTACCCGACTTTACTATTTTTACAGCATCCTGAGCGGTGCGCAACTTTTTCTTATACTGTTTCATTGTTCCTCCCCACCGGGTTCTTCATTGTCCGTTACAAGTTCCCCTGCATTCAGTGATATGGTTGTTCTGCCTGGATAAACATCCTTGCTTTTTGTAAGGCATTCACGTGAACAGCCGTTAACAAGGACAAGAATGTCAGATCCTTTTCCGGCAGCAATTTTTTCCACAATAGTCCGTATGTGCTTTGGATGCACCTCCGGGTTACAGTTTCCGCAATATCTGATATTTTTCGCGCTGGTATGTTTTACTTCTTCCATATATTCGGTTTGACATCCTTTTGAACTTGATGTCTTACTTTTTACTTTTCACATCTTGCTTCTGTTTCACCCCAGCCAGTTCTTTTGCCATTTCTTCTTTGTAGTTGAGGTTTGCAAGCCTTCCAATCATGATCTTCTGTGCCTGGGGAGAGCCTGCTCCATGCATAGACTCGGTAAGGTACCCAACTGCACCAGTTCCAAGGGTAAGGTTTTCAATCAAGCGCTGTATCCTGCATCGATCTTCCGTGCTGAAATCTGCAGAGCCCTTGAGATACTTCTCAAGAAAATGTCCAACTTCAGTACTATTGAAATCTTTCTCGGAAGGAAGGGTGACAAGGATTCCCCCGGCTATATCCTGGGCAAGCCGTGAGATTTCGTAAGGATTTCTTGTAACGTTTAACTTGCAAATATTGGCGAGCATCAGATCAATGAGATACGTGCCAGAAGTAGTTGGTTTTCCTTCTGCTGAACATGCTATACCGCACGAGTAAATGGTTTCGTTCAAGTGGATCATCTCGATTATCTTATCTTTGATGTGGGTCACACCTTCCAATCCCTGTAAACGGGCTATGGCCTGGGCAGCGCCAATAAGAACGTCGCCTACACCGCTTTTGCACCCGCCATAACTCTGCCGGTGATATCCGGCAAATCGTTCCACCAATGTTCCTGAATATTTGTACTCGCCTGCCATAAAAACCCTCTCCCATGGCACAAAGAGATCATCAAAGATAATTACGGCTTCCTGGCCTCCAAACATCGCGTTTCCCACATCTATTTCGTTAAGCTCCAGTTTTCGTGTATCGCAGGATTGTCTTCCGTAAATGTAGATAATTCCATCGGCGTCAGCAGGCATTGCAAAACAGACGGCATAGTCCTTATCTTCTTCCCTCATGTTTTGTGTAGGCATTACAAGCACCTCATGGGAGTTTATTGCTCCAGTCTGGTGTACTTTCGAGCCTCTCACAACAATACCGTCATCCCTTCGTTCTATGATGCGTACGAACATATCCGGGTCAGCCTGCTGGGCAGGCGCAAGCTTCCTGTTACCCTTAGGGTCAGTCATAGCACCGTCTACAACAAGATCGTTTTCTTGAACATACTTCAAGTAATTACGGAATCGCTTGTTGTATTCTGTTCCCAAGTCAGCATCCATCTCGTAGGTCACAGAGTCAACAGCATTGAAGCCATCAAAACCAACGCACCTCTGGAAGCAGCATCCTGTTTTTTGCCCAAGGAGTCTTTGCATTTTGACCTTTTTCAGTAAATCTTCAGTGTTCTGATGAAGATGGGTAAAGCGATTAATCTTTTCACCTGTCAGACTTGATGTTGTTGTGAGCAGCTCTTCATGTTCAGGCTGCTGGCTGAGTTCATAGGTCATTGCACAGGCATTGATTGAGGGCCTGATAATCGGATGGTCCACATAATTTTCTACAAGTTCACCAAACATGTATATCTTCTTTTTCATTTTCCGTAAACTTTCAATGTATTCATCCCGCGTCTTGAGGGGCATGATTTCCTCCTTTATGCTTTAATTACGGAAGACAACTTCCGCATTAATCATTCAGCAAAATATATGCCATTACTTTACAATACTCGTGTAGTTTAAACTAGCTCCAGCAGTGTGTTTGCAGCGCCTCAGTAGAATAAAGAAAGGTTTTTGCAAATAGAAGAAGGTTAATGATGCATAATTGCATCAGCTAATAAACGAGCTAGACAGCAAGATACTGCTTCTTGATATTCTCATCCTTCTTGAAGGTTTCGATGTCTGCCTCGTATTTTATATGGCCTTTATCGATGATGACAACACGGTCAGATACGGCCATGGCAAACCTGATATTCTGCTCTGAAAGGAGGATGGTTGTTCCCACCTCTTTAAGCTTCAGAACAAGGTCTTTTAAGTTTTTCACCATAACAGGGCTCAGACCCTCAGAGGGCTCATCAAGGAGCAGTACTAATGGGTTGCCCATGAGGGTCCGCGCTATCGTAAGCATCTGTTGCTCACCCCCGGATAAAGTCCCACCCGGTCGCGACTGGAAATCCTTCAACACTGGGAAGAACTCATACACGAGGTCAAGATTCCAGATACCTTTTCTTGCCTTCCCCATTGTTGTGCCCAGGATCAAATTCTCATTCACCGTAAGAGGACCGAAGATCTTGCGGTCCTCAGGGACAAGCCCGAGACCGAGTCGGGCAATCTTGTAAGGTTTTAACCCGGTTATATCTTTTTCTTTGAAATAAACCTTTCCTCTTTTCGGCACGATGTCCATCACGAGGGTTTTGAAAGTTGTGCTTTTTCCGGCTCCGTTCCGTCCCATAAGGCAGAGGGTCTCACCTTCACGAACCGTAAAGCTGACATCGAACAATATATGACTCTTGCCATAATAGGAATTGATATTATCTACAACGAGGATATCGGCCATTTTAGAGCACCTCTTTCCCAAGATAGGCTTCAATTACTGTTTCATGCTGCCGTATGTAATCCGGCGGGCCTTCTGCAATGAGCTGGCCCTGTACGAGGACTCTGATAATCTCCGCAATACCAAAGACCATATCCATATCATGTTCGATAAAGATCGTCGTCAACTGGAAAAACTCATGGAGTTCTTTCAGGAGGGCCATCATCTTCATCCGTTCATCGGGTGCCATCCCGGCGGTCGGCTCATCGAGCAACAATATTTTAGGCTGCAACGTCAGGGCTATCGCGATATCGAGAACCTTCATATCGCCATGGGATAATTCAGAAGCCTTCAGGTCCTTGCAATGAAAAAGCCCTATTTTGTTAAGAATAAACTCTGTGTGTTCGCGGGCATCTTGAAAGGCCATCTTGTTTACAAAAAACTTTGAATTCTTCTCGAAGTGAGCCAGGGATGCAAGATATATGTTATCATAGACAGACTCCTCCAGAAATACATTTGCTACCTGAAAGGCACGCACCATCCCGAGCTTAACGATACTCTCAGGCCTTGCCTTTGTTATGTCCTGGCCTTTATATGTAACAGTCCCGTCATCAGAAGGAATGAAACCTGTTATCAGATTAAAAAAGGTTGTTTTCCCTGCCCCGTTAGGCCCGATGATTGCTGACATCTCGCCCTTCTTGAAGGCGATATTTACATGGTTGGTAACATGAATACCACCAAAATGTTTGTCAAGGTTTTTAATTTCCAGAATTGCAGACAACCTCTGTCTCCTTTTCCTCATTGTTTTTGCGTCCGCTGAACTTTTTAATGCCCAACACGCCGTTCGGGAACAAAAGAACAACGATAAGTACTACAACACCGATATAAAATGACCAATACTCGGTGTATTTCCCTACTATCTCTTCCAATCCCGTAAGTATCCCGGCGCCTACAACGGGACCGAAGAATGTGCCCATACCGCCGATAGTCGCCATGAGTATTGCATTTCCTGATGTCGGCCAGTGCAGCATATCGGGATGGATGCTCCCGTCAAGGCCGGCATAGAGTCCACCGGCGACGCCCGCAAAGAAGGCCGATATAACAAATGCTTTGAGCTGGTTTTTATATACGTTCAAACCAAGGAACGTGATCCTCTGCGGATTCTGCCTTATGTTGTTAAGAACAGTGCCAAAGGGTGATCTCCTGATTCTCCACAAGATATATATACAAATAGTTACTATTATGAAACTGAAGAGATAGTATTTCGTTACACCTCCGCTGAGAATCTCAGGTTTTGCTATTGCCTGGATGCCGTCGTCCCCACCCGTAAAGTGATAGAGCTTGAAGGTCAACCCCCATACCAGTTGAGCAAAGGCCAGCGTCAGCATGGTGAAATATATGCCTGTTAATCTCAGCGTTAAAAGTCCGATGAAAAAAGAAACGAATGCCGCTCCTACAGCCCCCAGAAGTATATAAAAAAGAAAAAATTCAGGACCTGTTGCCTTAACAAGCATGCCGGTAATATATGCGCCAACTCCATAAAAAAGGGCATGTCCGAAGGATACAAGACCTGTCGTGCCATACAAAAGATTGAATGCAACGGCATAAAGACTGAAGATAATAACCCTTGCGACAAGATGGATGTAATGCGTACCGGGATTGACAACGAGTATCCCGAGAAAGAACACGAAATAAACGATCCAGGGCAGATATTCTTTTATCTTCTTCAAGGCGCTATTTCCTCCCCACCGCTTTTTTCGCAAGAAGCCCTTCAGGCTTTACAATCAGCACTACAATCATAACAATAAAGGTCAGGATCGTGGCCAGTTCCGGCATCCACAGGATACCGAAAGAGAGGACCTCTCCGATGATAAGCGCACCCAGCAAGGCGCCCCAGAAATTGCCGAATCCCCCGATCACCACTACTATCATTGAGTCGATAATGAATTCGACGCCTGCTCCGGGTGTAACAGTTCTTAAAGGCGCCGCCAGCACACCGGCCAGCCCACCCATTGCTGTAGCTACTCCAAATACAAGCGTCATGATCATGGGCACATTTGTCCCCAGAAGACCGAGCATAGTCCTGTCAAGGGATGATGCCCTCACCATCCTACCCTTGTCGGTCTTCGTGAGAAAATACCATGCAAGCACAACAACGAGCAAACCTACAATAATGATAAAAATGTTGTAAGTCGGA
>Ga0105103_10000380_pt1 | contig 24944 bp, 23 predicted proteins | sample PPLLaktember2015_2_FD_79107 | JGI IMG/M metagenome (GOLD analysis project Ga0105103, IMG submission 79107) | Freshwater sediment microbial communities from Prairie Pothole Lake near Jamestown, North Dakota, USA - PPLs Lake P7 Core (6) Depth... | ecosystem: Environmental > Aquatic > Freshwater >...
AAAAAACCATTAACATTTTTGTCGTTTTGCAGAAAAATATCCGACGAAAATGTCGAAAATGGCGCAGGCCCTTTGATGCATTGCGCTATCATACTTCTAATGCCATACTGCTCTTAATGATTTTTAAGACAGGTCGGCGGACTTCATAGCGATGCCAAACCAAGGCTGTCTCGATTCAAATGGCCGTTGTAGCAAAGGTTAACCTTGAGAAACATGGATAAAAAAGGCAGGGGCATTGCTGACCCCGCCTTCTGAACTAACGACTTTGCAGACATGCAAAAAAAATGTCCTCACTTCCTAGTGACACGGAAATATCAGGGTATGTCCCGTGCTACTTTGTTAAAACATTTCTACGTAGCGCCGGCTGGAACCTGCATGCCAAGGGTTTCCATGGCAGCAACAGCCTTCTCTTTGACTGATTTTCCTACAGAGACAGCATCAGCAATATTTCCTGCCTTGAAGCTTTCAAGCGCCTTGGCCCATTCTTCCTTGGCACTGGCAAGTCCGGATTTGGCATCCGCAAATTTCTCAGCAGTAAGGTTCGCAGGAAGCTTTTTGGATTTGGAGAGCATGTCAACCCGGCTCTGGACCGCCTCTACCATCTTGGGAACTCCCTGACTCAGATCCGTCCAGCTCTTGGTCAGTTCTTCCTTCTTGGCCTTTGCTGCGTCAGGGAGGCCTTTTGCTTTCTCTGTAAACGCTTGTGCTTCGGTGATGACGGCCTTATACTCACCCTTGGCGAGCTTATCCTTCATGGCGGCTAAGGCGCCCTCCATTGACTTCACTTCGTCCGGCACATATTTCGCTGCTTCACCCTTGGATGCGTTGAATGCCTCCTCGGCAGCCTTGACTGCCAGCTCAGCCGGTCCCTTGTCACCACTGCCGCATGCAACCAACATAAGAGTACTTACAAACAAGACAATTACTAAACCAACGATGTTTCTCTTCATACTATTCTCCTTTCGTGCTTAACTGTGTCCTGTAATCGGGTCTCTGCCCCATTATGGAATGCGCAGTTTTTGACCAATCTTTATCATATTGGGGTCTTTGAGGATGTCCTTATTTGCCTCAAAAATGTTTGTATACAGACTCCCATCTCCGTAGTAATGCTCTGCTATTTTCCAGAGCGTATCTCCTTTTACGACTTCGTGATACTGTGTAGCGTCATATTGATCAGAACCACCTGATTCTTTCACTTCATCGTCAGCCACCTTTGATCACCTCCTTTCGAGTCTGCATGCTCAGATTTATCAAAATTTATCGAATCAAATACAATAAAAAAACATTTAGCATCTTAAATATATCCTAATTCTTTATCAAAACCGAATTTCCATACCAGGGCGGCTATGATAGCGCCTACAATGGGTGCAACAATAAAGAGCCAGAGCTGGGCGAGGGCTTTGCCGCCGGAGAGAAGAGCGGGGCCAAGGCTGCGGGCAGGATTGACGGAAGTTCCAGTTACCGGGATAGCCACGAGGTGAATCAGCATCAGTGTGACGCCTATAGCTAGCCCAGCCATGGCGCTGTTCCCGAATTTTGAGGTCGTTCCCAAGATCACGAAGATAAACAGGAAGGTCATGACTGCCTCAATCACAAAAGCGCTGAGGATATTGTAATTCCCAAGGTATCCATCACCCCATCCGTTGGCGCCGAGTCCCCATTCCGGCAAGGTGAACCCTGGTTGGCCCGACGCGATCAGGTAGAGGATAGCGGCTCCAAGAATTGCCCCGAGGCACTGGGCAATGATGTACCCGATGGCATCCTTCCCCGTCATTTTTCCCGCAATTAGCACCCCGATGGTGACAGCTGGATTGATGTGACAACCCGAAATCCCGCCTATGGCATAGGCCATGGCTACAACCGCGAACCCAAAGGCGATTGAAATCCCTAACAATCCTATTCCGCTCGGTCCCACACGTGATGTTCCTGCGATCACTGCAGAACCGCAACCGAATAAAACAAGGCTGCATGTTCCGATAAATTCTGCAGTATACTTTTTCATGCTTCTCTCCTATCTGATAAGAATCGTTTTAACATCATGTCTTCAGTTCAGATGTACACTGCGGGCACCTGGTAGCCTTGATCGGGATGGCTGAGAGGCAGAAAGGACAATCCTTTGTAGTCGGTGGTGGCTCTTTCTTAAACCTGTTTACGTTCTTGATGACGAGAAAAACTGAAAAAGCGACAATGAGAAAACTGATTATCGTATTAATAAAGACACCTATGTTGACCGTGACCGCTCCGGCAGCCTTGGCTGCGGCAAGGTTTGCGTACGGAGCTGCCACCTTGCCTTCCTTAATTGTCAGGAAGAGGTTCGAGAAGTCCACATTACCCAGAAGTAGTCCGATAGGCGGCATAAGGACATCATCAACAAGTGATTTGATGATCGTACCGAAGGCAACCCCTATGATGATGCCAACAGCCATGTCAATGACATTCCCCTTCATAGCGAATTCTTTGAACTCTTTAAACATTTAGCCCTCCTTTGCTGCTTTAAGCAGTTTTGAAATTTTTGCCCAACAATCCTCTCCGTTTTTGCAGATTGACCGGCCTTCGCCATGACTATAGTTCTTTACGTGTCTGCTCTTTTCACATATAGCATAAAGAGAAAACAGGATGCTTAACGTATAGCCTCTCTTTATTACATATTTCATGTATACAGAAAAGTGTGACATTCGCTACTGTCAAATCAGCAGGTACTGTGTGGAAATTCATAACTTCAAACCACTCTCCCAATCAAAATCTTTCTACTTTCTTATACTATTGTAATTATAAGCATAACAAAACAATCTCAAGTACTTAGATTGCCACGTCCCATTCTGACGTGACTCGCAATGACTTGATTGCAAAATGGTATATATAAGCAAAGCCAGATAAAAAGAGGGGCATCCTCTTTAGGTCTTTCTGAACAAAGTACCTCGCCGTAAAGCTTTTTTAACATTATCTGCCACCCAGTACTCGTTTCACCAGCATGGCAGCAATTCCCGCCAAAGCCGCCTTTGCAAGAGGGCTGCTAAAAATACCCCCACCGGAACTGCCGGCCTCTCTGTTTCCTTTAAGCCCGCCCAGGAGATCGCGTAAGAGGCCAGGCTGCTGATGAAGTTTACCGGTAATATTCGAGAGCCAGTCCAAATTTCCAAAGCCTTGTTCCTGATCAGGGGTAAGCCCTGGAAGGTTAAGCCCTCTGCTTTGTGCCTGACCTGCCAGCATCCGACCGAATTCCTCCCGGTCTTGCGGGGAGAGGTGTCCGAATGCATCGCGGGCTGCCTGCTCATATTCCGGCTGAGACACCTGATGGGACACTTGCCCGTAACGGTCCAGCACTTCCTGGTCTTCATAACCTTCTGAGGGAGGACCCTCTTGGAACCGATTGAGAAAATCCTCGAATCCCGCTTTGGCTTCATTGTTTCCCAACAACATATCTAACAAACCCATGTGCTAATGCCTCCTTTTTAAGATGATGTTACAGCATTATTGCCACAAAATGTCATAGTCGGTCAGTTTTGAAGGTGTCGCAAGCCTGGATATTACCTTGCTCAAGTCCTGTCTTGAACCAACGCACCCTCTGCGCAGAACTTCCATGGGTAAACGCGTCCGGGACTACATGGCCTTGCGTTCTTTTCATAATTCGATCGTCGCCAATCGCGCTGGCAGCGTTGAGCCCCTCTTCGATATCACCGGCCTCAAGGATCTGGCGACTTTTGTGGGCCTGATGGGCCCATACCCCTGAGAAGCAGTCGGCCTGTAATTCCATTCTCACAGATAATTTGTTTCTGTCAGCAGGACCAACCCTCGACTGGAGTTCCTGCACCTTTCTGGATATGCCCAGAAGAGTTTGCACATGGTGTCCCACCTCATGGGCTATGACGTAGGCCTGGGCAAAATCCCCCGAAGCGCCAAACCGTGTCCGCATGTCTTCAAAAAAGCTCAGGTCCAGATAGACCTTGTGATCGGATGGACAGTAAAACGGCCCTGTTGCCGAACCAGCCATTCCGCACGCCGATTCAACGGCCCCTGAGAAAAGAACCAGCTTAGGTGGCTGGTATGTCCGCCCGCCCTTCTGGAAAACCCCCTGCCAGACGTCTTCTGTCTCGGCTAAGACCACTGCGACAAACTTCCGATGGTCGTCGTTTACATCCGGTCGACCGCTTCGTTCAACTGAAACGGAGGGAGCCTGTGTTTGCGGGATCCTTTGTAAGAGAACTGTCGGATCAATACCAAAAAACATTCCGATTAACACGATCGCCAATAATCCAAGACCACCTACCCCGCCGATCTTGGCACCTCGAGGGATACCCATCCCTCTGCGGTCTTCAATATTATCACTTTCCCGACCATCTCTCCATCGCATCGCATTTCCCCTTTCAATGTATCGAAAAACGCTTATCTAATGCCGTTCAAATAGTTTTATAACGGCCGTGTATATTTTTATATAGTACACATCATCGCTCGAAGCAATGATAAATCATTAAATAATTATTGATTCGCCGATGGGTTTCATGCAATTTTAGCTCTCATCTCTTTCGAAGCAAAATCGCTTAGCTTAGAAAACTGCTTTTCGAGAAAGGCACTTTTAAGATCTTTGGCAATAGAGAGCGCTTGCAGCAAGCTGAAATTTCCCTTTTAGCTCTTTCTGCCTGGCTCTCTACATACCCGATTGACAACACAATCGCTTGTGGCTTTATCTGACTATCATGCAACAACAACGTATTTATACTTGGCTCAGACCTGAGCATCCTCCACCGCAAGTCCTCATAAGAGTTTGAGCAATGTATTTTCTTACACCATGCTCCTCAGTATCTCAATGCCTTTTAAAACATTCTCCTCACTCGATGCAAAGGAGATTCGGACATGGGATTTTCTCCTTGAAAATACGCTGCCGGGAATAACAAAAAGGTTCTTTTCCAGTGTTTTCTCTACAAAGGCATCCCCGTCGTCACCAGGAACTCTTGGGAAGATATAATACGCCCCTTTTGGTTTAACAACCTCATACTTATCCTTTAATCCGTCGTAAATGAGGTCTCTTTTCTTTTTATACATTGCGATCAAACTATCCGTATTGTAATCAAGGGCAAATAATCCAGCCTTCTGGGCAACTGAATTGACACTGCTGAACACATATTGTTGATTTGTTATCATTGTCTGGATGATCTCCTTCGGGCCTGCAACGAAACCTAATCTCCAGCCCGTCATCGCCCATGTTTTTGAGAATCCACCGATGGTCAGTGTGTTTTCATAGAGCTGTCCGAGATAATTATTCCGCAAACTTTCCTCAAATATGAATCTGTCATAAATATCATCAGAGAAAATGAGGAGATTCCTCTCCCGGGCTACCTTGACCACCATTTCGAGCTCTTGTCTCGAATATACTGCACCTGTTGGATTGTTCGGGCTATTAATCAGAATGGCTTTGGTTTTATTTGTTAACACTTTCCTGAGAGCTTCTTCCTTTAAACTGAAATCAGGATATGTATCAACGTAAACAGGTTTTCCCCCGAGCAAAAGTAGCTGATATTCATACAAAACAAAGTAAGGATCAGGGATTATCACCTCATCACCCGGATCTAAGGTTACCAGGAATGAAAGAAGCAATCCCCCTGTTGCTCCGGCGGTGACAATCACATCATCACAGATAATTCCCTTTCCTTTAAGATAATGAAATATCTTCTCCCTGAGGTCCGGGATGCCACCGGATGGTGTATACTTGTTGAAACCTGCCCGTATCCACTTAATTCCTTCCTCTTTTATTGCATCGGGAATATCAAAATCTGGTTCTCCAATGCTAAGATTGATAGGATCTTTGACCTTGGCTGCCAGATCAAAGATTTTTCTTACACCTGATGGCCTTACATTCCTTACTCTCCCTGAAAGTTGCATTCAATCCTCCTTCTTCAGAGACTTGATGATATCTACGATACGCTCTATTTTTGATTTCGGAAGTCCTGAAAAACATTTCCGAAGCTCGTCTTCGGTCAGAGTTTTATTGAGAAAGGCCATAATGTCAGTCCGTTCCCTCCAGCATCCAATCAAGTTTCTGCACGGCAAACCATCGTTCACAGAAACACAGTAATCAAACTGCGTCAACATGCCAAGTTGAAGACAATAGATCTCCATATCACCCCACACAAAACACGTACTGATTATAGTACCACCATTAAGTGCTTGAGGCCAGAGACATTAGGAAATTGCCTCCGGCCTCTAAAATTCTACGGCCTTTAACCTTGAACCTTTAACCTTGTCTTCTAGCACCTCTTCAGGTCGCACACAAGGCGCTCAATCTCTTCAAAGGGCATCTCATAATCTGTCAGCTTGCCCGCAAGATATGCATCATATGCTGCAAGATCGATAATCCCATGACCGCTCCAAATAAGAAGGATTACTTTCTCTTTTCCTTCCTCTTTCGCCCTTTTTGCCTCTTCTATAACCGAGGCGATGGCGTGGTTTGTTTCGGGCGCTGGGATAAATCCTTCGGTTCTTGCCCAAGTCAGGCCTGCTGCAAAAGTTTCAAGCTGGTTAAACGCCCTTGCCTCAATAAGCCCATCGGCGAGACACTTGCTCACAAGTGGCGCCATACCGTGGTACCTCAAACCACCAGCATGAATGCCGGCAGGGATAAACCCGGAACCGAGGGAATGCATGGGCAGAAGGGGCGTGGTCTTGGCGGTATCACCAAAATCGTAGACATAAGGGCCTTTTGTCAATGTGGGACATGAAGTGGGCTCACAACCAATTACCCTGATATCTTTACCATGTATCTTGTCTCTCACATAAGGGAACGAAAGACCTGCAAAGTTGCTGCCCCCGCCCACACACCCTATGATGATATTGGGATACTCGTTAACTACTGCCATCTGTTTCTGGGCTTCGAGACCTACGATTGTCTGGTGCATTAAAACGTGGTTAAGCACACTGCCTAATGCATATCGGGTGTCTTTCGAGGTCACAGCATCTTCAACGGCCTCGCTGATGGCAATTCCCAGACTCCCGGGATGCTCAGGGTTTTCCTCAAAGAATTTTCTTCCTGCATTTGTATCGGGACTCGGGCTAGGCACACATTTCGCGCCCCAGGTCTCCATCATTATCCTTCTGTATGGTTTTTGGTTATAGCTGACCCTCACCATGTATACCTTTGCCTCGAGGCCAAACTGGTTACAAGCAAAGGAAAGGGCGCTCCCCCATTGCCCTGCACCTGTTTCAGTAGCAATTCTCTTAATCCCGAAAACTTTGTTGTAGTATACCTGAGGAATTGCGGTATTTGGCTTATGGCTTCCAGGAGGGCTAACACCTTCGTTCTTGTAATAGATTCGAGCCGGCGTACCAAGAAACTTTTCCAGATTGGTGGCCCTGTATAGCGGTGATGGCCTCCACATATAAAGTTTCTCCAACACCTCATCGGGAATCTTGATCCACCTTTCCTGGCTTACTTCCTGTTCGATCAGGTTCATGGGGAATATCGGCGCAAGCATGTCAGGTGTGATCGGCTGACCAGTTCCGGGATGAAGCGGTGGTGGCATTGGAGTGGGCAAATCCGCTTGAATATTGTACCACTCTCTTGGAATGTCCTTCTCGCCTAAAAAGATTTTTCTATCCATAAAGCCCCCTTTTTTTTGAAATCCTTCTATCCACCGCTAATTACCAGTATGTTGTAAAATCGACTTGCATCCGATAACAAAATATTAGACAAATAAACAAAAAGGCCATGGGGTCTCCCAAGAACCCATGGCCTTCGCATCAATGGTCACCAAAACCACCAAGGGTATAAATACCATCCATGGCACTTTTGGACATGAGGTAATCAAATCCGGCACCCTCCACGCCCACCGATGTGCTCTCGGGTATCTTCTGTTATAATCCTGACAAGCTAAAGACAAAAAATCTTACTTTTGCTATGTCAGCCCGAGAACATTGGGAAAAGCTTCTCTACCCCCTAATCCCCCTAAAACAACGTAATATATAAAACAAACGTCCCCATTATATCACTAATAAAAAATAAGTATAGAAACAGCAATCAAAGTTGTCAAGCAAAATGTGCGTGCAATCTGTATGCAAAACATTTACGCAAGGTCAATCATCTTGACGCTCAGCACATTCTGCAAAGATGTTAGCTCTTTGACAACACTGTCTTCTACTTTCTTGTCAACATCCAGAAGTGTAATGGCGAGTCCGCCAACTTTTTCTCTTCCGAAGTGCATACCTCCAATATTGATGTTATGCTTGGCAAATACATTGCCAATGTTGGCGATTACCCCTGGCTTATCATTGGTATACAAAAAAACCATTTGTCCTGTGAGTTCTGCCTCAAGGTATATTTTATTGACCCTGATTAATCGGGGCTCCTTTTTGCCAAGGAGTGTGCCATGAGCAACATTTTCTTTACCATCGCCCCGAACGATGATGGCAAGAAGGCACGTAAAGTCTTCATGATCTCCCATCTTTGACTCCATAATCTTAACATCACGGCTTTTCGCAATAGAAGGGGCATTGACATAGTTAACCCCCTCGAGCTGTTTTGAAAGTATACTTTTAACAATACCCTGGGTAAGAATTTTTGTATCCATCTCTTCGATATCGCCCATGTATTGGATCTGGATCTCCTTGATAGGAAACTCTGTTATCGCTGACACAAGAGCTCCAAGGTTTTCGGCAAGCTTTAGGTATGGCGCAATCTTCTTTGCAACGTCGAATGAGACCGATGGTGCATTGACACTGTTCTTAATGACACCATTCCGAAAAAAGTCCACAATCTGATTCGCAATGTCAATGGCGACTTTGTCCTGCGCCTCTGCAGTCGATGCACCGAGGTGTGGGGTGCACACAACATTATCGCAGAGTACCAGAGGATAATCTTTCGGCGGTGGTTCTTCATCAAATACGTCCAGTGCCGCACCGGCGATGCGACCTTCCTGGAGGGCCTCATTGAGGTCTTTCTCATTAACGATAGGGCCTCGTGCAACATTGATAATGATAACGCTCTTCTTCATCTTTGCGATGGCATCTTTATTGATGATACTTCGTGTTTCTTTTACCAGCGGGACATGAACGGTGATAAAATCACTTTCTTTCAGAAGGGTGTCGAGATCCACAAGTTCTATGCCTTTACTTGCTGCAAATTCCTTTGAAATAAAGATATCGTAGGCCAAGACCCTCATGCCGAGCGCTACAGCCTTCTCGGCAACGATGATGCCAATATTTCCAATACCGACAACGCCCAGGGTTTTACCATAAATTTCGACGCCCATGAGTGCCTTCTTTTCCCACTTGCCCTGTTTCATAGTCCTGTCTGCTATACCTATCTTACGGGCTGCGGCAAACATAAGGCCAATGGTATGCTCGGCTGCTGCGAGGGCATTGCCTTGAGGAGTATTCATTACCACAATACCCTTTTCTGTTGCTGCCTGGACGTCAACATTATCCACCCCTATGCCTGCCCTCCCAATTACCTTGAGCTTGTCTCCTTTTGCAATAATATCTTTCGTTATTTTTGTGGCACTCCTCACAACTACTGCGTCATATTCTCCGATAACATTCTGGAGTTCTTCGGCCTTCAGTCCGGTCTTTACATCTGCTGTAAGATTAGCCGAAGCAAGAATCTCAAGGGCTTTAGCCGATAGTGCATCTGCAATAAGTATCTTCATAACGCTCTCCTTTTTATAGTTTTATGGCTCTGATACTACCTCGAAGCAATTGAAAATAATTCCAACAGGATTTATCCGCTTGACCTCTTGCGAAAAAAGTAGATTCCCACCGTAAGCCCAAGGCGCTAAAAATATTGGAATCTATACAGCGAATGCAATGAGCATGAAGGGGAGGCTCTGCCGGCCGGGGCACCCACCCAGGGAGTGGGTCGCGCGGAGGGGGCGACGCAAGCCCCGGTACTAGGAAGGACATCGCAGTGTGTTTCACGGCCAAGGGATACTGTTTCCGCATAGCCATCTCCTCGTAATACTCCATACGATTGGTGAATTTTGTATTTTGCAAAATGTGATTATGGAAGTCAAGGAAAATCATGCAATTATTGCATTCAACCTGTCATCTTCAGCAATCTTGCCTCTTTATTATTAATAAGGTAGGATCATTGAGGTAACATGTTGTATTGACAATTGTTAGGCAATCCGCAGTATGATATATACACGGGTTCATTAAAATCCGTGAGTTAATGTGGGGGTATGAAATGCACTTACGAAAAATAACACTTTTTCCTGAAAAATATCCATCAGGAGATTGTTACCCCTTCAATCTCCCCAACCTGAATACCACCAGGACAATATCATTCGATCATCCCATTACTTTCTTCGTTGGAGAGAATGGTACAGGAAAATCAACCCTGCTTAGGGCCATTGCCCACCGATGTGGCATTCATATCTGGGAACCCGAGGAAGGTCGCCGAGTCCAGTTCAATAAATATGAGCATGAGCTATACAAATACATCAGCGTGGAGTGGACAGATGGCGTAGTGCCGGGATCATTCTTCAGCTCAGCAATTTTCGAGTATTTTGCAAACATCCTTGATGAATGGGCATTCGTCTCACCGAAAACCCTCGATTATTTCGGTGGTAAATCCCTGATGGTCCAATCTCACGGACAATGTCATATGTCGTATTTTAAGAGCCGATACAAGCTGAAGGGGCTCTATCTCTTAGACGAACCGGAAAATGCCCTTTCGCCAAAAACACAGTTGCAGTTCCTTAGTCTCCTGAAAGCAATGACCGAAAAAGGTCATGCCCAGTTTATTATCGCTACCCATTCACCAATCCTGCTCGCAGCAAAGAATTCCAGCATTTATAGCTTTGATTATTCCCCGGTTCAACAAATCGGTTACGAAGACACAAACCATTATCATGTTTACAAAGAATTTATGAATGACCGGGGCAAATTCCTTTAAATATTACAAACAAGACGGGCCATACCGGGACAGCCAATCTCTTTCTCAAAATAGGGGTCTCGCCATTCATCGAGCAGCCGGAATCCCTTTTTTTCATATGCACGCTGTGCAGGAATATTCCCAATGTAGATTGAGATTTGTGCAAACCGGAAACCCTTTTTCCGCCCGATAGCCATTACATTATCGAGCAGCATCTCTGCAATTCCTCTTCGGCGAAAATCAGCACGTGTCGCTACGCTGTCAATTATCCAAGCTCCCTCCAGAGCCGGAGGAATGCATGTGGTTATCTTCGGAACTCTTCCTGATTTCATTTCTTCCGGTGGAGCATTGCCCGCCTTTCTGAAGACCTCGGGTAATGCTTGTTGCAGAGCAGGATAGCCCAGGGCGTTGGGATCATAGCCTCCGAGCCCAGCAACTGCCTTCCCTTCTGTCTCTGCTATCAAATAGCATGAATAATGAAACAGGTGAGGCGTATCAGTCTCAGCCAGCAGTTTGAGAAAGCCGAGACACTCATCCTCTGGCAGATTTAGGATTACCTCCCATATGCCTCGTTTTACATGCGCCCTACCGGCAGTCAGCATGAGCCACGCAAGAAATTCAGCGTCCTCCGGTCCGGCTTTGCGTATTCTCAATTCCATGACTGATATCAATTCACTTTCAATATTCTATTCTAAGAAAACCATTTCTTAATATTTGATAATTAACTGCAAATTGGTATGATTTCACCGCAAATCCTCAGAAATAATATCTAATATAAGGATACCACAGAATGGGGACGTTGCAATGGGATGTTAGAATTAAGGATTAAGGAGTAGGGATTCGGAAATTAAAGGAGTAGAGAAGAGAAAAGAGGCCAGGGCTTACCCATGGCCTCAACCTCTATAATTTCTCGACTTAACAGCTACAGGTACCGCAACAGTTGTCGGTTTTCCCTTTGTTATTAAGGGCAGATGTTACCGAAAAACCGCTGCCTTTCGGTGTCTCGACGAATTCAACGTTGATTGGTTTTACTGAATCCAGAAGGTCTTTGTTAACAAGGAATGTTAAACCGCCTTCGTTAAAAACCTCATCATTTTCTTTTGGCTCATCCAGAGCCATGCCCAAAGAGGGCCCTGCTCACCCACCCTCTGACATCATGATCCTTATAGATTGCGGATCCTTAGCATCTTTGAGGTATTCTTTAATAACTTCTACTGCCTTTTGAGAAACCTGAAACATTATGAACTCCTTACTGATAGATTTGTCATTGTCAAGCGCCAACAACAGTGTCTATAATCATATGCATTATTCGCAGATTGTCAACTATTTTCGTCAGCTTTGTCATCTCTTTTGTGCTTATCCGCTGAAGTGCTCTTTGAAAGGTGCCTGCCATGCCTCCAGAAGCTTGTCCATAGGAAGGTCGATTATGATGTTCCCTAGGAGCCCTTTCACTCTGAATCGCTTGTCCTTCATTGTTTTGCCAAGGATACCAAAGGGGATCGACCGAAAGAGCATTGAGAAGGCCTTTAGGTCTTTCTGCCTGATGGATACGACAAACCTGCTCTGCGTCTCAGAAAAAAGGAGAAAATCATCCCTGAAGATGCCCGACGAAGGAACAGCATTCAGGTCGATCTCAACGCCAAGGTCACCGGCAAATGCACTTTCTGCCAAAGCGCAGCCTAATCCTCCGTCAGACGCATCATGGCATGACTTAAGAAGATTTTGACGAATTGCTTTTTCAATTACTTTGAAGGTCCTTTTTGCTAATGACATGCGCACCCTGGGCGGAATATTCCCCATGAGACCATGGTTTGCAAAATACTCAGACCCACCCATTTCAGGATATGTCTTTCCCACAGCAATGATAAGATTACCCTCTTCTTTGAAATCCATGGTCATGACTCGCCTGGCATCATCGATGACAGACAGGGCGGATATGAGGACGGTCTGAGGCACAGAGATCTTGATATTGTTAAACATATAATCATTTTTCATGCTGTCTTTTCCTGATATGCACGGCGTACCAAAGAATGTGGTGCTGTCATAGAGCGCCTTATTTGCTCGCACGAGCTGGGCAAGCTTATAAGACCCTTCGGGATTTTTCTCAGAGAAAATAGGATCAGACCAGCAAAAATTGTCGAGAAGGGCCATTCTGTTGAGGGAACCACCGGTAGCAATGTTGTTCCGGATTGCCTCATCGATAGCACAGGCCATCATGTGATACGTGTCGAAAGCACTGTATTTTGGGCATATTCCATGGCTTATCACAATTCCTTCTTCTCCACTCAGGTCTGGTCTTACCACGCCTGCGTTGCTCGGGCCGTTGTTCTGTGAACCGGTAAGGGGCTTCACAACGCTTCCACCCTGCACCTCATGGTCATACTGACGCACCACGTACTCTTTGCTGCAGACATTCCACCGTCCTAACACCTTCATAAGGGCCTTACCGTAATCTGCAGGCTCGTTAAAAGGCTTTTCATCCCTGATTTTTCTTTCCCACTTTGCTGCAAGCCTCATCTTCGGGAGTCCCTCATGAAGAAAATCCATGTCAAGATATGCCACTGTCTTCCCCTGATAGAGGATATGGAACTTTCCTGAATCGGTGAACTCTCCCAGAACGGTTGAGGTAACATTCATCTTCTCAGAGAGCTCCAGAAATTCATCCAGTCGTTCAGGGCTCACTGAAACATTCATCCTTTCCTGCGCTTCTGAAAGAAGTATCTCCCACGGGGCAAGGCCATGGTATTTAAGGGGCGCCCTGTCTATATGAAGAATGCATCCATTTGTATCCTCTGCCATCTCCCCGACGGACGATGAAAGACCACCGGCTCCATTGTCTGTAATGGAAGTGTACAGGCCCCGGTCTCGTGCAATAAGGAGAAAATCTGTCATTCTCTTCTGGGTGATGGGGTCACCAATCTGGACTGCACTTGTTGGAGAGGCCTCTGAGAGCTCTTCAGACGAAAAGGTTGCCCCATGGATTCCATCTTTTCCGATTTTGCCGCCCACCATGACAATCGCATCCCCCTTGAGGGCCTTTTTTTCATAACTCGGCTTACCCAGTATCTCCCGGGGCATAATACCGCAGGTACCACAAAAGACAAGGGGTTTGCCCAGGTAGTTCTCGTCAAAGACAAGAGAACCGTTCACCGTGGGGATACCGCTTTTGTTCCCCCCATGCTCAACCCCCTCTCGTACGCCTTCCAGTACCCTTTTCGGATGGAGGAGCCGTGGCGGTATTGTTCCTTTATAATCAGGGGGAGCGAAGCAAAAGACATCGGTGTTAAAGATCAGTTTCGCTCCCATACCCGTACCGAAGGGGTCTCTGTTTACCCCCACGATCCCCGTTAACGCTCCACCATATGGATCAAGGGCAGATGGGGTGTTATGGGTCTCTACCTTGAAGGCCAGATTATATCTCTTGTTGAACCTGATGACGCCGGCGTTATCTTTGAACACGGAGAGGCAGAAATCCTTCCTTCCCTTCTTTCGTCGTATGGCATCTGTCGAACCTATAATGTATGTCTGAAAAAGGCTTTCAATGGTTTCTTTCCTTCCATCTACCTTGTAATCGATAATCGCATTGAAAATCTTATGTTTGCAATGCTCCGACCAGGTCTGGGCAATAGCCTCCATTTCCACGTCTGTTGGTGATTCACTAAGGCCTACCTTCTTGCGGGCATTGATAACACTTTTCCTGAGATAGTATTTCCGGATTTCTTTCAGTTCATCTGACGAAAGGGCCCACGTCCTCTCCCTGTTGATTCTCATCATCTCTTCAAGGCTTGTTGTTATGGGAAATACCTCTACTGTTGCCTCATGGGCGATGTTCACCTTTGGAGCGAAGACCATCATACCGCCATCGCGGTTGTACTGGGATGCGTTCTTATAGACATAGCGGTTGATAAGCGTGTTGGCAAGCATGCCCTCAGCTATTGCAGTTATATCGGATTCGGTGAGCTTCCCGGATAAGAAGTAGATATGGGAGGTGTAGACGCCCTCGCCTTCGCCAAAGCGGTGACCGGACAGGGACTCAATAACCTCTTTTGCCGTTCTTCCCACGTTGTCAGTAACGCCAGGCTTGAAACTCACCTCGATTGCCCAATCGCCTGCCATGGGAACTGGTTTATTTACGTATCCTTCCTGGATAACCGGGTCAACAAAAGCATCGGTCCTTAGGATTTCAAGGATATTATTGCTGAGGTCTGCATCTATAATATAGGCCTCAACAACATTCGCTTCCACATCGAGCCCCATATCCCTCTTGATTCGTTTTTTCAACTTCTTTCCCGGGACATCCCGGGTGCCTGCTTTGTATGCAATTTCTATCCTGTGGGCCATTATGATAAAAACTCCTTCAAACGTTTTATACTATCAACTACAGTCGCCTCTGAGTGAGGCTCAACGGTGAAGATAATCTGTTTCATCTCTATCTGCCCAAGAAAGTTCTTAAGCTCACGAAAAGGAAAAGACCCTGAACCAATGGGAAGATGGTCGTCAAAGGTACCATGGTTATCGTGGAGATGCATTTCTCTGATCCTTTTTTTGAGTGGAACCAACCAGTCGTCAAGGGAAACCTTTGAAAAAAGATTGAAATGACCTGAGTCAAAACAGAACCAGAGATTCTTTTCCTTGAAATTGTCGAGGAGGGCAATGAGGGTTGCAGGTGTTTCTTCAAAGATATTTTCTACGATGATGGGAAGGCTCTTGTCCGCTACACCAAGAACCTCTGTCCAGGTCTCGATGCTTCCATCAAGCCAGAGCTGCTCATTTCCATCGAAGCGCCATTTGTCATATCTGGGATGGCAAACGCAGGCCCGTGCTTCTAAGATGTTCCCCATCTCTGCAGATTTCTTCAGTTTATCCCGCGTGATTTTGCGTATTGACCTGTCATAGCCACCAGGGCTCAGGTCCATGAAAGGCGCATGCACCGTACAGGGAATCTTGAAATCTCGCAGCTTTTTGCTGATCTCCTTCACATGGCCCATGTCAATCTCCTCAATAAGATGATTGTCGAGATAGATTTCAAGGCCAATAGAGAGGCCTGCTGCCTTCTCCAGGTTCTTTTCCACCATTCTGTATGGCACGTTGACAAAAAGGGGCATTTTCAGGGTTTACCGATTATGTAAATGTACAGTGGATGGGGGCAATAAATCAACAGAAAAACCGGGACAGCTCATTGCGCATGGTTAATATTGAAAGATTCGCAACAAAGCTTTCCAGCCGTTATGAGTTGTTTTTTCGACTCAACAAATCCATTCAATAAGATCAAGGTTTAGCGCCATGTAATACAGAAGAGCTTCGTTCTAATTGGGTATCCGGGAGTATTGAATGTGAAACTGTGGGTCGGTTAGGTACATAGATCACTTCCCACAATGTAAGTTTAGTTATGGTATTTTCTGCAAGTTATTTAAGCCGGACAACTACCTCCTGTAGTGATCAAAGGTCCATCTTTGAAAAGTATTTCATATATGGGAGATAATTCGTGCTGTACGTCTTAGACCCAGTCTCCGTTGAAGCAGTTAATTGCTAAAATGAGATTATATTGCATCACAGAACCACAATGTGTAAAAATTAATCTTCCATTGAAATTTAAAATGATTAAAGATCCTATTAACAAAGTTCAGGGAGTAGAAGATTGAAAGTGGCCATCATGGGTGCTGGCATCACCGGCGCTTACCTCTATAGGCTCTTGAACCGTAAGGGACAGAGGGTCGATATCTTCAACAAAAAGCCTGGAACACGTTGTGGCATAAGTCCCTGTGCGTGGGGTACATCGCAGGAATTTATCGAACTTGTCAATGCATCAGGACTTAACGCTTCACTCTACATCCTGACCCCATCAGACCATGTAATCATGGATGGTATCCAGATTAAGGCCAGCCTCATGACCATTGATAAGCAAAGACTTATCAGAGATCTTCTTCAAGGGGTAGAGGTGCGTTATTCTCGGCCAGATAAAGGGAAATACGATAGGATCATTGATGCAACCGGTGTCGCAAGGAGATTTCTGCCGCCCATTGAGGATGACATAGTGCTGCAGTGCACCCAATTTAGAATAAAGACCGATGTACCTCGGAGCAACGAAACCAAGTTAGGGAAGATCGGTTATGCGTGGTGTTTCCCACTTGCCGACAACACATATCATGTTGGCTGCGGAAGTCTTTTGTCCGATCCTCTGAAAATCCTGAAAGAACTCGCCTGGGTACATAACGTACCACGAAGAGATATTGTGTGCGGCTGCGGGGGCACCATACGTTTGACAGGACCCGAACACTCACAACCCTTTTTCGTTGCCGTTGACGGGCATGAGGTTTGGGGAGTTGGAGAATCCATTGGCTGTGTTGCACCCCTTGCGGGGGATGGCATTGTTTCAGGGATGAAGAGCGCCCAGATTCTGCTGAAGCACTGGAATGATCCTTCCGGATACGCAAAGGCGATAAAAAAGGAGTTCCGCTGGATGGGTCCTGAGCGTAAGGTTATTGACAAGTTGCGGAATAATGAGAGCCTCCGACCAGGAGACGCATGGGTGCTAAGAAAAAATTCAAGGAGGATGGGGATGGAAGTACGTCTCAGAGATGCAGCGATCCTTTTGAAACATTTACAATGATCTTTCGGGATCCAGAGCTTGGTGCAGATATTGTGCAACGTTTTTTTTCGGGAACAGGTGCAAGCTATGACCAAATAGTAAATCTATGCACAATAGGATTTGACAGCCTGTGGAAGAAGAGGATGTTGTCAAAAATTCCGCAAGGGCCGATTCGTATCCTGGATCAGGCATGCGGAACAGGTATCCTTACCTTTAAAATGGCCCAGAAGTATCCTGAAAGCCAGATCATCGGGGTTGACATAACGGAAGAATACCTGTCCATTGCAAAATGTAAAGCTGAAGAAAGGGGATTCAATAATGTAGAGCTGATTTTAGGAAAGGCCGAAGAGGTTATTCTGGATCGTGTCTTTGACTGTATCACATCATCCTACCTTGCAAAATATGCAGATCTTGGAATCCTGATAGGTAATGCACGGAGTATGCTCAGGGATGGTGGTAGCCTCATCATTCATGATTTCACCTACCCGGCAAATCAAACATTTGCTCTTGTATGGGAATTTTATTTCAAAGTCCTCCAGACAATTGGGAAGCAATGTTACCCTGAATGGAAAACAGTCTTTTATGAATTGCCTGGATTTCTTCGCAAGACCCGTTGGGTGATCCAACTGGTTAAGACATTAGAGACAAACAGGTTTGCGAACATAACCGTGGAATACCTCACCTTAGGAACCTCTGCAATCGTCACTGCAAAGAGAGCTTAAACTCTCTCAGGCCCTATTAAACATAGTTATTATTTGAAGGGGTGTTGCCCGAAGCATCTCGCTAAAACCTTTCCTCAGAAATGCTTCGTCTATTTCAGATACAGCGGCTTTCAAACGGCCCTCGATCTCCATTTCCATGAGTGTTGCGGAGGCGATGAATGGTTGACGGGATTGGTTTTCGATGATGGTCTTCTCTCCATTCAGTAGGCCAAGGATAACCGGATGGACATCTTTCATGAAATGCAAAAGTGCAGGGGTCAGCAAAGCCATTTGTTCCGGCCGGACAGGCTCCCCTGCCAGATATTTTTTGACATCTTGAAGATCATCCGCTATCTGGTATGCTTCACCAATCCTTAAACCAAACTTGTAGCAGGCCTCCTGCATAATGCTGTCAGCCTGAGCCGCTATAGCACCGAGACGGCATGCAGTTCCGAAAAGTATGCCTGTTTTGAGGCGAATAATATCTTCGTATAGCCCCCCTATTGTCCTGCCGGACTCTATCTCTTGTGCTAGTAACCTATGATCCAGCGGTTCGTGCAAAGCCCCTTTTGATATTTCTGCAATGGCCTTGGCCACAACTAAGCCATCGTCTCTGCCAATGAGACTCATGGTTTCAATAGCAGTGGCAAAGATGACGTCACCTATAAGGACTGCCCTTCTGGCTCCTTCTATCGTCCAGACAGCAGGTAAATTTCTCCGCGTTCTATCCTGATCCACAAAGTCATCGTGAATTAATGTTGCAGCATGGATCAGCTCGACTGCTGTCGCCCTTGGAATGGCTGATTCCAGAGCGCCTCCAAGTGATTCACAGATCATGCAGGTAAGGACTCCCCTGATCTTTTTTCCGGCTTGAAGAGCGCTCAGTAAGGTGTCTGCCTGCCTCATGGTAATACTTCCCAGCGAATCGCACAGGACCCTATTGAAGGCCTCTTCCAGATAAGGGCTTACCATTTCCCTGTATTCATCAAAAGTTCTCAATATCACACCGGCTCCATCAATTCCGGAAAGACTATCAACATCTGGTGGCTTTATCCCTGTAATCGCCATATTGCTAGTCCTCCACCGAGGAGCATCACGCCAATGCTGATACTCTTTAATATGGTCTCGTATCTTTTCATCAACCAAGCCTCCTGCTCCTGAAGTTCCTCCATCCGTCGTTTAAGATCCCTGTAAGGGCGAGATGCTTTTATCTCGATGAGACCAAACAACGACATAGCGCCTGCGACCGCAAGGGCTTCGAGAGAAACTCTGTTCGTCTGAATGATGTACCCGGACAGAACCGGCATGAAACCCCACGATAAGGCGAACCATCCATCTGTATGAAATTTGCCATGATACCATTCAAGATTGTACGCAAACACGAAGAAGCCTTCGAGGATTGCCATAGACCAGAGGAGAGGCACATAGAAAAACATATAGTAAATAGCGATGGCGTATGCGATTGCCAAAGAGAGGATGGCCATGAACCACAGTTGTTGACGTGTGAATACGTTTCCCCATGGCTTAATTTGCGTGCTTCCGAGGGCGTCGAGAGCATGAGCTCCTATGCCCAAACCGAGGAAATAGATAACAACGATTGCGATCACCCGATCCCACAGCACAGTCCAAGCGAGCATAGAGCCAATTAACGAAAATGTGAGAACCATCCCGGTATACGGCAGGAAGAGAAGCCCAATCAAGGTCTTGAACCTCGTGGAGCCGAATTTTGGCACAAACCATTCCGATTCCCTGGTAACAGGACTATTTTGCTTGTTCATTTTCATTTCCTTCCGGTTCATCAAGCACAAAGATTTTGTCAGAAAGCCCGACATTAATTTTAAGATCGTTGAAGGCAATCGATCTTTCCAGACGCCCGTCGGGGGTTGATTCTTCAACTCTTACAGGGAGCCAGCGTCCCTTATCTATAAAGAACCTGTAACTAGTAATTACGCCTTCACGGAAATGGTTTTGGGCAATCACCTGGATGACGATGTAGCCATCCTGTTCTTTTACATTTGGTGTACGATAAGGTTGATCGGCAAGGCTATGGCCTATATTCTCGATCAGGAGGCCGAGGTCGGTTTTGTCAATGGGCTGTTCGAAAGAGCCTTTCAAGAGAAAGTGGTCAGGGGATAGGTGGAGCGGAAAAAATCTCGCAAATCCAGGAAGACGGACAACGGCCTTTCCATTCTTATCGGGATAGACCAACACCATTCCTGTCCGAGGTGACTCAATGTCGATTCGCAGCAGGTTAGGCTTCTTAAACCTATACAGGAATCTTTCTGCATCAAAGTTCTTGTCTCCCTTGTACGTCCTGACCTCGATCTTCGCTTGGTAGTCGTAAACAGTGGCATATGTTCTTTCCATATAAGCCATCAGAGTCACCGTATCCGGTATCGTCTCCTCCGAAGCAAAAATCAATGAAAATGAATAGAAGCCGAAGATCAGACAAAAAGTGTAGGCACATACTGATCCTCGTAATGTTTTTATCATAGAGGAGCCTGACCTTGAGCGCATATAAGCTGGCCCTTTTCCTTTTTGACATTATAAAACCATAAATGCCTACCGTCAATCAGGGCATTGGGAAAAGAATAAAGGTTTAGTCAGAATACGAGGTTGGTATTGATAAATTTACACAAGGATCGGGCGAATGACTTATTGTCAGGACCCAAAGGACGGACCGTATCTCTCCAGAATATAGAATTTAGTTGGGCTTCCCGCCACGTTCGGCCCGAACGAGATAGCTCATTACCCATAACCTGTTACCATGTTTTGATTCTCCTGCTATTTGAATTAGAGCAGGTACTCTGGTAAAATATAACTGCGCCACAGGTCTGCGAGAACAGTTCGGAGTATTTAGTTCGGAGTAACCCACTCACCCCGAAAGCGTGAGGAGATGTCTGGTCCCGCTGTGCGGGATACAAGGGACAAATCCCAGAGATAGGAGCATAATGGATAAAATTTTTGTAAAAGGTGCAAGGGAGCATAACCTCAAAAACATTGATGTTGAGCTTCCCAGGAACAAGATGGTGGTCGTTACCGGGCCGAGCGGCTCCGGAAAATCGACCCTTGCCTTCGATACTATTTACGCTGAAGGACAGAGGCGCTATGTTGAGTCCCTATCGTCTTACGCCCGGCAGTTCCTGGAGCTCATGGAAAAACCTGACGTTGACTATATCGAGGGGCTTTCCCCCGCAATCAGTATAGAACAGAAGGCGATCAGCAAGAACCCGCGCAGTACCGTGGGAACTGTAACAGAGATTTACGATTACCTGAGGCTCCTCTTTGCCCGCATCGGTCACGTGTATTGCTATGGGTGTGGCAAAGAGATTACCAGCCAGCATGCCCCTCAGATTGTTGATACCATTCAGGCTATGGGAGCAGGCACCAAACTTTCCATCCTCGCACCCATCGTACGGGGAAGAAAAGGGGAGTACCGGAAAGAGATCGACGAACTCAGAAAGCAGGGCTTCACAAAGATCAGGCTGAATGGTGCTGTTGTAGACCTGGCCGAGGAGATCACCCTCGATAAGAACAAGAAACACGAGATTGATGTTGTCATTGACAGAATCACCCTCAGGGATGGGATAGAGCGGAGGCTCTTCGAAGCGGTGGAACTCGCGCTCCATAAAGCAAACGGCATCATCAAGGTAGAAACCGACACAGAAACCCTCGTTTTCAGCGAAAAGTTTGCCTGTCCTGATTGCGGGATCAGCTACCCGGAAATTGCGCCCAGGATGTTCTCTTTCAATAACCCCTATGGGGCATGCCCCACATGTTATGGCCTCGGCGTAAAGGAGTACTTTGATCCCACCCTCATCGTTCCGAATCAGGATCTCTCTCTGCGGGACGGGGCAGTCATCCCGTGGAGCGAAAAAAACCCGGTCCACTTCATGCCCTTTCTCGAGGCTCTCGTAAATCATTACAAGATTGATATCCGAAAACCTTTCAAAAACCTGCCGAAAACGGTGCAGGATGCCATACTTTTCGGTTCCAATGGGGAGGAGATAACCTTTCACTACGACAGAGGCCCTCGGAGAGATTTCGTTCAGAGGGAATTCCCCGGTGTAATCAAGGAACTCCAGGATGAATGGGAGAATGCACCCCCCTGGGAAAAGGAAAAATTTGAAAGGTTCATCAACCTCATCCCATGCCCCACCTGCAACGGGGCCCGGCTCAAGAAAGAGATGCTCTGGGTAAAGATCAACAACCTGAACATCGACCAGGTTGCTCAGATGACCCTCTCCCGATGTCTCCAGTACTTCAAAGGCATCGATCTTACTGATAAAGAGAAGGAGATCGCCAGGACAATCCTCAAGGAAATCAGCGCCCGTCTGCAATTTCTCATCGACGTGGGCCTCGACTATATAACGCTTTCCAGGAATTCAGCAACCCTTTCGTCCGGCGAGTCCCAGAGGATAAGGCTTGCAACCCAGATAGGCTCGGGTCTCACCGGCGTTCTCTACGTCCTGGATGAACCGAGCATAGGACTTCATCAGAGGGACAACGAGCGACTCCTTGCGACACTCCGTCGTTTAAGAGACCTGGATAACACCGTTATCGTTGTGGAACATGACCACGATGCCATTGTTTCCTCGGACTATGTAATTGACCTCGGGCCTGGCGCCGGGGAGAACGGCGGTTACCTTGTCTTTCAGGGCACTCCCGAGGATTTGTGCAAGCACGCTGACTCAGTAACCGGCATGTACATATCCGACCGTCTGAGGATAGAAATACCGCATGAGCGCCGTAAACCCAAGGGCTTAATTAAAATCAAAGGGGCGAGGGCCAACAACCTCAAGAGCATAAACGTCGACATACCCCTTGGTGTTTTTACCTGTATTACCGGAGTTTCCGGTTCCGGCAAGAGCACCCTCATTGTCGATACCCTCTACCCGCTTCTCAAGCAAAAGCTGTACAAGTCGAAAGACCGTGCGGGAGAAACCGATGGGATAACAGGGTTTGAGGCAGTAGACAGGGTAATTGACATCGACCAGTCGCCCATCGGGAGAACACCGCGGTCAAACCCGGCAACCTACACGGGTGTTTTTACCTATATCCGTGAACTCTTTGCAAAACTTCCCGAATCCAGGATACGGGGATATAAAGATGGAAGGTTCAGCTTCAACGTGAAAGGCGGCCGGTGTGAAACGTGCTCCGGCGAAGGGTTTGTGAAGATTGAGATGCAGTTTCTTCCTGATATCTATATTGTATGCGATGTTTGCAAGGGAAAAAGGTACAACAGAGACACACTGGAGGTAAGGTACAAGGGGAAAAACATAGCCGACATCCTTGAAATGACAGTAACCCAGTCGATGGAATTCTTCGATGCCCTCCCCCATATTAAGAACAAATTGAAGGTCCTCAACGAGGTCGGCCTGGGATATATTCGACTCGGTCAGGCAGCAACTACGCTGTCCGGAGGAGAAGCCCAGAGGATAAAACTCTCCCGGGAACTCTCCAAGAGGGACACAGGTAAAACATTTTATATCCTTGATGAGCCCACAACAGGTCTCCATTTTGCAGATATCGACAAGCTCCTCATTGTGCTCTTTGAACTGGTAAATAAAGGAAATACAGTTGTGGTTATCGAACACAACATGGATGTGATAAAATGTGCTGATTACATCATTGACCTGGGCCCGGAAGGGGGAGAAAAAGGTGGAACAGTGATAGCAAAAGGAAAACCGGAGGACCTCTCCCGTGTCAAAGGGAGCTATACCGGGTCATTCCTCAAGCGATACCTGAAAGGAAGCAGAAAATGAAGAAAATCATTGTCATACCGGCCCGCTACGCTTCCACCCGGTTGCCGGGCAAGCCCCTCATTGACATTGGGGGAAAACCCCTTCTCCAGTGGGTATACGAGCGGGCGTGCAGATCGAAGTTAGCCGATGGCGTCCTTATTGCCACCGATGACGAACGGATCAATAACATTGCCAATAACTTCGGTGCTGAGGTGATTATGACAGACCCTGATCTCCCAAGTGGCACTGACAGGGTCTTCGCTGCAATTCAAGGCGAGGAGGCTGACCTTATCATAAATCTCCAGGGGGATGAGCCGTTTATTGAACCATCCATCATCGATCAACTCTTCTCAACCATGGAAAAAGGGGGCGTTGAGACGGCAACCCTCTGTTGTCCTATAACGGACGAAAATGAATATCGAGAGCCCAACACCGTTAAGGTAGTCCTCGACAGTTCCGGTTTCGCCCTCTATTTCTCTCGCTCCCCCATCCCCTACCTACGAACTCCGAACTTTGGCGACCCACAAGCGGGTACCCCGACTCCAATCTTGCTTTACAAACATGTCGGTATCTATGCCTTTGCAAGGTCTTTTCTCCAGCGATTTGTATCCATGCCAAAAAGCCCCCTTGAAGCGGCAGAATCCCTTGAACAGCTCCGGGTGCTTGAAAACGGATACAGGATCAAAGTGATAGTCACAGATTATAATGGCTTTGGAATAGACACCCCCGAGGACCTGGAACGGGCACGTAAACTGCTGGCGAAGTGAAACGTTGATTGGTTGATCTGTTGATTACTTTAGGATTGGAACATTGATCTTGTTGCTTTTTGCATTTGTTTTTTACCAATAACCAATTGCCGATAACTTATCACCGGTTTCAATGGTGCCGAAGGGGGGGCTTGAACCCCCATGCCCACAAGGGGCACCGGATTTTGAGTCCGGCGCGTCTTCCAGTTCCACCACTCCGGCCATTATTTTTTCACACAGAGCATAACAAAACCAATGTGACCTGTCAATAACTGAAGAAAGTCAGGAAAGGTTATCTGAATA
>Ga0105103_10000381_pt1 | contig 24917 bp, 20 predicted proteins | sample PPLLaktember2015_2_FD_79107 | JGI IMG/M metagenome (GOLD analysis project Ga0105103, IMG submission 79107) | Freshwater sediment microbial communities from Prairie Pothole Lake near Jamestown, North Dakota, USA - PPLs Lake P7 Core (6) Depth... | ecosystem: Environmental > Aquatic > Freshwater >...
ACCGTGTGGACGTGCGACCTCACCGCGGAGTACGTCAAGATCAACGCGGAATACCGGACATAGACGTGGCGCGACACTTCCTCTCGATCCTCGACCTCACCCCCGCCGAACTGCGGGAGATCATCGACCTCGCGATCCAGGTCAAGCGTGAACGGGCGCTCGGCCCATCGGCGCCGACCGCGCAGGCGCTCGCCGGGCGCCACGTCGGACTGCTGTTCGAGAAGCCGTCGCTCCGCACGCGTGTGACCTTCACCATCGGCGTGCGGGAGCTGGGCGCAGACGTCGTGGAGATTCCGGCGGATGTGATGCACGCCGATCGCGAGCCACTGCACGACGTGGCGCGCAATCTGGAGCGCTGGGTCGATGCGGTGGTCATTCGTACGTTTGCGCAGGAACGGCTGGCGGAGATTACCGACGCGACACCGCAGCTCGCCGTCATCAACGCGCTGTCCAACGAAGAGCATCCATGCCAGGCGCTGGCCGACCTCCAGACCCTCGCCGAACGGTGGAACGGCGACCTCCAGGGCCGCCGCATCGCGTTCGTCGGCGACGGCAACAACGTGTGCACCTCGCTCGCGCATGCCGCCATGATGATGGGAATCTCGATGCACGTGGCGACGCCGAACGGGTACGAACTGGAAGACGAGGCTGTCGACCAGGCCTCGCGCGTGTCTCAGCACGGCGCCGGCCTCACGGAGTTCACGGATCCCAAGGCGGCGGTGCGAGACGTCGATGCCATCTACACGGATGTGTGGACCTCCATGGGTCAGGAAGTGGAATACGCCGAGCGCAAGCGCAAGTTCACCCGCTATCAGGTGAACGAGGCCCTGATGGCGCTGGCGAAGCCCGGCGCCGTGTTCATGCACTGCTTGCCGGCACACCGCGGCGAGGAAGTCACCGACGAGGTCATCGAGTCTTCGGCGTCGGTCGTGTTCGACCAGGCAGAGAATCGGCTTCACGCCCAGAAGGCAATGATGCTGAAGATCCTCGTCTGACGCCGACTCGATTGACACGGGCTGCCGCGCAGCCCACACTGCTCACGTGTTCGCGCTGTTCGGCCTGGTGGCCGGCTCCCTCGCGCTCGGCCTTCTGGTGCTCCCGTTCTGGAGTTTCATCAAGGTCATGCGGCTCACGCGCGAAGTGGAGCACCTTCGCGCGCGGATTGGCCAACTCGAACTGGACCGGCGCATCAGCGCGCCCCCGATCATTCCTGCCGCTCCCGCGGCGGCGTCGGCGCCCCCGGTCTCGGTGCCGGCGACGCCCGGGCCGGACCTGTCGACTCCGGTCCCGCAACCAATTCCCGCGTCGGCTTCCTCGCCGGCGACGTCTTCGGTCGAGGCCGAGTCAGCACCCCCGCTTCCCTGGCAGGCGGCGGCCTCGACGTTGCCGCGAGGCGCAGATGTTGCCGCTCCGGACGACCTCGAGGCGCGCGTGGGCGGACGATGGCTGCTCTACGCGGGCATCGCCATCCTGCTGATCGGGGTCAGCTTCTTCCTGAAGTACGCGTTCGAGAACCAGTGGATTGATGAACGCGGGCGCGTCGCATTCGGCGTGCTCGCCGGGCTCGCCCTGATCACCGCTGGATGGCGGATGGCGCGGCAGCTTCCGGCATTCGGCCTCGCGCTCACGGGCACCGGGCTCGCCACGCTGTACCTTTCCATCTACGCGGCATTGGACTTCTACGCCTTGATCTCCACCGGCACGGCCTTCGTGCTCATGGGCGCCATCACGGTGCTGGCCACGGCGCTGGCGGACCGGGCGGGTGCTCAGGCACTGGCGATGATTGCGGCGGCCGGTGGCTACAGCACCCCGTTTCTCGTCACCAGCGCCGATCCCAGCGCGCCGCTGCTGTTCTCGTACGACCTGCTCCTTGGCGCTGGCGTGCTGGTGCTGACGCAGCGTCACCGCTGGCTGGCGCTGCCAGTGCTCGCCTATCTGCTCACCGTCACCACGGTCATCGCCTGGGCCGACGCTCATTACACCGCCAGCCAGTGGGCCGTCGTGCTCGGCTTCCTCACCGCGTTCTGCGTCCTGTTCATCGAGTTACTGCGATTCGTGCGTCGCCTCGACGGCTCCGACGCTACCGTGATTGCCGCCGTGCTGTGGACGGCGCCGGCCGTGTATCACGTGTCTGCGGTGGCCATCACATTCGATCACCCGCCTGCGCTTCACGTGTATCTCCTGGTGGCGACGGCCGTGGCCATTCTGCTCAGCACCAAAGTCGGAAGTGGATGGCTGCGGCTGCCGATCCTGCTGGCGGCTTACCTGCCGCTCTTCGCGTATCTCGACGTGCCCGCGGGACCGTCGTGGCTGTGGCCCAACATGGTGACGGCCATCGCCATCGCGGGGATGCATCTGATGGCCGTCGTCGACCGCGCCACCCGTGACGAAGACCCACGGCTGGGCACGGGCGATCTGGTGGCCATGCACGCCACGATGATCGGGCTCTACGGACTGCTCGCGCAAATGCTGGCGTCACCGTTTCCGGACTGGCCGGGTGGTGCGGCGGCGGCGCTTGCGCTGGTCAGCTCAGGGCTCTGGTTCTTCTTCGAACGGCGGGCCCCACTGGCGGCGCTGAACGCGGCCGGCCTGGCGTTCACGCTCGTGGCCATTGCCCTGGCCGCACAGTTCGAGGGCCGGGTGGTGGTCATCGGCTGGGCCGTCGAGGGAGCCGTGGCCGCCTGGTTCGGTGTGCGGGCCGCGAACGCACCGTTCCGATTGGGCGGCCTCGTGCTGTTCGCGCTGGCCGTGGGCCGGCTGGCTGATGGCTACTTCATCGCCGACGCCACCCAATCCGCGCTCATCAACGATCGGACGGCCGCCACCGCTGTCCTGGTGGTGCTGGCATACGTCCTGGCGCGGCACTGGCGCCGGCATCAGGAGTGGCTGCGCACCGAGCAAGTCATCCCGGTGGCCCTGCACGTGACCGCCACGGTCTTCACGATGATGTGGATGTCCGGCGAGATCAGCCTCTACTGGGACACGCGACGGGCAGAGCCCCAGGCGCGGCTCTCCGAGGAGCTGGTGCGTTCGCTGTCATGGGGCCTCTACGGGTCGGCCCTCGTGGTGGTGGGAATGTGGCGCTCGCTGGTCTCGCTCCGGTGGCTCGGCATCCTGGTGATCGGGCTCACCGTGCTGAAGGTGTTCTTCGTCGACCTCTCGGAGCTCGGCGGCATCTATCGCGTCATTGGGTTCCTCGTCGTCGGCGTGCTGCTGGTGGCCGTCTCCTATCTCTATCAGCGCCGTCGGGTGGGGAAGGTGTGAGCGTCAGACGTCCGCCCATTTCCGTATCAGGTTGTGGTACACGGCCGCGAGCTGAACGGCGACGGGATGGTCCGCGCGCTCATGAGTCAGCCCGCGAATCGCCGAGTCGAGATCGAACAGCAGCGTCCGGTCCCCATCGTCTCTGACCATGCTCTGCAGCCAGAAGAACGACGATACCCGGGCGCCACGGGTCACCGGGCGCACGTGATGCAGGCTCGTCGACGGATAGAGCACCAGGTGCCCAGCGGGCAGCTTCACACTGTGGACGCCATAGACATCCTCGACCATCAGCTCCCCGCCGTCGTACTCATCCGGCCCGGAGAGGAACAGCGTGCACGACAGGTCGGTGCGGATGCGATGCGAGGTGCCGGGTACCTGCCTGATGGCGTTGTCCACGTGATTGCCGAATGACTGTCCGCCCGCGTAACGGTTGAACAGCGGCGGGAACACGTGCAGGGGAAGAGCCGCCGTCAGGAACAGCGGCTGTCGCTGCAAGGCGCCGACAATCAGATCGCCGAGCTCGCGGCCCACCGGATTCCCTTCGGGCAACTGCATGTTGTTCTTGGCGCGCGCGGACTGGTGACCCGCGGTCACCTTGCCGTCCACCCATTCCGCCGCGTCGAGCAGACGGCGCGCGTGCGCCACCTGCTCTGCTGAGAGGACTTCGGGAATCTGAATCAACATGACGGGCCTACCTCTTCACCGTCGCGGTGACCATCACCTGCCGCCCGGGTCCCGGTATGTAGTGACCACCCCCGATGCGATCGATGTAGCGCTTGTCGGCCAGATTGGTGCCGTTCACTCTGAGAGTGAAATTCGTATTCACGTCGTATGACGCGACGGCGTTCAGCAACCAATAGCTCGGCACCACGGCGGTGTTGAGGTTGTTGCGAAACACACTGTCCATGAACTGAGCTCCCCCGCCAAGCGAGATCCGCCCGGGTAGCTCGAAGTTCGTCCAGATTGCGACGGTGTTCTCCGGGACAAGAGCCAGATTGTTGTCGAGCTCGGCCGCTGTGTTCGAGGCGTCGATGCTGCTGTGCATGTTGGCGTAGTTCGCGATCGCCGTCCACCAGCTCCGGAGCCGGCCCGAGATGCCAACCTCAAAGCCCCCGACGTTTTGCCGGCCCGCCAGCACGGTCGGAGGATCGCCGGCATTCACGCCGGGGGTGCGGGCGTTGGTCTTGTCCGTCCGGAAAAGAGCCGCCGTGGCCGAGAGTTGCTGCCGGAAGAGATCCCACTTCGCGCCGAGTTCGTAGTTGGTCGACTTCTCTGGCTCCAGGGCGACATTGGCCGCGCTGAGCGACAGGCCTTCCGCCGACGGGTTGAACGACGTCCCGTAGCCGAGATAGATGCTGCCTTCCGGACGCGGCTTGTAGATGATGCCGGCGCGCCCGCTGGTCATCGTATCGGTTCGTTCGAACGGCGTCGCTTCGCCAGTAACGGCCACCGATTCGTAGTCCACTGCGAATCGATCCCACCTGAGGCCCCCAGTCAGCTCGAGGTGCGCTCCGAGGTTCACGGTGTCGAAGGCGTAGGCCGCAATCGAATCCGCCGAGCCGGTCGTCCGCGCCCCGGTTCGTACGATCGGCCCGGTATACGGGTCGAACGGATTGGGGTCGAAGAGGTCCGCGGTCGGAGCCGCCGGGCCAGTCCGCGCGTAGTTCTCCGAGAACTCGGTCGACAATTCCAGACCGGCGACGACGGCGTGCTGAACACGGCCAGTCGGGAACCGCGTCGTGAGGCTGGTCTGGTTCGCCACGATGCGATCCGTCATGTCGCGAGACTGGAGCTGGCGGTTGATGTCCGTGCTGGTATTGACCGCCGCGAATCGCGGCGCCGTAATCACCGAATCGCGAACGTTCTGCCCCCACCGCGTCAGGTTGCGGAGCGAGGTCCCCTTGTTCAGATCGTGCTCGACTTCGGCTGTCACCAGATCGGTGTCGGTCTTCTCGTAGTCGCGCGTGGTGAGCCCGTAGAAGTTCGACTGGTCAACAGGAGGTGCACCATTCGAATACTCCTCGAGGTCCGGGTTGGTGTTGACCGGCACCCAGGGCAGGCCGTACTCGGGAGTGTTGTTCTGCTTCAGCTTGAAATAGCTGACATTGGCGCGCGTCGATGACCCGACGCCGAGGGCCAGCGACGGCGCGAGGCCCCACCGTTCCCCTGTCACCACGTCCCGGTTCGGCACGTCGGTGTCGGTCCACATGGCGTTCAGGCGCACGGCGGTCCCAGGCACGGGCGACCGCTCGAGCGGCTGATTGATGTCGATGGTGCTGCGCTGATAGCTGGCGTTGCCGGCGCCGAAAGTGGCGTCCATCACCGGGGCCGCGACGGGACTCTTACTCACCTGATTGATGGCGCCTCCAGTCGATCCACGTCCCGCGAGCGCCGACGTCGGGCCCTTGGCGACCTCCACCTGCTCCATGTTGAACGAATCGCGGGAGTAGCCGCCGAAGTCGCGGACGCCGTCCACGAACATGTCGGTCCGAGCCGAGAAGCCGCGGATGCTCAACTGATCGCCGGCCGGCACGCCACCCTCGCCAGCCTGGAACGTGATCCCCGCGACGTTTCGCAGGACGTCCCGGAGGGTGGTCGCCCCCTGCTCCTCCATGACGGCTCGCGTGATGACCGTGATGGTCTGAGGAATGTCGCGCAGCGGTTCTGTGAGCGTGGGCGAATCGACGGTGGGCAAGCTACCGCGCACTTCCACGGACTCGCGCACGCCCCGCACTTCGATTGCGATCGAACCAGGTGCGGTCATGTGGAAGGCGAGGCTGGTGCCGTCGAGCAGCGCTGCCAGGGCTGCCTGCAAGGTGAACACGCCGGACACGCCCGGTGAGTGCATCATCCCGAGCGTTTCTGGCGGAAGGGCAACCTCGAGAGACAGCCCGGTCGCCGCTTCGAATGCGCGGAGGCTCTCGTCGAGAGGACCTGCCGCGATATCGAATCGCAGTTCGCCGGCGGTGCGGGCGACCGAGCCGGGAATGGGCGATTGCGCTGACGCGGAGGTCCCCGCCAACGTGGCGGACATGACGAGCGCGCTCGTGGCGAACAGCGTGAAGGGATTCTTCCTGCGCCTGCTATTTCTCTTCGGGAAAACGAGGACCTGGGGACGAACGAACATGTGAACGGGCCACGGACCTTTCTGACGCTGGGTTGAACGAGGAGACGCTGAACACGAGAGAGCTAGGCGGCTTTGGCGGCTTCCGATACGTTCGGCCGTGCGCGGCGACGCCTCACCCAGGCCACGAGCCGGCGGAACGCAAGGGCGAGACCGGTCCAGACCAGGACGACGCCACCGGCCGAAACGAGCCCCGCGACGGTCTGACCAGGCAGGCCGTAGTACTCGCCGGTGTGTGCGAACCGCAGCCACGATCGGAGACGGCGCCCGGGGCTCGAGTCGGAGAAGCTCTCCCACTTCTCCTCTCGTCCACTGGTCCGGTTGAAGGTAAGGGTGCCGCGCTTCTGCGGCTGACCGCCGTAACCCTCATCCACCGTGACGATCACGGAGGGCGCTGCGACTCTCGGCACGCGGATGCTGATCACGCGCCATTCAGAGGCGTGGTGTGTCGCAGCGATGAATCCGGCATCGATGCCGGTCGGATCAACAGCTTCAGGCGCGGCCTGACGTCCGGCACCGCGCGCGGCGGGGCCTCCCGGGCCCCCCTGTGGTGGTGCCGGAGGGGTCTCGCCCACAACCCGATAGACCAGGTTGCTCGCCCAGGGATACGAGATGGGCACGGCGCCGATGATGACGATGGCGAGGGGAACGGCGGACCAGATGCCGATCACGTTGTGCCAGTTGAAATCACGGGCCTTCGACGAGAGGCCGCGCCGAAACCACAGCGCCTGCCTGAGTTGCAGCCAGGTCCAGACGCGCGGCACCCAGATGTACATCCCGCTCACCACGATGCCGAGGAACAGGAGGTTGGCAGCGCCGGTGACCGCCTTACCGGTGGCTCGGCTCGTACCCTCCATCGCCAGCCAGCGGTGCCAGTTGGTCACGGTGCGGAAGAACGCTCTGACGCCGGGTGGCGGGGGGCCGATGATGGCGCCAGTAGTGGGATCCACCAGGAGCGCGGAGCCGCCCTCGAAGGCGATGGTGACCGGCGACCGCGCGTCAGCGCGTAGCGTGACCATCGTCGGAACCGCCTCCGACCGAACCGTGCGCACCCGCGCCAGCAGCGTCTCTGGCGAAAGGCGCTCGGCTGGAGCCGAAGGCGGCGCCGACCAGGCCTGGCGATCCGCCCACTCGATCACCTGCTTCTCGTAGGTGAGGGCGACGCCAGTGATGGACATAATGAGCACCACGACTCCGGCGGTGACGCCGGCGGCGAGGTGTAACCAGAACAGAACGGTTCGGATGCGGCTCATGATTGGACAAACTTGAGACTCAATCTCAGGATGACCATGAGAGCCTAATTCCGACCATTTCAGTCGGTCAAGCACAAAATGAGAATTGATCTCAATTCGGACGTCGGCGAGTCGTTCGGGGCCTGGACCATGGGGCATGACGAGCTGCTGCTGCCCGCCATCACCTCCGCGAACATCGCCTGTGGGTTTCACGCCGGCGACCCGGGCGTCATGCGTCGAACCGTTCGACTGGCACGCGCGCACGGCGTCGCGGTCGGCGCACACCCGGGGTTTCCGGACCTCGCAGGCTTTGGCAGGCGGGAAATCCGCTGCTCCAGGCAGGAGGTCGAGGACCTGGTGCTCTACCAGGTCGGCGCTCTGGCCGCCGTGGCGCATGCCGAGGGCGTTCGACTGCGGCACGTCAAGGCACACGGCGCGCTCTACAACATGGCGTGTCGCGACGAGGCACTGGCCGACGCCATCGCCCGCGCCACCGCGGCCATCGATCGCTCACTGGTGCTGTTCGGACTACCGGGCTCCGCCTTGCTCCAGGCAGGGCGGGCACAGGGACTCCGCGTGGCTGCCGAGGGCTTTGCCGACCGCGCCTATAACGAGGATGGCTCGCTCGTCTCGAGAGCCGTGGCGGGCAGCGTCATTCACGACGAAACAACTGTGGTCGCGCGCACGGTCCAGATGGCGCGGCACGGCACCGTCGCCACAGCGGCGGGGAGCATCGTTCCCCTGCAGATCGACACCGTCTGTGTTCACGGCGATACGCCGGGATCAGCGCGGCTCGCGGCGGCCATCCGCCAAGCGCTCGAAGCCGAGGGTGTTGTCGTGGAGGCTCTGGGACGCGGACCAAAACTGTAAGTCCGCCGACGAGGATGTCGTGCGCCTCGGCGGCGCAAAGCCGAGAAACGACGGTTTTACGCCTGAATTCACTCGGCACGAACCTTGGTTATAAGGTGGGCGTCGCCAGTTTGTTATCTACGGCACTGTGCCGTAGATGCTGGGGGGAGCCAAGCTGGCGGCAACTCTCGGGGGGCAGTCCGTGGCGACACGGGCTGCCCTTTTCTACGTGACACGGCTGGTGGTGACGTCGAGCCGACGCCCAGCCTCAGACGCTGGCGCCTTCGGGATACTGGAGTGCCAGCCGCAACTCCTTCGAGAGCCCGTCCACTGTCGTGCCCTGGCGCTTCCACGCGCCATCGCTTTCAAACCGCAGCGAACCGATGCGACGGCCCCAGGGGGAGATCACGCGGCCAATCGCCCGCGAGTCCGCGCGATCGGCGTGCAGCTGATCGATCTTCAGGACGACGTCCGGTGCCACGCGGATGAAGGCGCGCAGCGCCGCGGCGGACTTGATGCTGTACTTCCGCCCGTTCCAGGCGGGCTCGAAGATGTTGGCGATCTGCTTGAAATAGTTCACGAAGAACTTCTTGGCGTCTTCGCGGAACGCCTCGGCCTTGCGAGGACCACCCAATCCTTCGATGTCGGTGAACAGTTTCTTCAGCTCCTGGGCGAGCGGCGCCTGGGCCACGCGGCCCTTGCCGACGCCGAGCAGCTTGATCTCGCCGTGCAGCGGCGACTCTTCCCGATCGTGCAGGGCGCGGACCACGTCGTGTGCCGCGGCCAGCGATTCGTCCTTGTAGAGCTGACGGCCCGACAGGGTCACGAGGTGCGAGGCATTGAGCCGCGTGTGCTTCGCGTTGATCGTCACGAACATCTGCACGATGTGATCTTCGGGCAGACGGTCGAAGATGATGGCCGGCACGGTGAATGCCTCACCGCCGAACCGATCGATGTCCGCATGCAGCGCCAGCAACCGGTGCTGACCGTCGATCGCCCGCAGGATGCCTTCCCGCTCGGGCACTTTCAACCGGCCCAGCATGCTGCCGGGCTCGATGGGATCGAAGGCGAGCTTCTCGTCCGCCGAGATGATGACAGCGCCGGGAATGGACGGCAGGTCACGGGCCTGCCGGCACTGCTCGTAATACTGCACGAGCTCATCGATCTTCTTCCGGATAATCTGGCGCTGATAGGCCTTGTCGCTCGATGCAATACGCCGTTCGAGCAAGTCCCAGTTGATTTTGGACTGCGGCGCCTTCTTGCTGCCGCGCACGCCGGCAGATTGATCGATGTAGCTGAGCACCTCGAACCGTACGAGTTTGTCGATGTCGCTGGCGGTGAGTGAAGCCTGGTAGAACTGCACGCCGAACTGCTGCATCCGAATAGCGGCGACACTGATCATAGGTTTCGGCCCGAAGCGCATGGATTCTACCGTCCTGGCCCCGCAGGCTCAACGGTTTTCAGCCGGTTTACGCTATCACACTGAATTGCAATGAGTTAAGCCGAGTTAGCCCCCTTCGAGCGCTCAATTACCGTGGCGGGTTCATCCGACGGACCGGTAGATGGCCGCTGCTGGAGGTAGGCGCGCATCAAGGCGGCGTTCCGATCGTTGGCGCGGAACCAGATGTCGCCCAGCACCCCGACCACCGGGACCGCCCCGATCACGACGTCGGTCAGCACATTCGCCAGCATCTTCGAGACCAGCGCAGCCGGAGGGCCGTAGCGCAGGCTGCGAGCCACGAGCGTCAGCGACATCGCACCCGCCACGACGTCGCCGACGACCGGCACCATGCTGATGACCACATCGAGCCCGACCGGCCCGATAACCGGCAACGTGACGGCGCTATCCAGCAGCCTGGCAGACCGATCGATGTACATCCCGAATCGGCGATCGGCTTCGGCCAGGTCGATGCCCGTCGCCCTGGCGTAGGAGGCCAGCCGCGTCAGGGCGTGCGCCGCCGCGCCGCCTACCCGCCGATCGATGGAATGGGACATCCGCTCGGCCGTGCGGATGAACATCCAGCGTGTGACGAAGAAGCCTGCCACCGACAGGGCCGCCACGACCACGAACGCGACCGTGAGCCACTGCAGTAACGTCTCCATCCCACCCGATTATCAGGTCAGGCCACGCATCTGGCCTTCAGAAACACGTCCGGGTTCCCGGGCCGCTCGATGACCGCATCGGTCGGCCGGCTCCAGTGGCTGAGTCGCCCGGGCGACGCCAGCCCGAGCATGAGCCAGCTGGGTGATGCCGTGGGGCCGGGCGCCCTTCGCGAGCAGCAACTCCGCGAGCTCACGCCGCCCCAGGTGGGACAAGGCACTCGCCCCTACTTGACGATGAGAAGGCGGTAGTTGGCCGGGTGCAGAAACTGGATGCCGTCTTCAGTGAGGATGGCGTCGTCTTCGATCGGAATACGAAGCTTCGCGCCGCCCCACTCCGCAATTGGCGTGTAGGCAAAATACTCGAACGAAAACAGGTGCTGGGTCCTCAGCACGAACGTGCGTTGCAGCGGCTGCCAGGTGGTCATCGACGGACCGATGTCGTGTCCGGTGTTACCCACGGGATGGAATCCATACACCACGTCGGTCTTGTCGTCCTTGTTCGGACGGTTGAACTCGATGACACCGAACCCCGCGGCTGCCAGGGCCGCGTCCATGTTCTTCATCGTCTCATCGGCGCGCACGCCGGGCTTGATCGCCTTCTTCAGGACATCGCGGACACTGAGGGCCTTGTCGAACGCCTGCTGGATGCTCTTCGGCGCCGCTGTCTCGCCGGGCTTCAGCACATACGCCACCCGCTTGACGTCGGTGCCGAAGTTCATCAACTGCACGCCCCAGTCGATCATCATGACGTCACCCGGCTGGATGATGCGATTGGTGGAGGTGGCCACGATTCCATTGGGCCCGGTGACGTAGATGGACGGCATGTCGAATTCGGAGCCGAGGCCCTTCTCCAGTAATCGGTCCTGCAGCCACCAGGCCACGTCTTCGAGGGTGGTCTTGCCAACGGCGATGACCTCGTTGGACAGGGCACGCTCGGCCAGCTGGACGGCGATACCTGCGGCCTCGCCGAACGCCACGATTTCGGACGCGACGCGCCGCGACCTGAACTCGGACACCAGTTTCTCGGCACTGACCAGCCGGCTGGCGTATGGTTCCCCGATGGTCTTCTTCAGGTGCGCCAGCATCGTGACCGAGAGTCCGTCGGCCGGGCCGATCTCGTCGGACATGTTCACGCCAATGCGCTTGGGATCTCGCTGCTTGACGAAGTCGGCCAGCATCGACGCCGCCGACATGCCGTCATAGGCGCCAGACTCATTGATGAGATAGCCGCTCGGTCCGAGCGCGATGCGCTCGATGCGGTCGCCGCCACGGTCCGTGAACATGTAATAGCCGATGCCGGTCACGTAGCCGCGTCCGAGATCCTTCCACAGCGGATCGTAGTGGTTCTCCTTCACCGCGACGATCCACATGTCGATCCCGTTCTCCCGCATGGCGCGCGGCAGCACCTGCTCGAACTTGTCCAGGCGGATCTGGCGTTCCATCTCCCAGCGGCGCCGCGCCTCCTGCGCTGGGGCGGGGACGACGGTGGCAAGGAGCAGTGCGAGGATCAACATGGTTCGACGCATGCGCGCATTGTATCGCGCGGGCTGCGCCCGGAATCGACGGCCTACTTGAGGATGGGAGCGAGCACGGTGTAGGGAGGGGCCAACGTGCGGCGCGACATGAATCGGTTCTTCCAGCGCACGAGGATGTAGAGCAGTACGCAGAGAGCCGCAGCACCCACGAGTGTCCACTCCCACGGCAGACGGCGCTTCAGCGCGATCGCCAGCCCGCCGTAGACCATCTCCACGTGAATCCAGTACACGAACAGCGACGAGCGCCCCATGGTGACCAGCGGCCCCCAAGACAGACCGACGATCCACGCGAGAGGGATCGCCGCCATCACGATGCCCAGGCGGATGAAGAAGAACGTCGGGGAGCTCGTCCAGAACTGCGCGTTCGGGTAGATCGACGGCAGAAATGACGCTCCGTAACCGCCGGCGATTCCAGCCAGCGCGGCAAGGGCGAGTGATCCGTGGAGCAGACGTTCCTGTTCACGCGTGCGCGCGGCGTCGAGCAGTTCGCCCGCAAGCGCACCAGCCATCAGGAACCCTGCCCAGGGGAACAGCGTGAACGTCGTACGACCGGGGACGGGCCGGATGTACCACTCCAGAGGGTCGGGCAGCGGATCGAGCCAGGCCGCATCCCTGAGGAGCGGGGTCGCGAACGTGCACGCCGCCGCTGCGACGGCGTAGAGCCAGACCCGAGCGGTCCGGTTGCCCGCCAGCTTCCATATCCACGCCGCGGCCACCATGGCCGGGCCCATGACATTCAGGATGTCTACCTTCAGCAGATTGATGAACGGGCCCCAGCCGAGCAGCTGTGACTGGACGCGGAACAGGAAGGCCAGCCCGAAGACGTGCCATCCGCGGACCCGCACGGAACGCGCGGCTTCCACACTCCCAACCCGTCGCGACCGGCTCTCGGCCGCCATGGCCAGCGCCACTCCTGCGAGCATCAGGAACATCGGCGCGGCCAGACCGTTGACGAAGACCTGATTGAAGAACCGGCCGTCGTGACGATCGGCCTCCCGCGTCCAGGCGTCGGTGACGTGGGCCATCACCATGACCACGACAGCGACGCCCCGCAAGGCGTCGAGGTAGGGCTTGCGCTCGGTCAGGACCGGACTTCGTAGGTCGTGGCGAACGGGATGTCCTGCCGAAGCGTCTGCCATACCGAACAGTACTTGTCCCTGGAGAGCTGCAAGGCCCGCTCGACCGCGGCCTCGGGCACGGCGCCCGTGACGACGAAGTGCAGGGCCACCGCGACGAAACGGCGGGGTGGCTCCGCCGCCCGATTGGCCGTCAGGCTGGCGGACAAGCCCCGCAGATCGTGGCGGCCCTTGGTGACGATGTCCACGACGTCGATGGCCATGCATCCGGCGAGCGCCACCGCCAGTGCCTCGACGGGGCTCGGGCCCGCTTTCCCCTGGCCATCCACGAGCAGCGAGGAACGGCCGCTGCTCGCCTCGAACTGCAGGTCGCGGGTCCAGGTCAGTGTTGCCGTGGTGACGGGGCCGGCCATGATGAGTCCTGCTGGAACGATGTGAATCTAGACGGCGTGTACCACCGTGCGCACGCTACGGTGGTCGCGGACCAGTTCCGCGGGGAGCGGCTTCGCCAGGTAGACCTTCGATTCGCCGTTGTCCTTCTCGTTCCGCTCGTACTTGACGACGTTGAACTGCAGCTGCGCCAGGACCGCGCGCATGTCGTGGAACCGGTTCTTCGTCTTCACCACGATCTGGTCGAAACCCGCGGCAATCGCCCAGGACTCGGACTCCTCGCTGAGCGCGCGGAAGTGCCCCTGGCCGCGCCAGTCTCGACGGGTGCCGCCAATCCATGAATAGAGGTTGCGGCGGCCCTCGACGTCGACGTAGCCGCGAAGGCGCTCCACCAGGTCGCGCAGCTTGGGCTCCGGCTCGTTGGGGCGCAGCTCGTGCACGATCTTGTAGGACACCGGCACCAGCGCACCGGGATCGTCCGGGAGGGGCGCTTCGGCCATCAGAATGAGCGATTCGCGTTCGGAGAGGCGGTCGATGATCTCCTGCGCCGTCTTGCGGCGCGGAAACTCACCGAAGTACTCCTCGATGTACTGGATCTCGAGGGCGCCGCTCTCCAGCGGGTATTGCTTGATCAGGTACTCCACGCGCGCTCCCAAGCGGCGATTATATCGTCCCGGCGTCAGTACTCCATGCCCAGTACCTGGCCGGCATCGTCGACATCGAGCTTCTGCGCCTGCGGCACCTTGCCCAGACCGGGCATCAACATCATGCTCCCCGCAATGGCCACCACGAAGCCGGCCCCAGCCGAAAGATTGACGTCGCCGATCGTGAGCGTCCAGCCGTGTGGCGCGCCCATCACCTTGGGGTCGTCCGTGAAGGAGTACTGCGTCTTCGCGATGCACACGGGCAGGCGGCCATATCCGAGTGACGCGAGCCGCTCCAGCCGAGCCCGCGCGGCAGGTTTGAAGGTGACGGCCCTGGCCCCGTATACCTGCGTCGCCACTGTGGAAATCTTGTCCTCGAGCGACATCTCCGCGGAGTAGATGGGCTGAACATTCGCCGGATCGCTGGTCGAGGCCGCCGCGACCACCCGGTCCGCCAGATCCGTCATGCCGTCGCCGCCTCTGAGGTACCCCTCCGAGAGCGCGGCTTCCACGCCCATGGCGCGGCAGTGTGCGAGCACCGCGTCCAGTTCGCGTTCGCTGTCTGCCGCGAAGCGGTTGAGCGCCACGACCGCTGGTACCCCCCAGCGCCTGATGTTGGCCAGGTGCCGATCGAGGTTCGGGAAGCCACCCTCCACCGGGCCGTCTGGCGTGCCCCCCTGCGCGCGCAGGGCCTTCAGCGTCACGATCACGACGGCGGCGGCCGGCACGTGGCCGCACATCGGCATCACCAGATCGAAGAACTTCTCGGCGCCGAGATCCGCCGCGAATCCGGTCTCGTTCACGACGTAGTCGGCCAGGTGCAGGCCCAGACGTTGCGCGAGCACGCTACTGGTGCCGTGCGCGATGTTCGCGAACGGGCCGCCGTGGACGATTGCCGGCACACCTTCGGTGGTCTGCACGAGGTTGGGCAGGAGTGCCTCGTTCAGCAGCACCATCATCGGCCCCACGGCCTTCAGGTCGCTGGCAATCACGGGCCGTCCCTCGGTGTTGAACCCGACGACGATCTCACCGAGCCGGCGCCGCAGATCGGCCCGGCTTTCGGAGAGGGAGAGGATGGCCATGACCTCGGACGCGGCCGTGATGACGAATCCGGTTTCGCGCGCGGGCCCGCCGTCGCGTCCGCCAATCCCCGTCACGATGCGCCGCAGCGCACGGTCGTTCATGTCCATGCAACGCGGCCACAGAATCTCGCGGGGATCGAGCTTGAGTTCGTTGCCGAAGTGCAGGTGTGTGTCGAGCAGGGCGGCCAGCAGGTTGTGCGCCGAGGTGATGGCGTGGAAGTCGCCGTTGAAGTGGAGGTTGATCTTGTCGACCGGGGCCAGTGACGCCTTGCCGCCGCCGGTCGCGCCCCCCTTCTGGCCGAACACCGGACCGAGAGATGGCTCGCGCAGGGCGGCGACGGCGCTGTGGCCACGCTTCACCAGCCCCTGGGTGAGCCCGATGGTGTTCACCGTCTTGCCTTCCCCGCTGGTGGTGGGCGTGATCGCGGTGACCAGAATCAGCTTGCCGCGCCTGGTGGGAAACCGCTGCAGTGCCTCGAGGCGAATCTTGGCGGTGTAGCGGCCATAGGGCTCGATGAGATCGTCGGTGAGCCCCAGTCGTTCAGCGATTTCGGTAATGGGTCGCATATCCATCAGGCGCCAATTGTATGCCCGGCCGAGGCGACCGTGGCCAGCGACCGTCATTTTGACGGGGGCTGCGACCCCGGGAGCCGGAGGTGCGTCATACCGGTTGACATGTCCCGCGGTTATCAGCTCCAGACCCGTCTCTTCGTCGCCCGTGATCTCGACACCACCTTCGGCTTCTTCGCCGACGCGGGCAACCTGCAGCGACTGACGCCGCCGTGGCTGGACTTCTCAATCCTGACGCCGCAGCCGATCGCGATGGCCGCCGGGTCGCTCATCGACTACCGGATCAAGGTGCATGGCGTGCCGATTCGCTGGCGCACCGAGATCGCGGAGTGGCTGCCGCCGTTCCGGTTCGTGGACCAGCAGCTGAAGGGCCCTTACCGGTTGTGGCATCACACGCACACATTCACGGCGACGGAGGGCGGCACCATGGTCGAGGACACCGTCCGCTACCGGCCGCTCGGAGGGGCGCTTCTGCACCAGTTGTTCGTGCGCCGCGATCTCGAGCGCATCTTCACGTTCCGGCAGCAGGAAATCCTCGCCGCGTTCGGCGTGCCCGCGCGCGAGCCGATCACCGTCGCAATCACGCCCCTGATATAGTGCGGCGTCGTCCGACAGGGCGCCCCGCATGCAGGATCTCACCACCGGATCGGTCACCTCGCACTTGCTGAGAACCACCAGCTTCATGCTGGTCAGCATGGTGTTCCAGACGCTGTACGTGCTGGTCGACCTCTATTGGGTGGGCCGGCTCGGGACCGATGCGGTCGCCGCGGTCGCGATCAGCGGCAACCTGATGTTCCTGGTGCTGGCGGCGACGCAGATGCTAGGCGTGGGCGCCACCACGCTGGTGTCGCACGCCGCCGGGCGGCGCGACCAGGCGCGAGCGAATCGGGTCTTCAACCAGGCACAGACCCTCTCGGTGGTCGCTGGCGCGGCCTTTCTGGTCATCACGTTGTCGCTGAGCGGCGCCTACGCGCGCTCGATGAGCGCGGATGAGGGCACCACCCGTTTGGCGGTCGAGTACCTGGGCTGGATGGTGCCGGCGATGGCGCTGCAGTTCGCGATGGTGGCCATGGGCTCGGCGCTGCGCGGCACCGGCAACTTCAAGCCCGGGATGATCGTCCAGACCCTGTCGGTCATCCTGAACATCATCCTGGCACCGGTCTTCATCTTCGGGTGGGGAACGGGCCGGCCGATGGGGGTCGCCGGCGCGGCGCTGGCCTCCCTGATTGCGATCGCGGTCGGCGTGGTGTGGCTCGCCACCTACTTCGTGGGCCGCGCGGCCTACCTCACCTTCGACCGAGCGCACTGGCGGCCCGACCTCAGGCTGTGGGCCGAGATGCTGAGAATCGGCCTTCCCGCCGGTGCCGAGTTCGGCATGATGGCGCTCTACCTGGCCGTGGTGTACTCGGTGATTCGTCCGTTCGGGGCCCCGGCACAGGCGGGGTTCGGCATCGGCCTTCGCATCATGCAGTCCGGGTTCCTGCCGATCGTGGCGCTGGGGTTTGCCGTGGCGCCGGTCGCGGGTCAGAACTTCGGCGCGCGCCATCCGCAGCGCGTCCGGGATACGTTCAAGGCGGCCGCCAGCATCGCCACCGTGGGCATGATCACGTTCGCCCTGCTCGCGCACATCGCACCCGCGGCGCTGATCGGAGTCTTCTCGGACGACCCGGCCGTGATCGCCGTCGGCGACGAGTACCTGCGCATCTCGTCGTGGAACTTCGTGGCATCGGGGCTCATCTTCGTCAGTTCGTCGATGTTCCAGGCCATGGGCAACACCATTCCCTCGCTCGTCACGTCGTTCACCCGAATCATCGTCGTGGCCATCCCGGCGTTCCTGCTGTCGCGCCAGCCGGGGTTCGAGATGCGGTGGATCTGGTACTTGTCGGTCGTCGCCGTGACGCTCCAGATGTCCCTCAACCTGCTCATCCTGCAGCGGGAGTTCCGCATTCGCCTCGCGGTGGCGCCCGCCCGCTCGTGAACCGCGCCGGGTTTCCCGGCCAATCCGCGCCCCGCTCGCGCCCGGTCAACGTATAATCCACGCGCATCCCAACCGCGCACGATCGTTCGTCACCGCGGGACCGGAAGGATCGAATCGATGAAGCTGGCCATCCCAAGAGAAAGCCGCGCCGGCGAACGCCGCGTCGCCGCCACCCCGGAGAACGTCGCACGCCTCGTGAAGCTCGGCTTCGAGGTGCTGGTGGAGACCCAGGCCGGAGCGCTCGCCTCGTTTGGCGACGACGACTACGCCGCCGCGGGGGCGCGCGTTGTCGCCGACACTCGCGCGCTCTACCAGGAAGCCGACATCGTCCTCAAGGTGCAGCCGCCGGATCAGCATCCGGGCCTCGGCGTGCACGAGGCGGATCTGCTGCGCGAGGGCACGACCTTCATCAGCTTCCTGTGGCCGGGCAAGAACCAGGCGCTCATCGAGCGGCTGGCCGCCCGCAAGGTGACGGCGCTGGCCATGGACCAGGTGCCGCGCATCTCGCGGGCGCAGAAGATGGACGCGCTCTCGTCGATGGCCAATATCGCCGGCTATCGCGCGGTCATCGAGGCGGCGAGCTTCTACGGCCGATTCTTCACGGGTCAGATGACGGCCGCGGGCCGGGTGCCTCCCGCCAAAGTGCTGGTGATCGGCGCGGGGGTGGCGGGCCTGGCCGCCATCGGCGCCGCGCGCGGGCTGGGCGCCATCGTCCGCGCGTTCGACACGCGCCCGACGGTGAAGGAGCAGGTCAAGAGCATGGGCGCGGAGTTCATCGAACTCAACGTCCAGGAAGATGGCGAAGGCTCCGGCGGCTACGCGAAGGAGATGAGCCCCGCCTTCATCGCCGCCGAGATGGCCATGTTCGCCGCTCAGGCCAAAGAAGTGGACATCATCATCACCACCGCGCTCATCCCCAACCGTCCCGCGCCGATCCTCATCACCGAGGACATGGTCAAGGCGATGAAGAAGGGGTCGGTGATCGTCGACCTGGCCGCCGAGAACGGTGGCAATTGCGCACTCACCGAGCCCGGCACGGTCGTGCAGCGCCACGGCGTTCACATCATCGGCTACATGGACCTGCCGAGCCGGCTGGCCCCCACCGCCAGCTTCCTCTACGGCAACAATCTGGGCCACCTGCTGGCGGACATGGGCGGCGGCGCTCACTTCCACGTGGACCTGACGGATGAGGTAGTGCGCGGCGCGATTGTCCTGCTGAAAGGCGAGCTGATGTGGCCGCCCCCGAAGCGCGAGCCGGTGCCACTGCCGCAGGCTCCAGCCGCGCGTCCGTCGACCATGACCGCGCCCAAGGCCCACGAGAGCAAGGTTCCCGAGAAGTCGGGCCCCGGTACCGCCGTTGCCATGGTGATTGCCGCGCTGGCCTTGATCGGCCTGGGCCTGGTCGCGCCCCCGTCATTCCTCGCGCACCTCACCGTGTTCGCGCTGGCCTGCGTGGTGGGATGGCAGGTCGTGTGGAACGTGACGCCGGCCCTGCACACTCCGCTGATGAGTGTCACCAACGCCATCAGCGGGATCATCGTGATCGGCGGCATGCTGCAGGTAAGCGGGCCGCTGTCGGATCCGGCCGTGATTTTCGGCGGCGCCGCGATTCTGCTCGCCACCATCAACATCGCCGGCGGGTTCCTCGTGACCCAGCGCATGCTGAAGATGTTCAGCCGCCGCTGACGCGCCCCCAGTGCTAACCGTGATGACCGCTGTCTTCGAGGTGTCCGTTGCCTGAATCGCTCGTGACCATCGCGTATATCGCCGCCGGGCTGTTGTTCATCTCCAGTCTCGGCGGGCTGTCGGCGCAGGAATCGGCGCGGCGCGGCAATCTCTTCGGCATCATCGGCATGCTCACGGCCGTGGTCGTGACCATGTTGGGCCCGCGCGTCACCAGTTACGGCCTGATGGCCGGGATGCTGGCGGTGGGCGGCGGCATCGGCGCCGTCCTCGCGGCCCGCGTCGAGATGACGGCGATGCCGCAGCTGGTGGCCATCCTCCACAGCTTCGTCGGCGCGGCCGCCGTGCTCGTGGGCTTTGCATCGGCCTTCGCCCCGCCAGCGGGGCTCACCGGCGTGGAAGCCCGCATCCACGAGGTGGAAATCTTCATCGGGGTCTTCGTGGGCGCCGTCACGTTCACGGGATCGGTCGTCGCCTTTGGCAAGCTCCAGGGCGTGATCCGCAGCAAGCCGCTGCTCCTTCCCGGGCGGCATGCACTCAACCTCGGCCTGATTCTCGCCTGCGTTTACCTCGCGACGCAGTTCGTCGGCGTCGAGGGCGGGAACGGGCATCCCCCCGCCTGGCCGCTCATCTTCTGCACGGCCCTCGCCTGCGTCGCCGGCATTCATCTGGTGATGGCCATCGGCGGCGCCGACATGCCCGTCGTGGTCTCGATGCTGAACAGCTACTCGGGCTGGGCGGCCTCTGCGGCCGGCTTCATGCTCGCCAACGATCTGCTCATCATCACCGGCGCGTTGGTCGGCTCGAGCGGCGCCATCCTCAGCTACATCATGTGCAAGGCGATGAACCGTTCATTCCTGAGCGTGATTCTGGGCGGCTTCGGCGCTGAAGAAGGTGCGGCGCCGGCGGGAGGCACGCAGCCGGCCGGCGAGGTCACGAGCATCACCGCACCCGAGACGGCGGAACTGCTGCTCGAGGCCAAGAAGGTCATCATCGTGCCCGGGTACGGGATGGCGGTGGCGCAGGCGCAGTATCCCCTCTACGAGATCACGAAGTTGCTGCGCGAGCGTGGCGCGGACGTGAAGTTCGCGATCCACCCCGTGGCGGGACGGCTGCCGGGCCACATGAACGTGCTGCTGGCCGAGGCCAAGGTTCCCTACGACATCGTGCTCGAGATGGAGGAAATCAATCACGAGTTCCCCTCCACCGACGTCGTCATCGTGATCGGCGCCAACGACATCGTGAATCCCGGAGCGCTGGACGATCCGTCCAGCCCCATCTACGGCATGCCGGTGCTGGAGGTCTGGAAAGCCAAGGTGAGCATCGTGCTCAAGCGCGGCATGGCCAGCGGGTACGCCGGTGTCGAGAACCCACTCTTCTATCTCGACAACACGCGGATGCTGTTTGGCGACGCGAAGAAGACCGTCGATGCGCTGTTGACCGAGCTCCGGCCGGAGGGCATCGCAAAAAGCGCGTAGCTCGCCGCAGGTCAAGGGCTCGGCCTCCACTCCCAGGAGGCTGAGTCCCTCACCTCGGAACGAAGGCGAGGAACCGCTTCGGGTTGTCCTCCAGCATCGCGCGCACCACTCCGGCCCCGACCCCCGCCTGCTCGAGCATCGGACCAAACACCGTCGAGGCCCGCGCCAGCCCTGGACCGCCGTTCTTCTTGAGGGCCCGCCCCGACGAGAAGTCGGACGAGATGAGCACCTTGTTGGCGTGGCCGGCGTTCACCATCGCCAGGATGGTCGTGGCCTTCTGCGCGTCCGGCACCAACTGGATGGTGACTGGTCGCCACCTCCGGCGGATACGAACGCTGCATGTAGTAGCCTCCGCTGGCCACCACGGGCATCCCCGAGTCCGTGGCGATCCGGCGCAGGGCCGACAGGTTCCGAACCATGTCGGCATGGCCGCCATCGACAATGCAGCCGATGCCGTCGACCATGGCGGCGCGTGTCTCTTCCACCATCAGCGTCACGTCGTCGGTGAGCCGCGGACGCCAGCGTGGACAGAGCCACGCGCCGGTCAATTGCCGTTGATATCCCAGGGTTCTGCCCCACGCTCCTGGACCTCGGTGGGAATTATGCGCTGGGTCGAAAACGATTCCGTGCAATTCCGAGCAGGCGTTCGAGGGTCCGGGAGCCGGCACACCTGGTCATGTTCCACTGTGCCACGCGTGTCCTGATTCGGATCACCACTGTCGATTCGCTGGATTCTGAAGGTATTGCCTGTCCTGACCGCCGTCGGCGCCTGCCACAACTCGCGTGGCGTGTTCCGTAATGACACAGTGAATCGAAGCCCAGTTCGCCAGACACGTGACACCTTGAGAGCTAAACCACTACTGAACAGCAACTTACCCCATGCCATCCGATCCTGGCTTCGACCTTGCTATCACGCTGGTAGGAAGGACGACAGGTATGGCCATAGCGCTTTCGGAACCAGACGCGCCGCAGGTCCACTCACGACGTGCGACCGCACAGCGCTCGCACGACTGGCGGGAGCAGCTGCCGGTATTCGCAAGCGCCGACCTGATCCTGCGTGAAATGCACCTCACGGACGCGGGACCGTTGCTGACGATGATCGGCGACGACGAGGTGGCGCGCTACCTGGCGCCGCCCCCGGAAACGCAGAGTGCCTTCAGGGAGTTCATCCGCTGGACCCATATCAAGCGCGCGGAAGGCACCTACGCCTGCTTCGCGGTGGTTCCCCGGGGCACGAACACAGCCGTCGGGTTCTTTCAGCTGCGGGCGCTGGACGCCACCTTCACGACCGCGGAATGGGGTTTCGCGCTTGGCCGCCCCTACTGGGGCACCGGGATCTTCATCGCCGGCGCCGAACAGCTCCTGACCTTCGCATTCGAGCAGATCGGTGTGCAGCGCCTCGAGGCGCGCGCAATGGCCAGGAACGTTCGCGGCAACGGCGCGTTGCGAAAGATGGGCGCCGCTCGAGAAGGCGCGCTGCGCGAATCGTTCGCGCGCAACGGTGAGCGGCACGACACGCTGCTGTGGTCCATCCTCGAAGAGGACTGGCGGGCCCGGCGCGGCCCGCGGCCCGTCCCGCTCGTGGTCCCTTCTCGCCTGCACTGATTCGGCCCTTCATCAGTGCAACAATCATCGCCATCCCTACAAGGGCTCCCCGTAAGCTAGCGGAGGATGAACGTACTGAGCTTCTTTGGCATTCCCGCGCGATGGATGGGCGAGGGATCGCCGTCCCGGCAGCCGGCCGCGCCGCCGGAGGCCGGCGAACTGCCCCGGACGGGGGCCGACGGGTTCCACGTGCTGATGGTGGACGACGAAGAGCTGATCCGCCGGCTGGCCATCGGCATGGCAAGGCGCCTGCACATCGACCTCATCGCCGTCGCCACCGCACCGGCGGCACTCGAACTGGCGCGCGCGTCCCGCATCGACGTGCTGGTGGCCGACGTCCTGCTGGGCGAGGGCACTGACGGCATCGAACTCGCCAGACAGCTCGCGGCGCTGCAACCGCGGTTGTCGGTCGTCCTGATGAGCGGTTACAGCGCGGCGCATTTCGACTTGACCGGGCTGCCCGAACACACGCAGTTCCTGGCGAAACCCTTCAGCACCGAGTCGTTCATGCACTGCCTGACGGCGGCTCGCGAGCGCGCCGCCACGTCCGGCCAGTGATTCAGCCGCGGGCGCATACAATGTGCCCATGGGATTGTTCGCGTATCGACTGCTGGGCGCGGCCATGCTCGACGCCGGCATGTACGAAGGCATCGAGGCCGACAGCAAGACCACCACTCAGGCATTGCTGGCCGTCGTCCTGGCAAGCCTCGCCGCTGGCGTGGGTGCCGGCGACTGGCTCGGGACCCGGGCGATCACGCTCGCCGTCGTCACGGCTCTCGCCGTGATCACGTGGGCAGCGTGGGCGATGCTGGTCTTTCAGATCGGCACGCGATTGCTGCCGGAACCCGAGACGCGCGCGGACTGGGGGCAGTTGCTCCGCACTACCGGATTCGCGGCCGCGCCTGGGATCCTCCTTGTTTTCGGGCTCATTCCCAATGGACGCGAGGTGGTGTTCGGAGTGGTGGGCCTCTGGATGTTCGCGGCGATGGTGGTGGGGGTGAAGCACGCGCTCGACTACAGCGACGGCACCCGAGCCGTGGGCGTGTGCTTCGTCGCCGCGGCGGCGTCTTTGGGATTGGCGTTTGCGATGAGCGCGGTCATTTCGCCGGCCGTGCTGTACTGACGGCACGCCGGCAAGCCGTTCAGGTCGGCCGACGCCGGCCGACCTGAACGTCCGGATCAGGGGAGGTCGAATCGATCGAGATTCATGACCTTGTCCCACGCGGCAACGAAGTCGCCCACGAACTTCTTCTGCGCGTCGTCGCTCGCGTAGACCTCAGCCAGCGCACGAAGCTGAGAGTTCGCCCCGAAGACGAGATCGGCGCGGCTGGCCGTCCACTTGACCGCGCCCGAGCGGAAGTCGCGGCCCTCGAAGGTGTCCTCGGCCGCGGACGTCGCCTTCCACGTCGTCTCCTGGTCGAGCACGTTCACGAAGAAGTCGTTGGTCAACGCCTCCGGCCTCGTGGTGAGGACGCCGTGCGTGGCCCGCTGGCAGTTCGCGTTCAGTACGCGCAGTCCGCCCACGAGCACGGTCGTTTCGGGACCGCTCAGCGTCAGCATCTGCGCCCGCTCGAGCAGCAGCGCCTCGGCCGGGCGATCCTGCCCCTTCGCGATGTAGTTGCGGAAGCCGTCCGCCACCGGCTCGAGCACTTCGAACGCTTCCACGTCCGTCTGCTCCTGCGATGCGTCCGTACGTCCCGGCGTGAAGGGAACCTGGACGTCGTGTCCGGCGTTCTTCGCCGCCTGCTCGACGGCGGCACAGCCACCCAGCACGATCAGGTCGGCAAGCGAGACCTGCTTCCGGCCGCCGGCCTGCGCGTCGTTGAACGACTTCTGGATCCCCTCGAGCGTCTTCAGCACCTTCGCCAGCTCGGACGGGTTGTTGACCTCCCAATCCTTCTGCGGCGCCAGGCGGATGCGCGCGCCGTTGGCACCTCCGCGCTTGTCGGTGCCGCGGAACGACGACGCCGACGCCCACGCGGTCGAGACCAGCTGGGGGATCGAGAGACCCGAGGCGAGAATCTGGCCCTTGAGGGCGGCAATGTCCGGCGCGCCGATCAGTTCGTGCGTCACCGGAGGAACGGGGTCCTGCCACAGCTGCGGCTCCGCCGGCACCTCAGGCCCCAGGTACCGCGAGAGCGGCCCCATGTCGCGATGCGTCAGCTTGAACCACGCCCTGGCGAAGGCATCCGCGAACTCCTGCGGGTTCTCGAAGAAGCGCCGCGAGATCTTCTCGTAAGCCGGATCCATCCGCAGCGAGAGGTCCGTCGTCAGCATCATCGGGGCGTGCTTCTTCGACGGGTC